>ERZ777011.910-NODE-910-length-38936-cov-3.860652_pt1 | contig 38936 bp, 32 predicted proteins | sample MGYA00374964_ERZ777011 | MGnify/ENA primary metagenome ERZ777011 (study PRJEB29310, sample SAMD00008975) | mouse gut metagenome | study: EMG produced TPA metagenomics assembly of the Metagenome analysis of fecal microbiota from mouse which was promoted...
TGAAATTCGGGGATAAGGTCTGTACCCTGGGCAGAATTGAATGGCATAAGGATCTGCAGCTGAATCATCTGATGTATCATATTACCAATGTAGGCTGCGAGCAGTTTGGTTTTGCAGGCTTAACGCCTTATGGAATAACGGATTTCCGGCATTTTTATACATCGAATATCAGTGTATCCAGGAAAGAACTGGATGCGCTGGACAAGCATTTTGATCTGACCTTTGATAAATATGGCTTTGAGGATATTGAACTTGGCTATCGTCTGCATAAGAATGACGTAACCATATTCTATGATCCGGACATCCTGGCATATCATCATCATATTTATAATGATGTGGATAAATTCTGCAACCGGCAGATGTCTGCAGGGGATCAGATCGTAGTCTTCGGAAAGCTGCATGAGGATGTTCGATATAACGAGGTAATGGGGATCCGCTATTATGAGGAATGCATTGCGGAATATGCAGAACGCATGGCTGGTCAGGTATCAGAACGGGGAAATGAGATCCTTGCCTGTACGGAGGAATGCAAGGCGAGAACCAGAGAACTGGAGGAATGGATCACACAGGAGGATAAGCGGGAATATCGGGCAGAATGCTCTGCGTTGTACCAGTATATCTTTCAGTTTTCCATGTATTTAGGCTGGGGACTCCGGCTGACAAGGGACAAGGGACTGGATCGTTCTGTGATCGCAGAAGCGGCATTTGATTATATGTATCTTGGTTTTACACAGCTGTTTCAGCCGGTCGATGGCATTTATCTGGAGGCGGATTCCGTCCGCTTCAGCCGGAAGAGGATTCATGTCAGACTGGAAACAGAGATCACAGGCACAGAGGTGTTCCGTTTGGATCCCTATGATATGCCCTGTCTGGTCCGGGAACTGCGGGCAGAGGCCGTGTCGGCAAGCGGCAGAGTGAAACGATTGAAGATAGAGGAATCCAACGGAACCGGCAGGGACCGGCTGGATTTTTCGGAGGCAGAGGATCCGCAGATCTATCTGACCGGAATAAAGGAGAATCAGAGCTACCATATTCAAGTTGAATTTGACCTGTATGACAGGAAATCAGTCCGGGGACAGCTCCAGAAGGATATTCAGGAGGAATTGCAGCGGAAGCGGAATTATGCAGAATCCATTTATCAGCAGAGAAAATTGAATATCTGTATTCAGAATCGGACCGGAAAGGATATCAGTGCCATCGTTCAGGAATATCGGAGATATCTGAACAGCGCTTATCTGGGGAACGTGATTCTGTCTGAGGAGACAGAGGTTCATGAGTTCCGGAGTAATTTTATCTATGAGATCACAAAATCACCGTTGCCGATGGATGCGTTCCGTCAACTGGTGTATCAGTTATATAATAATGTTGTGTTTGGTATGGAACTTCCGGATTCGGGCAGGGTTTCCTTCAGCCATTTGACAGAGGAAGCACGGATGGAGCTGGAACAGGTTTCCGTAGCGGATCTACTGCAAAGGAGAAAAAGCTATCCGTTGCTCTCTGTGGTGATCCCGAGCTATAATCATGAGCAGTATATCGGGGAGGCTATTGAAAGCGTTCTGAACCAGACCTATCCGAATCTCGAGCTGATCATTATTGATGATGGCTCCCGGGATGATTCCGTGAAACGGATTCAGAGCTTTGAGGATGAACGGATCACTCTGGTCTGTCAGCAGAATGCCGGCGCTCATAATGCCATTAACCGGGGACTGGAAATGGCAAAGGGGGATTATCTTGCCATATTGAATTCCGATGATATTTATACCGGAATGCGCTTTGAACAGATGATCCGCGCGCTGGAGGAACAGAAGGAGGCAGAGTTTGCCTGCTCGTATATTCAGGTCATTGATTCCTCCGGAAAGGCACTTGGGATTAAAGAGGGCTGGCGGAATATGGAGCCATGGGTGATCGAGCATCCGGAGTTATCGTATCAGGCTACAGATGATTTCAAGCTGAATCTGCTGATGACGAACTTTACATCGACTACCAGCAACTTTCTGTTTACCAGAAGCCTGTATGAGAAGATCGGCGGTATGCGGAATCTGCGCTTTGCCCATGACTGGGACTTTGCACTTCGGGCTGCCGAGGTTACAGAGTGTATTATGGTAGAACAGCCATTGTTAAAATACAGGGTGCATAATACCAATACCATATCCAGCAACCGGAAGTGGATGTTGTTTGAGATCGCATGGATGCTGGCTACCAATCTGGAGCGGTATTATAATAAACTGATCTTTCAGGAGGAGGATGCCGGTGAAACCATTGTAAGACTGGCGGAATCCCTGAATTTTCAACAAAATGACAAGGTATTCTGGATGATCAAGGTCTTTATCGAGGCCCAGCGGGCAAAGGGAATCGAGCATCCGGAGGAATTGCTGCTGGAGGATGAAGCCCTTCGAAACCGCTTCCTGAATTATGTCGTGGAGTGATCCAGAGAGGATAAAAGATGATTAATTTTTTCAAAGCTTTATTTCGGAAACCGGATAGTGACCGGTTTATGGACCGGATCCGGATCACAGTCCGGACAGAAGATGCCGGAATGATAGAAGAATACAGCCGGGCATGCAGTATCCTGCAGGAAAAGGTGAGCATAGTCGGAATGCAGCCGGATGCAGTTCAAAATGAAACGCCGGGGACAGCATCCGGAGAGAAGGCAGACGGGAATATCCGCTGCTATGAATATGCACCCTGCCGGAAGGCAATGGATGGCAATCAGTTATTGGAGGCTGCCTATTCGCTGCTGGGCAGGGACCTGGATTATGTCATTGTATCGAATACGTTAGATGATTTCCCGCTGATCGGTGCGGATTGTCTGGAGGATGCAGTGATCTATTCTGCAAAGCGCTGTGGAAGTGTAAAGGGAATTGCCGATGCAGGAAAGGCGCTTTGCGGAAAACTGTTGCGTTTGTCCGGCTATTGTAAGTCAGATGTGACTGTGAATCTTATGGAGCAGCTTCCGGGAGCGGAACTGGAGCTGGTTCAGGAAAGTTATATCATGCACAGGGATCGGATACGGGAAATTCCGGTTTATCATGCTGTGGATATGGCTTATCATTTTACCGGTCAGAAGAAGATGGTTTTTGTCGTACCGATCTTTATGGCTGTGGGCGGTGTGGAACGGAATACCATTGAGATCATGCGGGCATTACAGGATCAGTACGAATTCTGTGTGATAACCATGGAGCGGCATAACAGGGGACAGGGTTCCCTGAATCATCAGCTGAAGGGTCTTTGTGTTGCCAATTATGACCTGCGGGAGCTGGTGGAATTTGATGATTATTTTGATTCTTTCAGACGGTTGCGGGAGATGTATCATCCGGAGGTGGTCTGGCTTTGTAATAATTCTCCGTGGCTGGAAGCGAATATGCTTTCCTTCCGGGAAATCTTTCAGAAGCAGACCATTGTGGCGCAGGATGTCTATGATACGAAGTATGGCTGGATCGAGTATTATAATACAGAAGGGATGCATCGTGTCGACAAGTATATTGCAGTCAATGAAAAGATCAAGACGGTATTTATGGATACCTATGGACTGGCAGAACAGGATATCCGGGTCATTTATTCCGCCATCGATGACGGCAGGATCCGGGCGGTGATGGCTAAAAGCTGGAACCGGGAGCAGCTCTGCGAAAAGTATGGACTGGATCCCGGAAAGAAGCATATTGCCCTGATCGGACGGATGACGGAGCAGAAGGATCCGATCCGGTATCTGAATATGATCCGGCAGGTCAGTCCGAAGCATGATGAGATAGAATTTCTGCTGGTCGGTGATGGCACACTGAGTGAACAGGTCGATCAGTACAGGATGGAGCATGACCTGATGCAATGTGTGAAGCGGATCACGTTTGTAGAAAGTACGCCGGAGTTATTCCAGGTACTGGACGGCCTGGTTCTGACATCCGTATATGAAGGACTGGCGATTGTCAGTATCGAGGCAATGTGTATTGGAGTTCCGGTTCTGTCTACGGATACGGGTGACCTGAAGCTTTTTCTGGATCAGACAAAGGGCGGACATATCATCGATGCATCTATGAGTGATGCGGAGAATTTTGAACTCTGGTATGACAGGATGGAAACGTATAAGAAGAATGCCGGACAGCATGGAACGGAGATTCTGGATTTCTTCTCTGCGGTGAATATAGCGAAGCAGTACCATGCGCTGTTCGAGGAACAGGAAGAATGCAAGGGGAATAAAGCATGAGAGTGGTAGTGATCGGCGGCTCCGGTTTCATCGGAACCAATGTTGCCATACAATTAAAGAGAGATGGACATGAGGTAGTGGTGTTGGACCGGATTCCGGCGGCAGATCGTGTCTTTGAACAGAATCAGATCGCATTTGCAGAAGGAGACTATATCTCCGGAAAGAATATCCGGGAGACCGTGCAGGAGGGGGATTGTGTGATCCATCTGGTGAGTACCAGTCAGCCGAATCAGTCTAACCGTAATATTCTGAAGGATGCAGAGGATAATCTGCTGCCGTCGCTCCGGTTATTTGATATCTGTGTGGAGAGAAAGGCGGCGAAGCTGATCTACGCCTCGTCCGGCGGACAGGTATATGGAATTCCTGTTTATACGCCGATTGATGAACAGCATCCGACTGATCCGCAGAGTGCCTATGGCATTCATAAGCTGGCAGTGGAAAAGTATCTGCAGTTATATGCCCGGCTTTACGGACTTGGTGTTCAGATCCTGCGGATTTCCAATCCATATGGTCCGGGGCAGCAGCCGTTTCGCGGGCAGGGAGTGATCGCCACCTTTATTGCCAGCGCATATCTGAAGCAGGAAGTGGAGATCTGGGGCAGTGGAAAGGCGGTCCGGGATTATATCTATATTGACGATCTGGCGGCAGCGTTCGGCCGGGCGGTAGCCTATCAGGGAGCGGAGCAGGTGTTTAATATCGGAAGCGGTGCAGGCACTTCGGTACTGGATATCTTAACCTGTGTGGAACAGGTAACCGGGATCATGATCCCGAAGCGTTATATGGATGCCAAATCTTCGGATGTGAATACCAATATACTGAATTGCAAAAAGGCAGCGCAGGAGCTTTCCTGGCAGCCGGTGGTGGGACTGAAGGAGGGCATCCGGCGGATGACAGATCATTGGAGTCCGGATACCAGCCGCTTTATTGTGGGACAGAATAACGAGGTAGGATAATAAGCTATGAATAAGAAATATATAATTGCAGCAGTTGTGATCAGCCTGTGCACGGCATTGTTCTTAGGATTGACGATGCCGGGTCGCCTGGTCTATACCCAGAAGGATTTAGATGTAGAGATTGGAATGCGTACCGATCAGGATACCACGGTCAAGGTGTACTATTTAGAAAATCCGGGAGAGGAATTCTCAGAATCCCGGTGTGTCTCTCAGAAGATCGCGGGCGGGACAGAGTTTCACACCCTGCATTTTGCACTGCCTTCCAAGCGGATCACCACCCTGCGGGTAGATTGTGATACAGAGATCAATTACTGGGATATCCAGTGGCTTTCTGTTATAGTAGATGATGAAACAAGGCGGTATGAAGCCGGGGACCTTGACGGGTTTGACAAGAATGATATTCAGGCGGCGGAGCTGGGAGAAGATTACCTGACGCTGAAAACCGGAACTGCGGATCCGTTTATCTATACAGAGTGTGATCATGCCACCAGCGTGAATACCACGGTAAATTATCGTTATATAGTTATGGCGGCCGGTTTTCTTGCCATGCTTCTCGTGCTTTTATGCAACCACCGGGTGATCGTTGATTTTCTGCGGGGGGTTCTTACAGCAAGAAAGCAGATAAAATCATTAGCCGTCAGTGATTTTAAGAGCCGGTTTTCCGGTTCCTATTTTGGCGTGTTCTGGGCGGTGGCGCAGCCGATCATGACGATCATATTGTTCTGGTTTGTCTTTCAGGTGGGATTTCGTTCCCAGCCGATTTCCAATGCACCATTCCTGCTGTGGCTGGTTGCCGGCATGATTCCGTGGAACTTCTTTTCGGATGCATGGATCAACGGGAATAACGCATTTACCGGATACAGTTATATTGTAAAGAAGCTGGTGTTTAATATTGATATTTTACCATTGGTAAAGGTATCTGCATCCTTTATCATGAACATTATATTTAATCTTCTGATCATCCTGGTCTATGCGCTGTATGGGAGGATGCCGGTTCTGCATCTGATCGACATGGTGTATTATTCCATCTGTCTGACTATGCTTGCCTTAGGACTTTCCATGATCACGTCTACCTTAAATGTATTTATGAAGGATGTGGGTCAGTTTCTGAATATCATTATGCAGTTTATGATGTGGCTGACTCCGATCATGTGGGATTATCATATGCTTTCCCCGAAGTGGAGCTGGGCATACCGGTTTAACCCGCTGTTCTATGTTACCAACGGGTATCGGGAGGCATTGATCGACGGACACTGGTTTACACATAATTATTATATGATGATCTGGTTCTGGGTGCTTACCATTGCCCTGAATATTATCGGTCTTCGGCTGATGCGGAAATTGAAGCCGCATTTTGCAGATGTGCTGTAATGCGGAGGGAAGAGAACGATGAATAAAGAAGTAATTACCGTGCAAAACTTAACTAAGATGTATAAGCTCTATGACAATCCCATGGACCGTGTAAAGGAAGCGCTTAGCGCAAGGGGAAGAAAGCGTTATAAGGAGCATTATGCTCTGCGGGACATTAATTTTACGGTAAGGCAGGGAGAGACGGTCGGGATCATCGGAACCAATGGCTCCGGGAAATCCACGATATTGAAGATCATTACCGGTGTGCTGTCGCCGACAGAAGGAAGTGTCCGGGTGGACGGAAGGATATCTGCCCTGCTGGAATTAGGCGCAGGCTTTAATCCGGATTATTCCGGTATTGAAAATATTTATTTAAATGGAACCATGCTGGGATTTTCCAGAGATGAAATGACTGAGAAGCTGGATGAGATCATAGAGTTTGCAGATATCGGAGATTTTATCAACCAGCCGGTGAAGACCTATTCCAGTGGTATGTTCGTGCGACTTGCCTTTGCAGTGGCCATTAATATTGATCCGGAGGTATTGATCGTGGATGAGGCGCTTTCCGTCGGGGACGTGTTCTTTCAGGCGAAATGCTTCCGAAAGTTCGAGGAATTCAAGGCAAATAATAAAACGATCCTGTTTGTCAGCCATGATCTGGGAAGCATCAATAAATACTGTGACCGGGCGATCCTGTTGAACAAGGGACATGTTGTTGAGGAGGGAACGCCGAAGGAGATCATTGATATCTATAAGAAAATACTGGTCAATCAGTATGATGAGGAAGCGGAGCAGTCACAGGAGGAAGGGCAGACGGACAAAGGCCCGGAGGAGGCAGGAGAGAGCGGAGCAGTACCGGAAGCATCCGCAGTGTCTGATCCGGATGACAACGTGTCTGACCATGAAGAGCCGGAGCAGGCAGATGCCGTGCTGTGGAAGAGCCGGTTTAACGTCAATCCGAGTATTGTAGAGTATGGGGATAAGAAGGCGGAAATTATTGATTTCTGTATGCTGGACGCTAATGGAATCATCACAAACAGCATTGAGAAGGACAAGGAATTCAGGATTAAAATGAAGATCCTCTTTCATGATACCATTGAAGAGCCGATCTTTGCTTATACGATCAAGGACCGGATGGGCAATGATCTGACGGGCACCAATACTCTGTATGAGGAGATCAATGTAGGGGTAAAGCATGCAGGAGATGTTACAGAGGTGACCTTCCGGCAGATAATGACGCTGCACGGGGGAGAGTATCTGATCTCACTGGGGTGTACCAGTTATGAACAGATGGATTTCGTCGTATACCACCGGCTGTATGACGCATTTAACCTGACGGTGATCTCCCAGAAGAATTCGGTGGGCTATTTCGATTTAAACAGTAAGATTACATTAAAATGATCCAGGAGGCAGAGATGAGGGAACTGATTGGCAGTGTTGAACTGAATTTGGATTACTATTCCGGCGCGGATTTGTATTCCGATGGCAAGGTTGAGGATGAATTGCTGGACATTGTTCAGAATCATACGGAGGATGAGTACAACGGGATTATTGCCAGAGAGAAACGCTGGCCGATTCTTTATCATTTATCTCATATCCGTCAGAATATCATTGAATGGTTTCCATTCTCAAAGGATGCCAGTGTATTAGAGATCGGAGCCGGCTGCGGGGCGATCACCGGAGCCCTGGCAAGGAACTGTGCAGAGGTGACCTGCGTGGAACTCTCCAGAAAACGAAGTCTGATCAATGCATACCGGAACCGGGACTATGACAATATTCAGATCATGGTGGGAAATTTTCAGGAAATAGAACCGGTGCTGATGAAGGATTATGATTATATTACCTTGATCGGTGTGCTGGAGTATGCGGCATCGTATATCCATAGTGATAAGGATGCCTTCCGGGAATTCTTGAATATTATAAAGGCCCATCTGAAACCGGATGGAAAGCTGATCGTAGCCATTGAGAATAAATATGGACTGAAATACTGGGCAGGCTGCAAGGAGGATCATGTCAGCCGGTATTTTGAAGGGATCGAGGGCTATACGCATACAAAGGGAGTCCGGACGTTTTCAAAACGCGGTCTGACGAAGCTGTTTGCAGACTGTGGCATGCGTGTCGAAGCGTTCTATTATCCGTATCCGGATTACAAGCTGCCTATGGAGATTTTCTCCGATGCGTATCTGCCGGAGCAGGGAGCTCTGACCCGGAATCTGTTGAACCTGGATAACGAACGTCTGCTGACCTTTGATGAGAGCAGGGTATATGACAGTCTGATCGAGGATGGCATGTATCCGGAATTTGCGAATTCATTTCTTGTCGTAGTGGGAAAGGAGGCATAGGCATGGATCAGATACTGTATACAAAATATTCTACCGAACGGAGAACGGAGCTGAAGATCAAAACCTGTATTCTGGAAGGGACAGAAGGACGGTATATTCTAAAGTGTCCAATGTCCGATGCGGCAGGGTCCCATGTGGCTTCGATCTATGACCATTATGTGGCGTTATCCGGACTGTATGAAGGCTCCGGTATTCAGATCAATCACTGTGAACCGGTTCCGGATTCTGAAACGATCCGTTTTTCCTATGTGACGGGCACCACCTTTGAACAGCATCTGGATGCATATATGGCAAGGCAGGATTATCTGGGAATCCTGGATGAGATCCGGCTTTATAAAAAGAAGCTGTTAGACTGTCTGGAGCAGAAGCAGTTTGTCTGTACGAAGGGCTTTCGAAGCGTCTTCGGAGATGTGGAGATACCCATGCCGTTAGAAGCGGTATCGGTTGCAAATATTGATTTGATATTCGGTAATATTATTATTGACGCAGAAGGAAAATGGAATATTATTGATTATGAGTGGACCTTTGATTTCGATGTCCCGGTGAATTTTATTCTTTACCGTGCCATTTGTGATTATCTGTATTCTTCGAATAAGCGGGATGAACTCTGGCATCTGAATCTGTTGCAGTTGTTTGGAATCAGTGAGGCAGAGCAGCAGGTGTATAAATGTATGGATCGGGCTTTTCACAGTTATGTGAACGGAGACTCCTGTCCGCTTGCGCTGCTGAGCAATGAGATCAATAACACGAAATACGTGGTGAATGATCTGCTGGTACGCTATATTCCGGGACAGGTACAGGTCTTTTATGATTATGGCAGCGGATATTCGGAGGAGGACTCGGAATTCATGAACTGTCAGAAGGCGGAGGATGGAAGATATACGCTTCGGATTGATAAATTAAGTCAGGTGAAGCAGGTAAGGATCGATCCGACCAATCAATATTGTATCATTGATATCCGCGATTTTCAGGTAACCGATATGGAGGGCGGCCGGAGAGATGCTGTGTTCTATAATAATGGAGAGCATATTGGTGACACGATGTATGTATATAATACGGATGATCCGCAATGGGTGGTGCCGGAGATTGACAGCGGTATTCAGGAGATTGAGGTGAATTTCTATATTACCACAGTGTCAAAGGAGATTGCCGGAATCTGTTCCACAGATGGAGTATTGTTATATAATTCCAGTCTGGAGGTAAAGCAGTTGTGTGCCACCCAGGAGGAGGCCATTCGGGAAAAGGAAGATGAGAATCAGAAATTGAGGCAGGATTGTGAACTGCTGCAGCAGGAGTGTTGCAGTCGCGAGAATGCAAATCAGGCACTGCGTCAGGAATGCAATGCCCGTGAGGGTGAGAATCAGGAATTACGACAGTTATGTGCCGCGCGGGAAGCGGTGATCCAGGATAAGGAGCATGTAATTGAAGAGATGCTGCAGTCTACGTCCTGGAAGCTGACAAAGCCGGTTCGATGGCTGGGAAAGAAACATTAGGTTTATTATACAATGGAGGATCAGGGATGAGTTCTGGAAAACAGAAACTGGAGAGTAGCAGAAAACAAAATATGATCGTTGTCGTTCTGCTTGCTAATATTTTGTTTATATTTTTGTATAGAAGGTTTTTGTTTGGCGGACAGGCATATGTTTATTATGATGTAGGGTTCGATACCTTTTCCCAGTACCTTCCATATTATATTTTTGATGCACAACAGTTCCAGAATGGTGCCATGGCAGATTTTTCTCTGCAAATGGGACTGGGGGGCTCAGCTCTTGAACGGATCGTGGCCCTCCTGAATCCGTTTGAATTCTGGCTGCTGCTTTGCGATCATGAGACGATGCATATCGGTATTATGGTATCGCTCTACATAAAGACGGTTTTTATAGCAGCGGTCGGCTATTTATTCTTTGAACGGATCTTTACCAGTCAATATGCCCGGATTGCCTGTTCGCTGATCTGGACGTTTTGCAGCTATAATGTTCTATGGGGACAGCATTATTCCTTTCTTACTGCTACGGCAGAGTTTACACTGTTTATGTATGTATTGCAGTTATGGCTGGAAAAGGATAACATATTCGACCGGTGGATTCCTCTGGTCATCTTTTTAATGGCGCTTCGAGGGTATTATTTTCTGTATATGGTTGGTATCTTCAGCATATTTTATGTGATCGCCTATGGTGTGTTACGGAAGAAGAGGCCAAAGGAGATTTTATTCCGGATCCTCGGACTGGGAGGGATGGCATTGATCGGGATTTTGATGGCTGCCTTTCTCATTTTTGTCAGTATCGGTGCATTTTTTGGAAGCGAACGCTCCGGCGGCGGCTCCGCCGGATTACTGCAACGCATCTTCCAGTTCAAAAAACCGGATGATATTCTTATGGTGTTTGGACGACTGATCTCCAACAACGGATTGGGAATTGGTGATTTATATACCGGCAGAGGAAACTATTATGAAGCACCTATGATCTTTACATCGAATCTGTTCCTGTTTTCTATGGTTTTTTCCTTCCTGTCAGAGGGCAGATGGAAGCGGGGATGGTTCTATATCCTGGGTCTGCTGTTTCTGATCACCAGAGGGGTATCCATTATTATGACTGGATTCTCTGGTGAGTATTACCGGTGGACCTTCTGGTTGTGCTTTGTCATGATCATTGGGATCGGCTATATGTTAGAGCATATACTGGAATCCGGGGAGCAACGGAACAATAAGCGCTGTGCAGTGATCAGTCTTGCAGTTTACGGGGTTCTGTACAGTCTCCTGTTTGCCGCCCGTTATACTTCTCTCTATGGGAGGGCGAGTTTGCGTGTGCTGGCAGTAAGCCTGTGCTTTGCAGTCCTGTATGGAAGCTGGATATTCTTCTTTCAGGGAGAACGTAAGAAGCGGTATGGAATTGCTTTACTGCTGCTGATCCTGTGTGAGGCAGGAATCTGTAATACTGCATCGATCAATCAGAGAGGGATCGTATCCGTAGAATGGTCTAAAGTATACGGGACAGACGGGACAATGGAACTTGTAGATTACATGAAGGAAGTGGATTCCGACCTTTACCGCACCAAAAAGACGTTCGGAAGCGTGAGCCTGAATGATGCACTGGCACAGGAGTTCTACGGCATGGCGTGGTATGAATCTGTGATCCCGTCCAGTCTGAGCCGGTATGCAGAGGAGAATCTGGTGCCCGCATTATCTTATAGGACTCAGATCAATTTCCCGGAGGACCGGCATATTCTGCTTACCCTGCTGGGGATGCGTTATATTATAGCTCATGAATCGGAACCGGTTGATTCCGGATTATATGAATATGTATACCAGACGGGAGACAAGGTGTTATACCGGAATCAACAGGCACTGCCGTTCGGGTATCTGTATGAAAGGCAGATTGAGAAGGCAGCACTGGAGGGACTTTCCGCTGCAGAACGGGACCGGATGCTGACAGGCGGATTTTATCTGACGGATGAGGAGATGGATACCGGAGTGGAGGTACCGCTTTTGAAGGAAGAGAACGACAGTCCGGACCCGGAGGCCGCACTTATGACGCTTTCCGCTAATGGTCTGCAAAATATAGAGCTCGAACATAATGTATTCAGCGGAAGAATTGAGAATAAAGGGGAAACGGATGCAATGCTCTGTATTCCGATTTTTTATGAAACTACCTGGAAGGCTTATGTGGATGGAACAGAGTGCCGGACATATGATATTAACGGAGGTCTGATCGGAATCAGCGTGGAACCTGGAATTCATGATATCAGGTTGATCTATCGTAACGATTTCCTGATCATCGGATGTGTGGTCAGTTTGATTTCTATTCTGGGTTATGTTATAGTATTCTGGATATGGAATGGCAGAAAAGGGTATAGAAAAGAGGAAACATAATATGATCAGTTTTAATGAACCGATATTTATTCATACAGCAATCGATTATCTGAAGGAGGCAGTTCAGAATAAGAAACTGTCAGGGGATGGCGCATTTACCAGACGGTGCAATGCCTGGCTGGAGGAATGGAGCGGTGCCGGAAAGATTCTTCTGACCACTTCCTGTACCCATGCGACCGAGATGGCGGCGCTTCTGGCAGAGATCAAGCCGGGAGATGAGGTGATCATGCCAAGCTATACCTTCGTCTCTACCGCAAATGCATTTGTGCTGCGGGGAGCAAAAGTGAAATTTGTTGATATTCGTCCGGATACTTTGAATATAGATGAAACACGGATCGAACCGGCAATCACGGATCGGACAAAGGCGATCGTTCCGGTTCATTATGCCGGTGTAGGCTGTGAGATGGATGAGATCATGGCGATCGCCGCCAGGTATGGGCTGATCGTGATCGAGGATGCGGCCCAGGGGATTATGAGTACTTATAAGGGCAGACCGCTCGGTTCAATCGGAGATTATGGCTGTTACAGCTTCCATGAGACCAAGAATTACAGTATGGGCGAGGGCGGTGCTATTGCGATCCGGGATCAGGATATGATCGAAGCAGCGGAGATCATTCGGGAGAAGGGAACCAACAGGAGCAAATTCTTCCGGGGACAGATTGATAAGTATACCTGGGTGGAAGCCGGATCCTCTTATTTGCCAAGCGAATTAAATGCTGCCTATCTGTGGGCCCAGCTGGAGGTGGCAGATGAGATTTACGATAATCGTATGCGGATATGGAACCAATACAGGGAGGGGCTGTCTCCACTGGCAGAGGCGGGCAGGATAGAGTTGCCGTTTATTCCTGCATACTGTGTGCATAATGCGCACATGTTCTATATTAAGACAAAGGATCTGGCGGAACGCCAGAAGCTGATCGCATACCTGAAAGAGAATGATATTCAGGCAGTATTTCATTATATTCCGCTGCATATTGCACCGGCGGGAATCCGGTACGGTGAATTTGTGGGAGAGGATCGTTATACCACCAGGGAAAGTGAGCGGCTGGTACGTCTGCCATTGTTTTATAATCTTGATGCTGAAAGTGTGGATTATATTATTGAACAGATTACCCGGTTCTATAAAATGAATTAAAAGGATAACAGGATTATCAGATGAAGAATTCAAAGACGAAAACACTGATTTTGTTACATGTGATCATATTGATCTATTCCTTAAGCGGAATCTGCAGTAAGCTGGCGGCGAATGAGGAATTTCTATCGCTTCCGTTCTGTCTGTATTATGGCGGAGTTATCCTGCTTCTGGGATTCTATGCACTTGCCTGGCAGCAGATCATCAAGCAGCTGCCTTTGTCAACTGCTTATGCGAATAAAGCGGTTACTGTTTTGTGGGCGATGCTCTGGGGGCTTCTCTTCTTTCAGGAGAGTATTACCGCAGGAAAGCTTGCAGGCATCCTGCTGGTCATTGTGGGAATTGTGATCTTTGCAAAGGCGGATAACGAGGTAGAACAGGATGGATAAGACGATGTTGATGTATGCCTGTGTGCTGTTGAGCGGAACCCTGATCAGTGCGGTCTCACAGGTGATGTTAAAAAAGGCGGCAATGAAGCAATACGATTCAAAGATAAAGGAATATCTGAATCCTCTGGTTATTATTGCTTATATGATATTTGTAGCGGCGACGCTGCTTTCCGTGGTCGCCTACCGGGGCATCCCGTTGTCTATGGGACCGGTTCTGGAGTCTACGGGATATATCTATGTTACGATATTCGGGGCATTGATCTTTCATGAGAAGATCAACTGGAAAAAGATTCTGGCATTGCTCCTGATCATTACAGGAATTGTAGTATATTCTGTACTGGGTTGACAAATGATAAGGGAAATGTTTTTTTAATATGCGAAAATGATAAGGAATATGAACGGGGATCAGATGGATAAAAGATGGAAGCAGACAAAAGAATTTGATAAGGATTTATGGCTTCGGCGGCTGGTTTTGATTCTGTATGATATACTGGCAGTGATCGTTTCCAGTTATTTTGCGCTATTTTTGCGGTTTGATTTTTCCTTTGGAGATATTCCGGAGAATTATGAACAGGTAGTAACGATAGCACTGCCATTCAGTATTCTTCTGACCCTGATCGTTTTCATGGTGTTCCGGCTGTATTCCAGTCTCTGGACCTATGCGGGGGCTATGGAACTGACCTATATTGTCGGCGCAGGAGGAACATCCGGATTTCTGAACATGTTTCTGATCCTTACTATTAATATGAAAACACATATTCCTCTTCCCCGGGCTTATTATGTGTATTATACGATCAATCTCATCGTTCTGGTCTTTATCAGCCGTTACGCCTACCGGGCCCTTCGTTCCTTTCTGCATAAGCGGATCGGAGATGCGGAAAAGAAAAGGATACTGATCATCGGAGCAGGCAGCGCCGGAGATTCTCTGATCCGGGAGATCACACGCAGCAGTTATCTGAATATGAAGGTGGTGGGTGTCATTGATGATAACAGTTCTAAGGTCGGTAATTATATTCATGGCGTCCGGATCCTGGGTAATCGTAATTCCATTGCGAAATATGCAGAAAAGCTTAGGGTGGATGAGATCATCATTGCAATGCCTTCTGTTCCCATGAAGGAAATAAAGGAAATATTGAATATATGTAAGGAAACCGGATGTGAGTTGAAGCGTCTGCCGGGAATGTATCAGCTGGTAAACGGAGAGGTCAGTGTGGCCAAGATCCGGGACGTGGATGTGAACGACCTCCTGGGAAGAGAACCGATTCAGGTGAATCTGGATTCCATTATGAAATATGTCTCAAACCGGGTGATCATGGTGACCGGTGCCGGAGGTTCGATCGGAAGTGAATTATGCCGCCAGATCGCAAAGCACCAGCCAAGGCAGCTTGTGATGATTGATATCTATGAGAATACTACCTATGACATTCAGAATGAATTGAAGAAGAACTTTCCGGAGCTGAATCTGGTGGTTCTGATCGCATCGGTCCGGAATACAAAGCGTATGGATGATATTTTTAATCAATATCGGCCGGAGATCGTATATCATGCTGCAGCCCATAAGCATGTTCCTCTGATGGAGGACAGCCCGAATGAGGCGGTTAAGAATAATGTGCTGGGTACCTGGAAAGTGGTGCAGGCAGCGGATAAGTGGCAGGTAAAGCGGTTTGTGATGATATCCACGGATAAGGCGGTGAACCCGACTAATATCATGGGGGCTACCAAGCGGATCTGTGAGATGCTGATCCAGACTTATGATAAGCATTCAAAGACGGAATTTGTTGCAGTGCGATTCGGCAATGTTCTTGGAAGCAACGGAAGCGTGATCCCGCTGTTTCAGAAGCAGATCGCAGCCGGAGGCCCGGTAACTGTCACTCATCCGGATATCATCCGGTATTTTATGACGATCCCGGAAGCGGTTTCTCTGGTCTTACAGGCAGGGGCATATGCGAAGGGCGGTGAGATCTTTGTGCTGGATATGGGAGAACCTGTCAAGATCGTTGATCTTGCAAGGAACCTGATCCTGTTGTCCGGGCATAAGCCGGATGAGGAAATTTCCATCACCTTTACCGGACTCAGACCGGGAGAGAAGCTGTATGAAGAGATGCTGATGCAGGAGGAGGGTATGCAGGATACGGAGAACCGACTCATTCATATCGGAAAGCCGATCGAGATGGATGAGGAGAGGTTCATGGAGCTTCTGCAGGATCTTAGTGAGTATGTGGTTGAGGAGCCGGAAGATATCCGGGAAAAGGTAGCGGAGATTGTTCCGACCTATCAATATAAGGCCTGATCGGAAAGGGCGGAGGAGTGCGGATATGAATTGTAACAGCGAGAAAAAGACAATCCTTGTGACAGGCGGGGCCGGTTTTATCGGCTTTCATCTGTCTGTAAGGCTCTTAGAACTGGGACAGGATGTGATCGGTTATGATAATCTGAATGATTATTATGATGTGGGTCTAAAGATGGATCGTCTGGAGATTTTGAAGCAATATGAGCAATACCGGTTTATTAGGGGTGACCTGGCAGACCGGGAGGCGGTAACGGAAGTTTTTCAGAAAAATAAACCGCAGATCGTGGTGAACCTGGGGGCGCAGGCCGGTGTCCGGTACAGCATTGACCATCCGGATGCGTATATGCAGTCCAATGTGATGGGATTCTTTCATATTCTGGAATGCTGCCGGAATTTCCCGGTCGAGCATCTTTTGTTCGCATCCTCCAGTTCCGTTTATGGACTGAATCAGAAGATTCCGTTTTCTGTGGAAGATAAGACGGATCGGCCGGTCAGTCTCTATGCCGCAACGAAAAAGTCTAATGAGCTGATGGCGCACAGCTACAGTAAGCTCTATGATATTCCTGCGACCGGACTCCGGTTCTTTACGGTATACGGACCTTACGGCCGGCCGGATATGGCATATTTCTCCTTTGCACAGAAGATCATGAAGGGCGAGATCATCCAGGTCTTTCACCATGGCGATATGTACCGGGATTTTACCTATATTGATGATATTGTAACGGGAATCGAGAATATCATACCGAATCCGCCGAAGGAAAACGGGGACGGTGTAAGATTTAAAGTATACAATATCGGAAATAATAAACCGGAGAAGCTCATGTACTTTATTGAGACGCTGGAAAAATGTCTTGGCAGGAAGGCCGAGAAGGAGTTTCTTCCGATGCAGCCGGGGGATGTATACCAGACCTATGCGGATGTATCAGAACTGACAAGAGACTTTGGATTTAAGCCGGATACATCATTAGAAGACGGATTGAGTCGGTTTGTAGCATGGTTTAAGGATTATTACGAGTATCAATAGGAGATAAAAATATGAAGGATTTTGAATGCAAATTTGAAAAATCAATCGTTGACTGGAAAGGAGTTCTGGCAGGTCTGATTCGTTTTTGGTGGATTCCGGTCATTATTTTGATACTTTCGGGTATCATTCCGGTTTGGTTACAGAAGATGACCTCACAGCCGGATCGATATCAGATTGATTACTGTTTATATATTGAACGGGATTACAACATTGCCAATCTGCCTCCAATGAATAATATTTCAGCTCTGTTTTCCGGTGATATGGTTTGGGAACGGATTGACTCGGATCTGCAGGCGGAGGGAAGTCCTGCCTTACTGGATGAGGAACGTGTGGTTCAGGGAAAGGCTTCAAAAGATACGGATTTTTATCATATCATTCTGGAAGGCAAAGAACCGGATCGAATCAATCAGATATTTGATAAAATGCTGATGATTCTGGAAGAGGAGATCGGGAATCTGGAAGGTTTTCAGGGCTGCAGATTCATTTCAAAGCGTGAAACGGAAGTAACGCCGGCTCTGGCCGGAAAAAAGGTAAAGTTTTACTGCCTGATATTCGGCATGATGATCAGTGGCTGTGTTCTTATCCTGATTTCAATGCTCGATAAGCGGATATGGTCAGATTATGATCTGAAATTGTATTTCGGAAAATATTATCTTGGAAAAACAGCAAAGCAGGATCTGGAGAAAGAAACAATGAGTGCAAGGATTCTGCAGCGGATAAAAAATGCGGCTGGAACCGATCTTTATGTTAATGTTACTGCAGAATGGCTCCAGAGCGTAGAAGGAAAGATGCTGAAGCAGTGCTGCGGCAGGAAGCTTCATCCTCTGAATGAACTTTGGAATCCGGAAGCAGAAGAAAAAGCAGAAGATGCTGTCTTACTGCTGATAGTTCAAAAGGGGATCACGACCAGTGAGGAAATTAATAATGCTATGGAGGACGGGCAGTTATTCGGCCTGGATCTGGCCGGATGTGTCATGATTGCATAGCAGGAGCGATACAGATAATGAATAAGGATGATGGAGATGTTAAAAGAAATGAATGCGGCTAAAGAGAGATGGCCGGAAATACTGATTTTTTTGTATTTTATGCTAAAACCATTTTATATAAATGATTTTCCTATGCAGATTGCAGATTTTCTTTTGCTGGCCCTTTTCGGTTATTGTATCCTGCATAAGAGGAAGGATGCAATCTCGATTCATTCTCATACCGGACGTGCATTTTTTGTCTGGTGCCTGCTGACCACATATGTATGTCTGGTCAATTTTATCTGGTTTCTGTGCCTGAACTGCAGGCTTGAGAGATATGAAACCAATCGATTATTCATGAGTTCGCTTTATTTTATTTATAATGGCATCGCGATTTATACTGTGCTGATGTTGTATTCCGTTTTTGGAAAACGATTGTACCGCATATTTATGTACAGTGCTTTTTCTTCTGTTATGCTTCAGATTATCATGTCAGTAATTTTATATGATTCTTCTGTCAGCAGACAGATAATTGCATTTTCAAATCCGAACCAGCTGGGATATTATGCAATCATTATGCTGACGATCGGTATTCTTTGGGGAGAGTACTTAAGTCTCTGGCAGCTAAGATTGTTTATACTGGGAACCCTGTATCTGAATTTCATTTCTTTATCGAAAGCAAGCATCATTGCGGGAGTGGTTTCCATTGCTTTTTGTATAATATATCGTTATAATAATAAAGGATTTTTCCACCGGAGGAATAAGGTATTTCTGATCGTGTCTGGTATAGTATGTATTCTGGCTCTTTTGCTGGCAGGCACCTCTGGTGAGGAAGCCTCGTTGCTGCACCGTGTATTTGATCGGATTGCTAACATGGGAAAGGAAGCGGATAGTGCCCTGGGAAATGGAAGGGGCTATAACCGGATTTTTGAAATGAATACCAATATATTCTGGGGAATGGGAGAGGGCGCCTACGAGCGGTTCTCTGTTATGACAGGAAATGAGGTACACTCGACCTATATTTCCATTCTTGCCAGTTATGGAGTGATCGGTCTGTTCCTATGGCTGCTCTGCATGGCAGAGTTTCTGCTCAGAAAGAAACAGGTGTGGTTTGTACTGGTAAGTCTTTCCGGTGTCGCTTTATACTGGGTTACTCATAACGGAATACGAAATACAATGGTATGGATGGTCATTGCGCTTTTATCCATTTCTCTCCAGTCTGATCTGGAGAAAAAATGTAAGAGGGATGGAAAGGAAATTAAAAATGAGATATTCGATGCGGGAAATCAAACAGTCATTAAGTGTTGAAAAGAATAAAGATGATTCCTATTGGGCGCAGTTTGTAGTAAGAAAGATATCATGGCCCTTTACCTATGTTCTGGTAAATGCGGGAATGTCTGCCTGGACAGCTTCGATTCTGTCCATTCTGATCGCCGTTATCAGCTGTGCCCTGTTGTGTATTGATATGGAGGCGTTGCGATGGATCGGTGTGATCGGAATTGAGATGTGGCTGGTGATGGACGCAGTGGATGGCAATATAGCCAGAGTGAGGAAGACAGCCAGTCCGATGGGAGAGTTTATCGATGCGGAAAGTGGATATTTTATGAGTGCATTTGTTTATTTTTCATTGGGAATGGCAGCATATTTTACATCTTCGCTCCTGCCGGAGGAATGGCGTTTTCTCTGGATCGTATTCGGAGCGGTTGCCTCGATCAGTAATATTCTGCCAAGACTGATTCATCAAAAATATATTGCTGTCGTATTAAATGCTGATATGGAGCAGAAGGATTTTATGAAGAAAACGGAAAGAAAGAAAGGTGCTTTTCAATTTATAAGGAGAAGGATCGGAAAAGAATTAGGCTTATCCGGTTTATTTATGCCTCTGCTGATTTTTGGACAGATTTTTAAAATCTATGACTGGATCTGTGCTTTTTATCTTCTGTTTTCATTGGCAGCGTTAGCCGGGACTACGTTGATGTATAGTATTAAGGCAAAAACCCCAAATGCAGTATAAAAGCAAGGAGGAGACGGGATATGCTGAGTGAACAGGAATTGAAGGAAAATCATGAGAAATGTCTGGAACTGATGGATCGGTTTGTTGCTGTTTGTGAGGAGAATAATATTGTATATTATTTTGCAGAAGGAAGCGCGATCGGGGTATTAAGACACAAGGGTTTTATTCCCTGGGATATTAATATTGATGTATATATGACGTATGATGAATATATCCGCCTGAATCATATAATGAAACAGGAGAAACTGGCTCCCTTTCGGTGGTGTATGCCAAGGCGTGCGGGAAGGATCTGTGCCTGCCTGATGCGGGAGGATTCTTTCTCGTATAAGACGGTTCCCAATATTGATATAAGCCTGATCGGAGCCGCCCCGAACAATAAGCTGTTACGGGATGCCATGGTGCTGATCACTTATCTGAATTATAGAATGTTTAAATTAAAAAATACGAAGGTGAAAAGAAGCTTTCCATTTAATATACTAAAGGGTATAACTTATATTTTCCCGAATCGTTTTTATTTCTTTATCCTGCGCAAATTCGGAAGGATAAAGGACAGGAAGAATACAAAATATTTTGTTAATATCACGCCGGGCTGGTACGGGAAAAGAGAAGTTATGAGAAAGAGCTGGCTTGGAACTGAAAAAGTATATGGTGAATTTGAAGGAAGAAATGTGCGGATCATGCGGGATTGTGATGCATACCTGAGAAATCGCTACGGTGACTATATGAAACCGGATAAATGGGAAAATAAGGGAGAATATAAGGGAGTGAACAAGAAGTCCTAAGCGGAATGTTCTACTCAGGAACGGGAAGAATAATAGAAATATTATGTGCAGAAGGTTAAGATAAGATGATTAATTTTGAAGATATGATAAATAGTGTGAGAGTGAAGAACCCATATGTAGAAGGAAAAGAAATCGATCCTTCAAAATTAATATTCGAAGAGCGGGTAAAGATGAGCTGCTTTAACTGCGGAAAGTATAGCACCAACTGGAAATGTCCGGGGAATATGCCGAAGAATATTGATTATGAGAAGATGGTAAAGGAATTTGAAAACGGAGCATTTATTATTTTGAAGCTCCCGTTTACAGAAGGGAATTATAATGATGTTCGTACAGAATCCTCGGTACAGCTTCATAAGATCATGCTGAATCTGGAGAAATATCTATGGGATCATGATGCGGCTCTTGTATTATCCTTTATTGGAGGCTCCTGCAAGCTGTGCAAGAACGGATGCGGGCGGGAACGATGCAATAATCCTTACAAATCAAGATCACCGGTGGAAGCGATCGGTATTAATGTCATAAAGAGTGCAGCGTTGTATGATATTCCGGTTTCTTTCCCGCCCGAGAAGGTAATGATGCGTCTGGGATTAATCTTATGGTAAAGGAGGAGATATAATATGACATATATTTTATTAGTTGCGGGCAGAGGTTCCCGGCTGTTTCCGTTAACATTAAAACAGCCAAAATCTTTATACAAGCTGGATGGCGATACTACGGTTTTGCAAAGAATGGTCCGGTTGATCAAAAAGAATGATGCGAATGCAACTATCGTGATCGTGACAGGATTTATGCATGAAACCATTGAAAAGGAAGTAGAGGGTGTCATCTTTATTAATAATCCGTTTTATGGAGTGACAAATTCCATTGCATCGTTATGGTTTGCACGGGATTATATGGATGCGGATAATGTATGTATTATCAATGGCGATATTGTCATGGAGGAAAAGCTGATGGAACAGATCATCTGTAAGCAGGTGATCCGTCCGGAGATTCTGTACGACAGTTCCATTCGTTCCAACGGGGATTATAATGTTCAGATTAATAACGATACGGTATTAGTTATGAGTAAGGAACTGGATCAATATGATGGCGAATATGCAGGGGTAACAAAGCTGGATCGGGACTCTGCGTTAAGGTTAAGATCTGTCGTAGAGAACATGGTGCATGAGGAAATGTATGACCAGTGGTATGAAAATGCATTGGTTCAGATGATCTTTAATTATGATTTTAAGCTGTATTATGAGGATATATGCAATTATAAATGGACAGAGGTAGACTGTGTGAGTGATATGCTCCTGGCTAAAACGATCCATTTAGAAGAAATGCAGGAAAAGTGAGAGGAACCGGTTATGGGGCAGTCTGAAGGAAATGAAAAAATGAAAATTCCGTTTTCTCCGCCGGATATTTCGGAGCTTGAGATTCAGGAAGTGACAGAGGCACTGCGTTCAGGCTGGATTACAACGGGACCGAGGACGAAGAAGCTGGAACGACTGCTGGCGGATTATATTGGTGTGCCCGGGTGTGTATGCTTAAATTCCCAGACTGCATGTGCGGAGATGACGCTGCGGCTTCTTGGTATCGGTCCCGGTGACGAGGTGATCACGTCTGCCTATACATACACTGCCACTGCATCTGTGGTGTGTCATGTCGGTGCCAAGCTGGTATTGGCGGATACGGGGAAGAACAGTCTGGAGATGGATTATGATATCCTTGGCGATATGATCACAGAGCGTACCAAGGTGATCATTCCGGTAGATCTGGCTGGGATTCCCTGTGATTACGATAAGATATATTCTATCGTAGAGAGCAGGAAGCATCTGTTTCATGCATCCAATCCGCTGCAGGAAGCGTATGGCAGAATTATTGTCATGGCAGATGCCGCCCATGGATTTGGTGCGCTCTGGAAGAATCAGCCGGTTGGAAGTGTGGCGGATTTTAGCAATTTCAGCTTTCATGCCGTTAAGAATCTGACAACCGCCGAGGGAGGCGCCGCTGTATGGAGGCCGGTGAAAGGGATTGATAATGAGTCGCTATATCGACAGTATCAGCTTTTGTCTCTCCATGGACAGTCAAAGGATGCGCTGGCAAAGACACAGCTTGGTGCATGGGAATATGATATTACAGATACCAGTTATAAATGCAATATGACAGATGTTGCAGCTGCCATCGGTCTGGCACAGTTAAAGCGGTACGATAGCCTTCTGGCAAAGCGAAGAGAGATCATTGAAAAATACAACAGGGCATTTGTGCCTCTTGGAGTAGAGGTATTGGATCATTATAATGCGGAGCATCAGTCTTCGGGACATTTATATATGGTCAGAATCCCGAAGCTGACATTAGAAAAGCGGAATGAGATCATCATAAGGATGGCAGAAGAGGGAATCAGCTGTAACGTTCATTATAAGCCGTTACCAATGCTGACTGCATATAAGAAATTAGGGTTTCGTATTCAGGACTATCCGAATGCCTATGATAATTTTGAAAACGAAATTACATTACCACTTCATACCGGGTTAACCGAAGAGGCGGTTGATTATGTGATCGGGCAGTTCAGCAGGATCGTAAAAGAGTATATCTGACGTTTGGAATCATAGAAGGACAGGAGGGTGAGGGAATGCTGAGGGAATGGGAGCGTTTACCCAAATATATGCGGACAGAAGCAGTACGTCCGTATTATGACTGCTTAAAGAAAAAGAAAACGAGTCTTCTGTTAAAACGAGCCTTTGATCTGATCGCAGCGATCCTTCTGTTTATTCTTTTGTTACCGCTGCTGGTCATTATTTCGATCTTGATCATTTTTGATTCAAAAGGCGGTGTTTTTTTTCGGCAGGAGAGAATCACACAGTACGGAAGGAAATTTAAAATCTTTAAATTCCGTACCATGACGGCAGGGGCTGACAGGCTGGGGGCCCAGGTGACAGTAAAGAATGACAGCCGGATCACCAGGATTGGACAGGTGCTTCGGAAGTATCGGCTGGATGAACTGCCGCAGCTGTTGAATATTATCCTGGGCGATATGAGCTTTTGCGGTACACGTCCGGAAAGTACGTATTATGTAAAGAAATATACTCCGGAGATGTTTGCTACCCTGCTGCTTCCGGCAGGGGTTACTTCAGAAGCGAGTATCCGGTATAAGGATGAGGCTGTTCTATTGGAGCGGGCAGAAGATGTGGACGAGGTGTACGTAAAGCAGATTTTACCGGAAAAGATGAAATACAATCTGGAGAGTATCAGGAAATTCAGTTTATTGCGGGAACTGAGGACTTTGTTCCGGACAGTGCTGGCGGTTCTGCGGGATTAAAAGAAGGAACGAAAAAGGAAATGGATAGGAGAAAAAAGGTGAACCGAGAAAGACCGGTGATCGCTTTGATCACCAATCATGATGATGACGTATATTGTTTCCGAAAGGAATTGATCGTAGGAATGCGGAAAGCAGGATTTCATGTTCTGGTTTCCTGTCCTTATGGCGAGAAATTAGAACTGATGCGGAATATCCGGTTTAAGCATGATAATGTGGTAATTGACCGAAGAGGAACGAATCCGGTTTCGGATATCCGATTATTGCTGCATTACCGCAGGATGCTGTGTCAATATCGTCCGGATGTGGTGCTGACCTATACATCGAAACCTAATGTATATGCCAGTCTGGCAGCAGCGAGTCTTGGTATTCCATATATGAATAATGTGACCGGGCTTGGCAGTGTGCTTGGAATGGGAAAGGGGATGCAGGCGTTTATTCTGATGCTGTTTAAACTGGCGTTCCGGAAATCCGGCTGTGTATTTTTTCAAAATGAGGAGAATATGAAGCTGGCATTAAAGCAGGGTCTGATACATGGGGAATATCAGTTAATTCCCGGTTCCGGAGTCAATACAGACCGTTTTCCCCTGCAGGACTATCCGGATGGCGGCAACGGCATAGAAGGAGAGACGATCGTTTTCAATTATATCGGAAGGGTACTGCATGATAAAGGCGTGGATGACTATATCGAGGCAGCCAGGCGGATCCGGAAAAAGTATCCGAATACGGAATTTAATATTATCGGATTTATTGAACCGACAGAATGTCATTATGAAGAGGAACTGAAGGCGTTAGGGGAGCAGGGAATAGTGATCTACAGAGGACAGCAGAAGGATGTGAGACCATTTATTGAGCGGGCGCATGCGATCATTCATCCATCTACCTATGGAGAAGGCATGAGTAACGTGCTCCTGGAAAATGCCAGCTCCGGAAGGGTTCTGATCACAACGGATAATCCTGGCTGTCGGGAGACTGTGCAGGATGGGAAGACCGGATTCCTGTACCATGGGGGAGATGTGGATGCACTGACTGCACGAATTGAAGGTTTTCTGTCATTGGATAATGAGACGAGACGGGATATGGGCCTGCAGGGACGGGCATATGTAAAGGAGAACTTTTCACGGGAAATCGTGGTAGAGGCATATATGGAACGAATCAGGAAATTCACGAATGGGCGAGAAGAGTAAAAGTACAATAAAAAGCATAGGGATCGTGTTTTGGGTATTATTGCTGGCAAAGATTGTGGCATTTGCAAATGATGCAATTCTGGCGGCCTATCTTGGAACCTCAATGGAAGCAGATGCGTTCTATATGGTACTGGGGATTCAGCAGGTGCTGTATCCGATGCTCAGTGTGGGAATCTGGAAGGTGTTTCTGCCAGAGTATAAGAAGAGACTGACCCTGTCCGGCAGGCAGGAAGCGGATTCCCTGGCGAATAAGATGCTGCTGCTTTTTGGAGGAATTTCCGTTGTCTTTGCGGGCCTGATCTTTATATTCCATAAGGGAATCGTGATGATCTGCGCGCCTGGATTATCTGTAGAAGGGAAAGCATTATGCGGAGAACTGTTACAGATATCTGCACCGCTGTATATTTTTATCATAATATCCACAATCATAGCAGTTATGCTTCAGTGTCATGGAAAATTTCTTGGCAGTCAGATCCGGGAGGTGGTATCGCATATCCCTACCATTGTATTTGCCATTTTTTTGTATGGTAAGTTCGGTGTCAGGGTTCTGGCATACAGTCTGGTTGTTGGCAGTATACTGCGGCTTCTGGTGGAGCTGCCTTTTATTGACTGGGGGTTTCGTTTCCAGATTCGGGCAGGAGGATTTAACCATGAGGAGAAGAAAACACTCAAACGGATTCCGGAGGCACTACTTACCGCGGGCGTGGAGCAGATTAACACTCTGGTCGATAAGATAATGGCTTCGGGAATGGCAGTAGGTTCCATTTCTGCGCTGAATTATGCTCATAAGATTATGAATGTATTCAGTGGTCTGTTTGCAAGCGCTATTGGCACTACGTTGTATCCAAAGATGGCACAGCTTGCGGCTGAAAATGATCATCAGAGTCTGGAAAATATGCTGAGAAAGAGTATCTGTATTATCAGTTTTTTCATGGTGCCAATTACAATCGGAAGTCTTTTCTATTCGGAACTGATCATTGCATGCGTATTTCAAAGGGGAAATTTTGGTATACAGGCAACAAGGATCACTGCAGCAGTATATGGCTTCTATGCCATTGGTCTGTTATTTATTGGCTTAAAAGATATACTGAGTAATATTTTATATTCTTATGGAAATACAAAGGCTGCTATGAAGGTGAGTATGATCACCGTGGCATCTAATGTGATCATGAATATCCTGTTTTCCTGGTTTATGGGGGCAAATGGTCTGGCGCTTGCCAGTTCTATGGCAGCAGTAATTAATAATATTGTCTGTCTGGTATATTTGAGGCATTATCTGAAAATTTCATATAAAAGTATTATAATGGAATTGATAAAGGTACTTGCAGCATCCGTGCTGGCATGTCTGATATCAAAACTACCGTTTGAATGGATCCGTATTGATAATATATATATTCAATTTATGATTGTTCTTTTGGTGGCAGTTATATTTTATATGGTGATTATGCTGTTATTGAAATCAGAAACGATACAAATACTTAAAGGTTATAAGAAAGGAAAATAGAAGCTTATGAAAATAGCAGTAGCAGGAACCGGATATGTCGGTCTGTCAATCGCAACGTTATTATCTCAGCACCATGAAGTGATGGCTGTGGATCTTGTAGAAGAGAAGGTGAATTTGATCAATGACCGGAAGTCTCCGATACAGGATGAATATATTGAAAAATATCTGGCAGAAAAGCCGCTGCATTTAACCGCGACACTGAATGCAGAGGAAGCATACAGGAATGCAGAGTTTGTAGTGATCGCAACACCAACCAATTATGACAGTAAACGGAATTACTTTGATACCTCTGCAGTAGAGGCAGTTATTCAACTGGTAATGCAGTATAATCCCGAAGCGGTAATGGTTATCAAATCAACGATCCCTGTAGGGTTTACCGTATCCGTCCGGGAAAAGTATCATTGCAAAAATATTCTGTTCAGTCCGGAATTCCTCAGAGAATCGAAGGCATTGTATGATAACCTTTATCCGAGCCGGATCATCGTTGGAACAGACATGCAGGATCCGGGACTCATCAACGCAGCAAACCGGTTTGCTGCTCTTTTGCAGGAGGGAGCGGAGAAAAAGGAGATTGATACCCTGATCATGGGTTTTACAGAAGCAGAAGCAGTGAAGCTGTTTGCGAATACCTACCTTGCACTTCGGGTTTCCTATTTCAATGAATTGGATACCTATGCGGAAATGAAGGGTCTGAATACCCGGCAGATCATTGAGGGAGTGTGTTTAGATCCAAGAATCGGTTCTCATTATAATAATCCGTCTTTTGGCTATGGCGGCTATTGTCTGCCGAAGGATACGAAGCAGCTGCTGGCTAATTATTCTGACGTTCCACAGAATATGATGTCTGCTATCGTGGAATCCAATCGTACCAGAAAGGATTTTATTGCAGATCGTGTTCTGGAACTGGCAGGAGGCTATGAGGCAAACAGCAGTTATGATGCTGCCATGGAGAGAGAAGTGGTGATCGGGGTGTACCGCCTTACCATGAAATCGAATTCTGACAACTTCCGTCAGAGCAGTATTCAGGGAGTAATGAAGCGGATCAAGGCAAAGGGCGCAACTGTGATCGTGTATGAGCCGGCGCTGGAAAACGGAACGACCTTTTTTGGCAGTAAGGTTGTGAATGATCTGGAGCAGTTTAAGCGTATGTCAGCAGCGATCATTGCGAACCGGTATGATGATTGTCTGGAGGACTGTAAAGAGAAGATATATACAAGAGATTTGTTTGGCAGGGATTAACTGCAGAGGATAAAAAGTTATTCTTGAAATAAAAAAGAAATTATTGTACCATAATCCTTAGTAAAGATAAATTCACATCTGATGAAAAAAACCGGAGTGGTTAAAAAAACGTGAATTGTCTGAAAACAGGGAGAAGGTACATGATTAAAGAACTGAAAATGTATAAAAGATTTTCGGATAAAAACTATGATTACTTTCTGTTGTTTACGCTACTGTTTGCAGTATCATATCTTGTTTCACAAATCTGGTTAGTGTCTGCAGGAAAATCCCTGGTGTATGGAGATGATGCTCTCTCTATTTATTATGAAATACTGCAGTACCGGAAAAGCTTATTTCAGAATTTTGTGACGGATCTGTTTCATAATGGAACATTTGCTATTCCATCGAATAATTATAATTTATCACAAAATGATAATCTGTTCTGTCTTATGGGACTCGAAATTTTTGATATTCCTTTATTGTTTGCAGATAAATCAAAGTTTGAATTCCTGTTTAGTTTTATGATGGTATTGCGTCTATATTTTGCCGGAATAGCATTCTCTTTGTATTGCTTTCGTATGAACAATCCGAAGCGGTATGCTTTATTCGGCGCTTTATTATATACGTTTAGCGGATATGCAATATGTGTCAGTCTGAAGCAGCCCTTCTTTATATCGATGCTATATATGACACCGGTTATGTTTATTGGAATCGAGAATTTACTTGAAAAAAGAAAGGGCGGTCTGTTCATTGGCTCCGTGGCGGCAACGGCGTGTATCAGTGTATATTTAATGTATTATAATACTGTCGTTCTGGGTCTGTATTGCTGTGTCCGTATATTTATGACAAAAACGAATGTTCGTATGAAATTCAAGAATGTTTTATTGCTTGCAGTTCACTATTTCCTTGGAATAGGAATCAGTGCTTTTTTGTTTGTACCGACTGTATTCGGTATCCTTTCGTCGAACCGGATGGCAACATCACCCAAGCCTGAAAACTGGTTTTTTTATGGAATATCCGATAGTCTTGAATTTGTAAAAGGATTTTTTGTTGGGAACAGCAGTGCAGAAAGATGGAATTTCCTTGGCTTTAGTATAATTGCTTTGTTTCCGATTCTCTATTTATTGGCATTTGGAAAAAAGTATAGAAAACTGCAGGTGGCATTTTTAGGTATTATATTATTAATGAACTTACCTTTTTTTGGATACCTTGCGGGAGCCGGAATAACCGTGAATCGTTGGAGCTATATTCTGGGTTTTGTTGTTTCTTATATAGTAGTGAAAATAATTCCTTTACTTTTGGAAATTCGGGATAAACAGCATGTTAAAATCAGGAATACTTTGAATAGTATAGCTGTATTATATTTTCTGCTGCTTCTTCTCTGGTATTTTAAAAGCAAAGAAATGGTAATTGTATGGGAACTGCTTTTAATCGTCATAATGATATTTGGAATGAATGTTATCTGGAAAACCCGAATAAGTAAGAACTTTTCTGTGTCTCTTTTATTCGGGATAGAAATATTGTCTATTATGATACTGGGATATTCAACTTATACAAAGAAGTATATGGAAGGGTTTGTAGATAAAGGGAATGCGAATGCACAACTGGAGTCATATGTGGATGCTGCCGCATCTGATATCAAAGATTCTGATTTTTATAGGGTGGATAAATATGCATACGAACATGAAATAAGCTTAAACCTGCCATATTGGTATCAGTACAATGGAATCAGCAGTTTTTTTAATCTGTTAAATCCATATACGTATACTTACTATATAGAATCAGAAAATCCTGGAGTAATTGCTTTAAATAAGATCAGTGATTTGAATGGAAGAATTACAGATGAATCATTGGCGTGTGTAAAGTATTATTTAGTAAAAAAAGAATCCGTTGATAGAGTACCCTTTGGTTTCCGATATCTGCAGGATTATTCTCAAAATGATGAATATGCGATCTATATAAATGATTATTCGCTTCCATTGGGATATACTTATGATAAAGCGTTTGCTTATAATGACTTTAGTTTATTAAATGTTGCTGAAAAGCAGGAAATTATGTTAAAGAGTATAGTGCTTGATGCCGAAAATTCTGGAGAACATCTGATGGAAGAAGAACGGGAATTGTCGGAGCTGAAAAGCCAGAAGATGGATATTCGTATTATCGATATGGAAGGCGTAAGCATGGAAGGGGAGAACTGGAAGGTATCTGAAAATAATGCTTATATTGATATTGGTATAATTCCGCCTGTAAATGGAGAATTATATCTGGAGCTGCAGGGTGTAGAGAATACTGGAACAAGTTATTGCCAGATTGTTGTATCAGAGGATGAAGGCAATATGTACAAGGCGTATAGTTATAGCAAAGCAGCAACACGTTCTACCGGTCAAACGGAATTTGCCTTTAATATGGGATATGGATCAGGGAAAGAAATGAAATTGCGAATAGCTTTTTCACGAAAAAATCTTAGTATTCAGAATATCTGTGCATATATCCGGCCATTGGATACTTATGAGGAAGATATTGAAAAATTGAAGAAAGAGTCATTAGAAGATATAGTGTTCACTACAAATCAGGTTGATGGAAATATTGAGGTGAGCGAGGAGAAGTTTCTGTGCTTTTCTGTCCCATATTCGGATGGGTGGACATGTTATGTGGATGGAGTAAAGAATGAATTGATGCCGGCTAATGTGATGTATATGGCAATCAGGTTAGAACCGGGCAGACATCATATTCGATTATTATATAGGCCGAAGGGGTTTTATATAGGTGTCTGCCTGTCTGCAGCAAGTATTGCTCTGATCATACTTTGTGCAGTAATAAGAAGGAAAGGTTTCTTCAAAGCGGATGCAGGGAGGAATTCGAATGAAGCAAAAATATGATAAGATCATCATAGGTGCCGGATTATATGGTCTGTATGCTGCGTTGTTCTGGGCGGAACACATGGATACAGAGGGGATTAAAGTATTAGTATTGGAATGTGATCCTGCTCCCTTTCAGAGAGCTACCTATATTAATCAGGCAAGAGTTCATCAGGGATATCATTATCCCCGTTCCATCTCAACTGCTATGAAATCGGCAGGATATTTTGAACGGTTTCATAAGGACTATTCGTTTTGCATTAATAAGTCTTTTGAGCAGGTGTATGCGACCTCAAGTCAATATTCATGGACGAATGGCAGACAGTTCAAAGAATTCTGCAAAGCGGCAGATATCCCCTGCGAGGAATTGCATCCGGAACGCTTTTTTCGATCCGGTATGTGTGACGGTGCCTTTTTAACGAGGGAATATACCTATGATGCCGGGCTCCTGAGAGACTATTTTATTGAAAGATTAAAAGAATATCCGGATGTAGTTACGATTTTATATGGTGTTTATATTCAAAGCATTGAAAAAAGCCAGGATTCCTATTTAATTTATACACGGGAGGGCAAGGAGTATGAAGCGGAATGGTTATTGAGTGCTTCCTATGCCGGAACAAATCAGGTACTGGAAATGGCTGGATATGAGAAAATGGGTATCAAATATGAACTATGTGAGATCATTTTGTGTGATGTGAATGAAAAATTGAAACAGATTGGATTTACGGTAATGGATGGTCCGTTTTTTTCTATCATGCCCTTTGGAAAAACAGGCTGCCATTCTCTTACATCCGTAACCTTTACTCCACATACAACCAGCTATTCTGAGATACCGCATTTCGCCTGTCAGGAGCAAAGCGAAGGATATTGTTCTGAATTTCATTTAGGAAATTGTAATCTGTGTCCGGCAAAACCCGCAACAGCGTTTCCATATATGGAGAAGCTGGCAAGAAAGTATATAAGGGACGAGTATGAGTTTCAGTATAAATCTTCCCTGTTTGCAATGAAGCCGATTTTAATGCAGTCTGAAATTGACGATTCCCGGCCGACGATCATAAGAACTTACTCAAAGAATCCGACCTTTATCGGAGTGCTTTCAGGAAAGATAAATACAGTATATGATTTGGATGAGGTATTGAAGGATGAATAAAGAAAAGAATTTTGTGTCAGCTGTGATTTATGTTCATAATGCGGAAAATAGAATCGGGTTGTTTTTGAAAACGATTCTTGCAATTATGGAATCTAATTTTGAGCATTCGGAAATCCTTTGTGTAAATGATGGCTCTCACGATGCCAGTGTTGAAATAATGAAAGAGGTAAGTAAACAAGCGGAGACAGTCAGTATCTCTTTGATCAATATGAGCTGCTTTCAGGGTGTTGAGCTTGCAATGAATGCCGGAGTGGATATGGCAATCGGGGATTTTGTTTTTGAGTTTGACAATACAATCCTTGATTTTGCAGATGATCTGGTTATGGAGATTTACCATCATGCATTAGAAGGCTTTGATATCGTGAGTGCACTGCCCGGAAAACGTGAAAAGTTTACATCAAATTTGTTTTATACCGTGTTTAATCATTTTACAGATACATCCTATAGAATGAATACTGAAAGCTTCCGCATTCTTAGCAGGCGGGCGGTCAACCGGATTCATTCCGTCAATAGAACAGTTCCATACAGAAAGGCTCTGTATATGGACTGTGGATTAAGGACAGATAACATTAAATATACGGTGCTCAGAGCAAAAGGGAAAGAGGATAGAAGGGAACGAAAATATAAGCACAGATTAGCAGTTGATTCTTTGCTTTTATTTACGGATCTGGGATATCGTTTTTCTATGTTTATGACTTTTTTAATGATATTAATATCTGTATTTATGATTGGATATACGCTGATTTCATATATTGCAGTAAATCCCGTGGAAGGCTGGACGACTACAGTTTTGTTTTTATCCGTTTCTTTTTTGGGGTTGTTCATAATACTGACGATCATTGTCAAGTACCTGCAGCTGTTGTTAGACATGACTTTAAAAAGGGTAGCGTATCGTTTTGAGAGCGTGGAAAAACTGACGAGATGAAGGTTGTGATGATTTAGCTGCTGTGAAGGCTTTGGAAAGGAGATAAAAGACATGTATCTGAATATTGTGATCCCTGTTCTGAATGAGGAAAATAGTTTGGCGAATGGTGTGGAAAAGACCATTCAGTATCTGAATACGACAGTGTTGCGAGAAAGATTTATGATAACGATAGCCGATAACGGTTCGATCGATAATACGGAAACCGTTGCAAGAAATCTGATTGACAATTACCCTATGGTTGATTATTTTAAGGTGTCACAAAAGGGTGTTGGACTGGCGTTTCGAGAAGCGATTAAAAGAAATACTTGTGATGTGGTCGGCTACATGGATGTGGATCTGGCAACGGATCTTTGTCATTTAAAGCAGGTCTGTTACTTATTTAAGAAGAAGCAAGCACAGATTGTCGTTGGTTCCAGACTGAAGAAGGGGGCAAAGGTTTATGGCCGCACATTATTGCGGGAAATTACGTCAAGAGGATTAAATATTATTTTGAAGCTGCTGTTACAGGTTAAGTTTACGGATGCAATGTGCGGATTCAAATTCTACAGAAAGGATATTGCGGATAAGCTGGTTCAGATATGCAGTGACAATAACGGATGGTTTTACTGTGCAGAGATGATGATACGCGCAGAGTGGAATCATATTAAGGTTACTGAAATTCCTGTCATATGGCGCGATGATATAGATTCCAAGGTTAAGGTGGGTGCATTAAGTGTGAGTTATATGAAGGAAATTCTAAAGCTGTGTAAGATAAAAAGAGGAATGCATGAATGAAGGCGGCATTGATCGGATACGGATACTGGGGGAAAATTATAGAACGGTATATTGTGGCCCATGGAATAGAGCTTACATATATTTACTGCCGGACATTTATAGAAAATGATAAATGGGTGGACAGTCAGGATATTATCTGGAAGGATAAAACAGTTTCTCTTGTTTTTGTGTGTACACCGGTCCGTACGCATTTTGACATTTGCAAGGCTGCTCTGCTGGCGGGCAAGCATGTGTTTTGTGAGAAGCCCACGGTAAAATCCATGCGTGAACTTTGTGAGCTGCAAAGCTGTGCAGAGCAGGCGGGCAGGATACTGTATACAGACTATATTTATACCGTATCACCATCTATTCGTTATATAAAAGAGAATATAGGCAGGATTGGACAGCTTGAGGCTGTCAATGCAGACATAGGGCAATATGGAATGTTTTATGCTGAGGATGATGTCTATGAAGTGCTGGGAGTTCATCTTATATCTGCTATATATTATATTGCTGGAGTACATACGGGCACCTGCAACTATTCATATGATTTTTCTGCGGAACTTCCGCTATCAGGAAAGATAGAATATAATCTGGAGAATGGAGGAAAGGTTCATATTAATTGTAGTCTGATCGCAAATGAAAAGGTACGCAGAATGCAGCTGATCGGTGAGCGGGGGAGTATTTGTTTTAGCATGAATACAAAACCGAATGTAGTGATTCGTCTGTGGGAGAAGGAAGGTAATTCTGTTAAAACCATTCATACTATGGAAAAGAATTTTGATGAAGCACATGGATTGTCTTATGCCATTGAGGAATTTGTATCTGCAGTAGAACAGAAGGATTGCAGAAATAACAGGATGACTGCCTGGGAGGTACAGAGTGTTTTAGAAGAGAGGACTACGGTAAAGCAGATCAAGATAACTGAATGTTGAAAACAATGAGAAAAGATTATATAATATCAAAGTCATGGAAATTATACGGGGATGCAGATTTACAATGAATACGGAAATCTGTATTTAGGAGGATGGAACTTGATCTGGCTGGTTTTAAAGACACTGTTTATATTAATATTTCCGTACCTGTTTGGCAGATTGATCATAACGATCGTAAAAAGAGACTATCATAATCTGCTTTCGTGTTATATGCTGGGTCTGATTTCCTCCTGGAGTGTTTTTCAGCTTTTGTGTGTACCAATGACGTTGCTTAAGCTACCGTTCCATGTGCTTGCCTGGGTTTATCTGAGCATTATGGCAGGTATTCTGGTATGCTATTTTGTATTTGCTGCGAAGCAGGAAAGGGATTTTATAAAAACTACAATAAAAAGCATTCCGGTCGAACGGTCATTTTTTGTGGCGGCAGGGATATTAGGCATTCTGATTCTGGTTCAGACGCTGGTTCCGGTACTTTCTTTTACCTATATTCAGGCAGATGATGCATCCTGTATTGTACAGGCCATTGATAACATAAGAACGGATTCGTTATATCAGTTGAATCCATATACTGGAGAGGTATATGAAACTCTAATCATGAAGCGGGTTTTAACATCCCATAGTGCTTACATCAGCTTTATCTCGTGGCTGTTAAATGTCAGTCCGACGATCATCGCACATACATTTTATCCGCTTTGGCTGACCCCTCTTGCTTATGTTGTATATTTTCTGCTTGGAAAGGAATTATTCCGGAATGGAAAGAGTGCTGTGCTTTTTTTGATCATTCTGAGCCTGATTAACATATTCGGCGCGTATTCCCATTATTCATCGAGCTTTCAGCTTCTGGTTCTGATTTATCAGGGGAAGGCAATGTTGCAGGTGATCGTGCTGCCATTTGTACTGTGGCTGATTTTTCAATTTACAAAAGAGAGTACGGGGAAATATGAATTGGTCCTGCTTCTGGACTGTGTGATCGCCTCCTGTGGACTTACCATGATGGGGGCTGGAATGACACCGCTTTTGATGTGTGTTGCAGGCGGGATACAGATTGTGTGGAATAAGCTTTATAAACTGATACCCTATATCATGATCAGCTGTATTCCTGCAATGATATATGCTCTGATGTATGTATTTGGAGGCTGATCGATGGCGGATGTAATACTTGCTTTAAAAGAAAACTGGAATGCGTTCTGGGGAACCGGACATTATGAAATTTTGTTTTTACTTTCCTTGTTGTATATATTGCTTACGGATAAAAGTGTTAAAAATAAGCAGATATTATTCTACTATCCGGCGGCGCTCCTTTTTATTATTCTGAATCCTTTGTTTGCATGGGGAACAAGATTGTTTTTTCCATTGGAGCAGGTATATGCCAGTTTGTTTTTGCTTATACCAGTACATATAGTTATCGCTTATGTTATGCAGAGTCTTCTGGAACGTAGTAACAGAGTATCAGGTAAGATTGCTCTTTTCACAGGTTTTTGTATTCTGCTTCTGCTTTCGGGTTCTACCTATTATCAGGAAGGACTGTTTTCTCAGGCGGATAATTTTATGAAGATTCCAAATGAGACAATCGCAGTATGCAGTACGTTAAGCATGGAAAATGAAACAGTTAAAGTGATTGCACCAGCAGAGCTTTTGCCATACATCAGGCAGTATGATGCAGATGTCCTATTATGTTATGGCAGCAATGGTAATAGTAATGACCGGGAACGGACGGATGATTTATATGCCCAGTTTGAGAGTCCGGAGATTAATGTTGAATATGTGGTTTCGGAGATTCGGGATATGGGGTGCAATTATGTTGTATATTATAAAAATGATGGAGTCGTGGAACAATTTATTGCACAGGGATATCAATTACTTGGTGAAACCGAGCATTATGTGATTCTTAAGGAGATGTAGGGAGAATGAATATACTTAAGATGATTATCAGTTTCCTGCTTTGGATGTATTGTTTTTTATCATTTGGATATCTGGTGAAGAGAACCTTTTTGAAACGCTATAATGTAGAGAATATTTCCGAGTGGATGATCATAGGACTTTTTGCTTATTTTGTGCTCTTTCAGCTCGTTGCATTTCCTATGATTCTGTTGAAAATGAGGTTGTCTACGCTGTCAATGGCCTGGGGAATGATTGTACTGGCAGTTCTTATCGTTCCACTCTTTATAAAAGATTACAGGGATAAGCTCAGACATATCCGAATTCGTTTTGATATTATTTCTTGTCTTGCTGTTTTTCTGGTGATCTATCAGATGGTCTACGCGGTCGCTTATCAATATATAGGCTGGGATACCCTTTCTTATATTGGACGGATCAATGCTGCTCTGGAGACAGATACCATGTTTCTATATACGGGAGATGAGGGGATTCCATATAGATATATAGATTTTAAGCATGCTTTGTCTGCTTTCTATATGAACTCGGCGTTTTTTTGTCAGGTCTTTCGTCTCCCGGGATTCTTTTTCCAGAAGTATGTTGGTGGAGGAATTTGTGTTATCTTTGCAAATTTAGTTGTTTATACTATAGTGAAAAAATTATTCAACGGGAAAATAGCTGCATGGTCAGTCATATTTCTGGTCATGATTCGCTTTTTCTTTTATACGGTTCCTTCTATGGATACTTTTCTGCTTGTGCGTTCCTATGAGTCTAAGGCCTGGTGTGGTAATATAATTCTTCCTATGATTTTTGGTATATGCATTATGCTCTGGAAGGATTATAAAGATATATACAACTGGAGGCTGTTATTTTTGACTGCAATGGCCAGCCTGCCGATCAGTATGTCAGCTATATTAACATGCCCTGTTTTAATTGTTTGCATGATGATTCCATTATTTATTGTAAAATTTGACAAAGTGATACTGAAGCGCATGGCAATATGCCTGATTCCCAATGCTTTCTGGTGTTTTCTTTATTTATTTTATATTTTGAAATTTATTCGTATACCAGGGGTGGAAGTATGATAGAAACCGGAAATGTACTAAATAACGTTCAATATTATTTTGGAAACACATCCTTTTTGGTTTTGTTTATTATTTCATTACTTTGCAGTTGTTTTCTGATTGAAAAACAGTACAGGAGGATGCTGCTGTTTGCAGTAATATGCTTTTTGATCGTTTATAATGATGTTATGTTTATGCTGGTGGAAAGATTTAAGGGTTCTGGTGAATACTATCGTTTTTTTTGGATGATTCCGCTTACTACTGTCTTAGCGGTACTGGCTGCTTATTGTTTTACAAAAGCAGATACAGGAATAAAAAAGGTATTTGTTCTGATTATCCTTGTAATGGTAATCCTATCATCTGGAGAGGGTAGAAGAATACCGGATATGAGGATTCAGAAAATGGATAACGGCTATACTTTGCCGGAGGAGACAATGGAACTAATTCAAATAATGGATCAGGACCGGAAGGAAGCTTCTGTTGTTGTACTGTGTCCGGAGGATCTGATCCGGTATCTTAGAATTTACGATGGCGCTTATATTTCCGCAGTGCCAAGATCGATTTACCGGTCATATGCGGATTTCGATGTCTCTAATGCGAATGCGAATAAAAGGAGAGCATGGCTTCTGTTGGATTCATTACAGAATGCGGAGCATGATTCAGAAGAAGTGAAGGAAGCCTTGTCAGAAACAGAGGTGCGTTATATCATATGCAGTAAGGAGAATAATGCAGAAGATTATGAAGCATTCGGGGGAATTCTGCTTGGTGAAACAGCGCAGTATTATATATATAAGCTGAAATAGTATGATGGAGACCAGCTATGAAAAGTCAAGCATAAATTAGCAAAAAATTCTTTTTTTAT
>ERZ777011.911-NODE-911-length-38894-cov-15.294627_pt1 | contig 38894 bp, 30 predicted proteins | sample MGYA00374964_ERZ777011 | MGnify/ENA primary metagenome ERZ777011 (study PRJEB29310, sample SAMD00008975) | mouse gut metagenome | study: EMG produced TPA metagenomics assembly of the Metagenome analysis of fecal microbiota from mouse which was promoted...
AACAAAAAATCCACCACTCTGCGTTTAACAATGATTTTTAAACAGCCTCTTAATCACCGTCCAATGGCTTCAATGTACGTTACAATAATGGATCTCCCGCTTTTCAAGGGAATCTCTACTGATCATGTTTCGGCTTTCCTTGAAAAGACAAGGCTTGAATTTGTCAAATATGCTCCCGGAGATGAGCTTCACCACCAACAGGAACAATGCAACGAGATGAGATATGTCATCTCAGGAAAAGTAGGCATAATCCACAGCAATGTCTCCGGCTCCTGTTCCATCCATGAGGAAATCCCTACGGGTAGCGTTATCGGCGCAGACCGTCTCTTCGGCATGAACACCGTCTACACAAACACCGCTGTTGCCCTTTCCGATGTGTGCATAATGAAATTCAGCAAGGATAAGTATCTTCAGCTTCTGGCCAGCGATGAGATATACTTAATGAACATACTCAATTACCTTTCCTTAAGGACTCAGCGATCTGTAGATGCCCTTAACCAACTGTATTCAGGAAGTCTTCTCGGTCATCTGGCGTATTGGCTGGAAACACTTACCGAAAGAGATTCCAAAAACATAAAAGTGGACTGCACCATCGAATCCTTGAGTTCACTGACCAACATTTCATCCGATGAACTGAAGAGACAGATTGATTTCTTGAAACGAAGACGATTGGCATTGTATTCATCGCAGTCTTTCGCAATCCCTTCAAGACGCAGGCTTATCGAAGCCGCAATTGAAGAAAACTCCGCATCAGCCATCAGCTAATTCGTTTTTTTTTGCTATCTTCGCATCATAAACAAAAAAACACAGATGGACAGACGAAGTTTTATTGATGCAATATCCGCCAAGACAGGAATATCCAAGGAAGACACAGGTCTTCTGCTCGACGCTTTGCGCGATACGATAGCCGAGCGTTGCTCCGAATCCGACAGCGTCGCCTTGCCTGGATTCGGCGCGTTCGAGGCAAAAAAACGTCTTGAACGAGTGGCCGTCCATCCGGCCTCAGGAAAACGTCTGCTGATTCCGCCCAAAATATCCCTCGTGTTCAAGCCTTCCGCCATACTAAAGCAGAAAGTGAACCAGCCTACAACCATAACCGACCAATCCTCTGCACGACATGAACAATAAGATCTCATTTCCAGAACTTGCGGCTCTTCTTTCGCTGCGCACCAGCCTCAGCAAAAAGGCGTGTGAGGACTTTCTGCGGGAATATGCCGCTACAGTAGCATCCGCCCTCGCAGAGGGGGAATCCGTCCGAATCAAAGGATTCGGGACATTCAAGCTCAATGCCATCGAGCCACGAAAAAGCGTCAACGTCTCCTCCGGAAAAGAGATGGAAATACCCGGGCATTTCCGAATATCATTCACCCCTGCAAAGGAGCTTGCCGAAGCCATAAATTCCCCATTCGAAGCATTCGAAGCCGTAGAGCTTGCCGATGATTTTGAAGATGCCCAGGCAGAAGACACTTCCGTCATCACTGAATACACGGAAGCCGCCGATTCACCCGGACAACGCGCAATCGAAGAGACCTCCTATATTTTTGAATACAACGACTTAGCCGAACAGTCTTTGGAAAGTTCCATCAAAACCGAGCCTGCCGACGACAAGCCTGAAACACAATACCATACTTCTTCATCGGACGATTCATCATTGAATCCAAAAGCTGAAGAAACGACTGACACGCCTCTCCCCAAACCAGAACCGGAGGAAACACCGGTATACGAACAGGCTGTGCTTGAACAGTTCTCATCCCCTATAGGCAACAACGATGAAAAGCCTTCATTTTCCGAGAATGAGACACAGTCTGCTGATAATCGGAGACAGCATCACAGACTACGCAAGCATTTCATATTCGGCATATTGACCGGAATAATAATGTCCATTGCTGCGGCAGGAGTTTGTTATATGGTGTTGTATTACAAAGTTACCCGATTGAACGGATACCATACAGAAATCCCCACGGTCGCAACAGACACGTTGCCATTGCCTGTAGCCACAGAAAACGTTGCCGACAAAAAAGCCGCAGACATTCCCAATGAACCTGATACGGTAAGCGTGCCCACACAACCGTCCGACCAACCGACCAAGCCTGAACCGGAATATGACACAATAACCACAACCCGCTATCTGACAACGATGGCGAAGGATCATTACGGCAATTACCATTTCTGGCCTTACATATATGAAGAAAACAAAACGATTCTCGGTCATCCCGACCGTATACGCCCCGGCACGAAAGTGAAGATTCCGCCATTGTCCAAATTCGGTGTCAGCCCAGACGATCCGGCAGACGTGAAAAGGGCAAAACAAAAAGGAGTGGAGATTTATTCACGATTCAGGTAAAACCACCTTAACGGCTGAAGCATTTCAGCCGTTTTTTCGTGACTTTCGGAGCTTTCGGGCTGTCTCCCGATGCTTCTCCGCAAGGTCTTCCATTTCAAGAGAATCATAGACACGGGCAAGAGCATCGTGAAGTTCTGCACATTTCTTGTTATGCCTCAAGGCATTGGAATAAAGAAGCAATGCTTCGTCTGGAGCTCCGGAAGCCTCTGCCAAATTTCCTTTCAGCACATTAAGGTCAAATGCGGGAAGCGTCTTTTCACGTTCGGCTTTGTCAATGTCGCTTTCTGCCTCTATGAACCGGTCAAGGAGCATAAGGGATTTCACCCGTCCGCATATCGCTTCAGGCAGTGCCGGATCAAGGCGCAAGGCTTTCCCGAAATTGGAAAGCGCAGCTTTTGCCGCACCGTCTACCGACAGGCATTCTTCGCCCATTTCAACGTATTCCGATGCAAGTGAACGCATCTCGTCGCGCATACGCTGAATCTCATCTTCAAGCCTGTTCACAATCTTCAGTTTGCGTCCTATGAAACGAGCCACCACTTTTGTATCAATGCCCGACGACAGCGTCATGGCTTCCACCGTCTTGGCCGAAGCCTCTTCCATATCGCGGTTGTCGAAAGCATCAAGCGCATCGGCATAAAGCATCTGGGCTTTCGCCTCATCAAGAGCCTCGCTTACGCGCCTACGGTCATTGAAGCTGCCGGCAAATTCCACCGCCCCGCGGCTCACTATCACATCGCGCCGGGAAATGGGGGAGTGGAACGTCAGTCCCTCAAGCGAACGGCACCGGCTCAACGCCACATAAGTCTGTCCTGCTGAAAAAGCACCGTTACCGAGCTCTATGGCAACTTTATTGAATGTAAGTCCCTGGCTTTTATGCACGGTCAATGCCCACGCAGCCTTGACCGGAAACTGGACAAACCGACCAATCACTTCTTCATTGACCTTCTTTTCAGCCTCGTCGAAAGTGTATTTGATGTTTTCCCATATCTCACGTTCCAAAGCATGCACAGACCCGTCTTCAAGTCTGATGCGGATATTGTCCTCTTCTATGGCGTCTACTATGGCAAGAGTCCCGTTCACCCATCTTTTGTCCTTGTCATTCTTAAGAAGTATGACCTGTTCATCCTTCTTAACTGCAAGATTGAGGTCGGTGGGCAATGAACGCTCCGGGAAATCCCCTTCAACCTTGCCTGCAAACACCTTTTCCGGATTGGAATTATGCTCCATCTGCCGCGCGTTTATGGCATCGGCAAGGTCGCGGCGCGATGCAAGAGTCATGACAAACCCTTCTGTGTCTGCGTCGCAACCCTTACTTTCATTTCCGCTAATCATACGGGTATTCAACCGTCTCAGGTCATCACCTGTGGCCTGATTGACACGGATGCGGTCGAGCAGCGATATGAATTCTGAATCCGTCTGACGATACACTTTCTTGAGTTCAATCGACACAAGCGGCACTTTCTGATAGGCGAGAGCGTTGAAGAAGAAGAAATCAGGATAATAATGGCTTAAGATGGTGCGCGTGTCGGAGGTAACGACAGGCTCGAGTTGGAATATGTCGCCGACGAGCAGAAGCTGTTTTCCGCCGAACGGGTCTTTTCTGTTGCCAGTGGCTGCCCTAAGAAGACGGTCTATGAAATCGATGATGTCCGGACGCACCATAGACACCTCATCTATAATCAGAAGTTCCAACGCCTTTATGAGTTTGAACTTCTCTTTCCTGAGCTTCAGCTTCTTCAGAATCTTCGATGTGGAATAATCCGGATCGTCGGGAGGAACAGGACGCATCGGAATCTGGAAGAAGCTATGGAGCGTTACTCCACCGACGTTTACCGCCGCAATCCCCGTCGGAGCAAGCACAACATATTTCTTCTTGGTGTTCTTGCAGATGTAACGAAGAAACGTGGATTTGCCTGTACCCGCCTTGCCTGTCAGAAACACGCTTTTCGACGTATGCCGGATAAGATTCCAGGCCTGCAGGAATTCCGGATTGGCAAGGTCAAAGTTTTCAGGAAGTTCAGTCATTTCTATGATTGAAATTCAACGGTTTGGACACATGGGGAAGAAACTTATGTCCACAATCGTATTCATAAGCCTTACTGCCATTGACGTAAACCGCTTCTATCCGGCAAGAAAAGCGTTCACCTTCAAGAGGAGACCAACCGCATTTTGTCAACAGACTCTCACGCGTTATGACAGTATCCGCACCGGGATTGACCACAACAAGATCGGCATAATGGCCCTCTCGTATGTATCCTCTTCGATTTATGCCGAAAAGGTCGGCTGGACGGTGGGACATCATTTCCACCACCTTTTCCACACCCCAATGTCCTTGTCTGGCAAGTTCAAGCATCATAAGCAGTGAATGCTGTATCAACGGCCCGCCTGACGCTGCGTGGGTCGCATCACCCTCTTTCTCAGAAAGCAGATGAGGAGCATGGTCAGTAGCCACTATGTCTATGCGTCCGTCAGCCACGGCCCGACGCAGTTCATCACGGTCGGCTTCTGTCTTCACCGCAGGATTCCATTTGATGCGGCTTCCAAGGCGTGCATAATCCTTATCCGTGAACCAAAGATGGTGTACGCAGACTTCTGACGTTATCAGCTTATCAGAAGGTTCTCCGGCATACAGCATCCGTGCCTCGTCCGCAGTGGAAAGATGCAATATGTGAAGACGCGTGCCGAACCGTTTGGCCCTCGAAATCGCCTTCACGGTAGATGCCACACACGCTTCAGTGCTTCGGATTTTAGGATGTTCGGAAATAGGAACCTGATCGCCATATTTTTTCCTGGCCTCAGAAATATTGGCACGAATGATGCCTTCGTCTTCGCTATGTATCGCAACTATCTTCCCGAGGGAAAATATGGCATTGAGGGCTTCTTCGTTATCCACAAGCATATTGCCTGTTGACGCACCGAGAAAAACCTTGACACCAGGGATTTTTGAATAATCAGCTCCAGAAAGAACCTCTGTATTATCGTTTGTGGCTCCCATCCAGAATGCGTAATTCACCGCAGATGACTTTTCAGCCCTCTCCATCTTGTCTCGCCAAGCTTCGACCGTTACTGTAGGAGGTTTGCAGTTTGGCATATCCATAAACGACGTTACGCCTCCGGCAAGAGCAGCCCGGCTTTCCGAACCCATATCGGCTTTGTGGGTCAACCCCGGCTCACGGAAATGCACCTGGTCGTCAATCACACCAGGCATAATCATCTTGTTCTTCAGGTCAACCGTCTCCCTCGAATCTTCAATCATTTCGGGTGAAGGCTCACCTTCGCCTACGGCTGAAATAAGTTCCCCTTTGATTGCCACGAAACCGTGGAAGCTACGGCCCCCATTCACCACAGTGGCATTGTGGAAAAGAATATCGTTCATGTCCAAATTATGAAAAATGAATGCGCAATGTCAGAATCTGCTTGCCAAGCTCTTGAGGCGCAATTTAATGACCCCCAGCACCGCCTCACCGAATATGCTCCCGTTCATCTTCGATGTGCCAAGAACACGGTTGATGAACACTATCGGAACTTCCACAATCCTGAACCCCTTGAGATGAGCCTTGAACTTCATCTCAATCTGGAAAGCATATCCCTTGAATTCAATGTCGTCGAGACCGATGTTTTCAAGCACCCGGCGACGATAACACACAAACCCAGCAGTCGTGTCCCTAAGCTTCATTCCGGTAACAATACGCACGTACGCCGACGCATAGTAAGACATAAGCACCCGTCCCATAGGCCAGTTCACCACGTTCACACCGGTTATGTAGCGTGAGCCGATGGCGACATCGGCCCCTTCTTCCTTACAGGCCCGGTATAGCTTCATAAGGTCTTTAGGATTGTGGGAAAAGTCGGCGTCCATCTCTATGACATATTCATATCCTTGCGCCAACGCCCACTTGAAACCATGTATGTAAGCAGTGCCCAGACCGAGCTTCCCTCTGCGTTCTTCAAGGAATATGCGCTCCGGATACACACGCATCGCATCGCGCACCGCAGCAGCCGTCCCGTCGGGGGAATTATCATCGACCACCAGCACGTCGAATCTGACCGGAAGCGACATCACGGTCTCAAGCATCTTCGAGATGTTCTCTATCTCGTTGAATGTGGGAATTATAACAACGACATCTTGCATTATTTCATTTGTGCCAAAAGAACACTACGGTGCAAAGATAGCAATTTTGACCAAAATATCGGCAATAAAACGGTCTAAAAAACGATATTGTATTTTTTCAACACTTCAATGGGATGATATGAACGCTTTGCCTGCCGCAGCCCTTCATCTCCTCCGTCATCCTCACGGTTGACATACACCAGCTCCGGATGCAGTTCAAGCATGCGCGAAGCAAAAGCCTTGTTGACGGCCTCATAGCTGCCGTTGGTATTACGTGTTGCCTTTTCGATATGGACATACAAAGTATCACCTTTTATGTCTCCTATGGAAAATCCTACCGTGCGGCCGCCTGATTCAAGGATTATGCCCTCAAGATGCCTGTCGCCTTGGGCAACATAATTTATCATCTTACGCGTCAGGCAACTCTCTATCATCTCCATAGGAGCTCCGTCTGCTTCAGCATCATATGTTTCCATAAAACGCATAGCCTTTGAAGCATTTTCCGATGTCAGGGCCTTCACCTCAGCATCAGGGTTTTCTGCAATGAATTTATTGATATGATTGCGTTTCTTGCCCAACTTCTTACCTTTTAAAGAAGCCAACGCTTCTATGGGATACATATAGTCTCCCCAATATTCCAAGAGACTTATCTTCTTCGGATTCAGCAACCTGAAAGCCTCCACAGCATATTCAGGTATGGCGGAAAACACCATCTCAATACCGTTCTCACGGCAGTATCCGGCTATGAGTCCCACTGCCTCCGAAAACGGCAAAGCCCCTATGGGCAGAGAAAACGCAGGAAGAGAGGTGTTGTCTTCAACAAGACCCTTTATGAACAAGGTGTCGCGGTAAATGCAGTATTCATACTTGAAATAGTCCACCCACATAAGCAGACCCCCATAAGAGAAATCCGTGGTGCGTCCATTCTCCTTTTCAAAGAAAGGCATAATACCATCCATCGCCTCCTGTGTAACAGGCAAAAAATGCAACGGGGATTCTGTTAAACCGGAAGCCTCCGACTCCTGAGCCGGGGACAATACTGTATTTGCGACTGCCGTATCCATATATATTATATGCAATTCATGTTTTTCTTATACTACAATCCGTGCCAATCCAATGTTCATTACTTAAAAACGGAGCAAACCAATGAACATTGAACCACTCAAACCGTTTTTATTAGAGTAAAACATAAACAGAAAAAATATGAAATTCACACAACCAAAACTGCCGTACACGCCAGACGCATTGGCTCCGGTGATTTCTCAGAATACGATAGAGTATCACTACGGCAAACACGAAAAGACATATATCGACAATCTCAATTCACTGATTGAGGGGAGCGAATATCAGGACATGTCTCTTGAAGACATCATTGTCAAAAGCGACGGGAAGATATTCAACAACGCGTCGCAAGCCTGGAACCATATCTTTTATTTCTTCCAGTTCGCTCCCGACGGACTCAAAGAGCCGGGAGGAGAACTGCGCAAGAAAATCGAGGAACAGTTCGGTTCGCTCGATGAGTTCAAGAAGAAATTCGAGGAGGCCGGTGCGACATTGTTCGGTTCAGGATGGGTATGGCTGTCAACCGACAGAAACGGCAAGCTATTCATCACCCAGGGCAGCAACGCGTCAAATCCGCTGACACAAGGATTACAGCCCTTGCTCACTTTTGATGTCTGGGAACACGCGTACTATCTTGATTATCAAAACCGCCGCGCCGACTACCTGCATAAGCTTTGGGACATAGTGGACTGGTCGGTGATTGAGATGCGATTCAGCTAAAAAAGGAAAACAAAAAAATCCAAACATAAAGACAAGAGGGTCAACCGAGGTAAAAACGGTTAACCCTCTTGTTATTTACGATTCACGATTCAGCACTTTTCTATCTCCACGTTGAAACCGTCGAGGAAGCGCATAGTAGCAGTGATGTAGTCGGTCATGACCACGTCTTCGTCCACAAAAGGCACACATTCGCGGTATGCCTTCATAACGCTCTCTATATAGGGAGACGACTGCAGCGGACGGCGGAAGTCAATGCCCTGAGCAGCATTCATAAGCTCTATGGCCGCAATGTACTTGAGGTTGGCGATGATTTTATGGAGCTTGGTGGCTGCATTCGCCCCCATCGACACAAGATCCTCCTGCCCGTTGGAACTTACGATGCTGTCGCATGACGCCGGCCATGCGTACATCTTGTTCTGGCTCACCATCGATGCCGCAGCATACTGCGGAATCATAAAGCCGGAATTGAGGCCCGGATGTGCCACAAGGAACTCCGGAAGGCCACGGAATCCCATGATAAGCTGTGCAACACGACGCTCAGATATGTTTCCAAGCTCATGGAGCGCAATGCCCATATAGTCGAACACGAGAGCTATCGGTTCGCCGTGGAAATTGCCGCCGCTCACCACAAGGTCTTCATCCGGGAATACTGTGGGATTGTCGGTTACTGAGTTGATTTCTGTGTGAAGCACCTCTGTAACATGATACATGGCATCTTTCACCGCGCCATGTACCTGCGGAATGCAACGGAACGAATAGGGATCCTGCACGTGAGCCTTCTCACGCTTTATTATTTCAGAGCCTTCGAGGAGCTGACGGAACACCTTGCCGGTCTCAATCTGTCCGCGATGGGGACGAACCTGCTGGATGCAGTCCCAGAACGGTTCGATGCGTCCGTCGAAAGCCTCAAGCGACATCGCACCGAAAAGGTCGAAACAGTTGACCATATGCCAACCGTCTATAAGGGCCTTGATTCCGTTGGCACTCATGAACTGAGTGCCGTTGAGCAACGCAAGACCTTCCTTAGATTTAAGTTTGATGGGATTCCAGCCGAATATGTTCAGAGCCTCCTTGCCTTTTATCACCTTGTTCTTGTAGCATACCTCACCTTCGCCGATGAGCGGAAGGAAAAGGTTGGCAAGAGGAGCAAGGTCGCCCGAAGCGCCAAGCGACCCACGGTCATAGACCATCGGAAGCACATCGTTGTTGTAGAAGTCAAGGATGCGTTCCACAGTTTCCACCTGTACGCCGCTGAAACCCATAGACAGGGCATGTGCCTTGAGGAGAAGCATCAGTTTTACCACAACCTTGTCAACAGGCACACCTACTGAACATGAGTGGCTCTTCACGAGGTTTTCCTGAAGCGTGGAAAGCTCTTCACGCGAGATATGCTTGTTGCAGAGTGAGCCGAAGCCGGTCGTTACGCCGTAGATGGGCACGGTGTTCTCGTCAGTCTTGCGATCAAGGAATTCGCGGCACTTGGTTATCTTTGCACGAGCCTCATCGGAAAGGACGAGCTTCGTGTTGTCATTGAGTATGCGCTCTATCAGATCGTAGGTAAGTTCCGACGAACCGATTGCATAAGTTTCGAGTCTGTTCATATCGTTATTGTTATTATAATCTAAATCAGGGATTCTCACATACCACACGACCGCCGAAGATGGTGGTCTTTACGCAGTTCATGCCGACGTAATAAGGCAGAATGTTGATATTGTCTGTATTGAGCATCACGAAGTCTGCACGCTTCCCTTTTTCTATGGAACCAATTTCATCTGCTCTGCCTATGGCGGCGGCTCCATTGAGGGTCAATGCAGTTATTGTCTCCTCTATGCTCATCTTCATATAGATGCACGCAAGGGCAATCGACAGCGGTATGGAGCCGCTGAAGCATGAACCGGGATTAAGGTCAGTGGCGAGGGCCACTGCCGCACCTGCATCTATGAATTTGCGTGCCGGCGCATAAGGTTCTTTCAGTGTGAAAGCTGTAAGCGGCAGGAGAGTGGCCACAACGCCGGCCTTGGCCATAGCTTCCACACCGGCATCGCTCACATGAAGAAGATGGTCGGCAGAAAGAGCACCGAGTTCAGCAGCGAGCTCCGCACCTCCGAGCTGCACTATCTCGTCCGCATGGAGCTTGAGCTTGTAACCCATATCTTTGGCGGCTTTGAGAAGACGACGCGACTCCTCAATCTCAAACACATTCTTCTCACAGAATATGTCGCAACAGTCTGTCATCTCCCTGAAACGCGGAAGCATCTCTTTTATGATGAGATCCACATATTCATCCGTGTGTCCGGCATATTCCTTAGGCACCGCATGCGCCCCCAGAAAAGTGGAAACGATACGAATCGGCTGCCCGTCTTTGTCGGCCAGACGCCTGATGGCTCTGAGCATCTTTTCTTCTGTCTCAGTGTCAAGCCCGTAGCCGCTCTTTGCCTCAACTGTGGTAACACCCATAGAAGACATACGGTCAAGGAACCATTGGGCGCGGTTGACGAGTTCATCCTCAGAAGTGGCTCTTGTGGCATTGACAGTGCTTTGGATACCTCCTCCACGCTGCATGATCGACATATACGTGTCGCCTTTGAGACGCCACTCGAATTCGTCTGGACGGAAGCCGCCGAAAATCAAGTGCGTATGGCTGTCAACGAATCCAGGCAGCAAAGCACGTCCCTCGGCATCAATAAAGGAAATATCACTTTTATCCTTCTTGTATTCAGCCATCAGGTCTTGTGCATCGGCTCTCGGGCCTACATATTCTATCAATCCGTCGCGCACTATCACGCACCCGTCTTTGATGGTAGTGAGCCGGGACATCGCATCCCCCTTGCAGGCTGAATGCCCACAAGGAGTTACGATGGTCGCATGGTCAATTATCATATTGCCCATACTTTTACTTCTTTATAAGTTCATTAAGATACGCTTCATCGGCTATGAACGGTTCTGTGATCATAAAGCCGTTGTCGCCCTGTGTCTCGTTCCATTCTTTCACGGTTGACATCGCGTTCTCGTTGCGGGCCCATGAACGACGGGCAACGCCGCCCATCACATCCCAAAGCATAGCTTTCTTAAGGATTTCATCCACACGTTCAGAGCCGTCGCACACCATACCGAAGCCGCCATTGATAGACTTGCCGATTCCGACTCCACCGCCGTTGTGCAAAGCCACAAGGCTCATGCCGCGTGCGCAGTTTCCTGCAAAACACTGTATGGCCATATCAGCCATGACATTAGAACCGTCTTTGATGTTGGAGGTTTCACGGAAAGGCGAATCGGTGCCGCTCACGTCATGATGGTCGCGCCCAAGCATGATCGGGCCTACTTCCCCATTGCGTACCATTTCATTGAACTTTAACGCTATCTTCAGACGACCCATAGCATCCTGATAAAGGATACGGCACTGCGTTCCTACTACAAGCGCGTTCTTTTCCGCATCACGGATCCAATTGTAGTTGTCGCGATCCTGATAGCGTCGGTTCGGGTCTATGCATTCCATAGCGGCACGGTCGGTCTTGACAAGGTCTTCGTGCTTTCCGGAAAGACATGCCCAACGGAAAGGCCCGTAGCCGAAGTCAAACAGCCGGGGACCCATAATGTCTTCAACATAGGAAGGCCAGATGAATCCATCCTTCTCATCAATGCCATTGCGCGAAATCTCTTTCACACCCGCATCGTAGATCGCCTTCATGAAAGAGTTGCCATAATCGAAGAAATAAGTCCCTTTGGCAACGAGCTTCTTGATGGCCTCGAAATGACGGCGGAGAGAAGTGTCCACCTGACGGCGGAATTCTTCCGGGTCACTGTGCAGAAGCTCTGTGCGCTGCTCAAAAGATATTCCTGCCGGGCAGTAACCGCCTTCATATACAGCATGACAGCTCGTCTGGTCGCTGAGGAGTTCGATGTGGATGCCACGCTCTACCGCATACTCAAGAAGATCAACCACATTGCCGTGATAAGCGATTGAAAGAGGCTCTTTATTCTGCTTAGCCTCCTCTGCCCAGGCAAAGGCCTCGGGTATGCTGTCCGTGACTTTCTGCACCCATCCCTGGCTATGGCGTGTCTCTATGCGGGAAGCGTCCACCTCTGCCGTTATTGAAGCTGCGCCGGCTATGTCTGCGGCCTTAGGCTGAGCGCCGCTCATGCCTCCAAGGCCGGAAGAGATGAAGAGGTGGCCACGAAGATCGCCATCGTCTGGGATGCCGAGCTTCATACGGCCCGCATTGAGAAGAGTATTGAAAGTGCCGTGAACGATGCCCTGAGGGCCGATGTACATCCAGCCTCCGGCAGTCATCTGCCCATAGTTGGCCACACCCATCTGCATAGCCTCATGCCAATCGTGGAGATTGTCGAACATACCGACCATCATGGCATTTGTGATGATTACACGGGGAGCGTCTTTGCGCGAGGGGAAAAGCCCAAGCGGATGTCCCGACTCCACTACAAGAGTCTGCTCATCGGTCATCTCCTCAAGATACTTCATAATCAGGCGGTACTGAAGCCAGTTCTGGCACACCTGTCCAGTCTCACCATAAGTTACAAGTTCATAAGGATAAAGAGCCACATCGAAGTCCAGGTTGTTGTCAATCATCACCTGAAAAGCCTTGCCGGCTATGCATTTGCCTTTGTATTCATCGATAGGTTTGCCTTTGATCTGCCCCTCCGGACGCCAACGGTAAGCATATATGCGTCCACGAGTGCGGAGCTCTTCAAGAAATTCCGGAGCCACCTGCTCGTGAATCTCTTCTGGAAGATAGCGCAAGGCATTCTTGAGCGCAGTTACGGTCTTTTCAGGCGTAAGGGTGTATCCCCGGTCAGGCGCGCGGCGGATTCCCTCTTTGAATTCCGGCATTGCTGGTATTTCAGCCGAAAGGAGGATTCTTTTGTCAGATTTCATATATATGGTTTCTGTTATACTTTTCTGTGTCAGATTCAATGATGCAAAATTACTCAATTATAAGAAATCTCGCAAGAAAAAGCCGCCAAATCTCCTTTTCAGAAGACCTGCGGCTTTATCTTTACCCCCGATGTTGTCTATGGACGTGTTTCGGAGTTATTCTCCAAGATTCGGTCAGAACCAACGTACGTAGGCGAAATCCTGACGGTGCGGCAAATCCTTGTTCTTTGGATACATCCTGAATGCGAAGTTGAATATCCCGGCTTCCTGAAGCTTGTCCCTGAGCTCATACGTGAACACGCTGCCTTCTCTTTTCACCGTCTCCAACGGGCAACGCTTAAGGAATCTGCTTTCGCCATCCTGCTCCCTATAGACAACAACCTCGACTCCTATAGCATCTCCAAGACCCTTGGTGTCGATTGTACATGAAGCATCAAACTCAGTCCCTGTGTGTGGTTGGTTGTTGAGGACATTGTCATTGAACGAACTGGAAATCACCTGTACCTGATCCCATTTGCTTGCCACTTCCTCTTTCCACGCCACGATTTCACGAGCCTTTGCGAAATCTGATGCTTCAAGGCTCTTCACGCGTTTGGCCTCAGGATTGTAGAACTTCGCTATATAGTCGTCAAGCTGACGCTGCATCGTGAAATGCGGTGCGATATGTCCGATAGACCGTTTTATGTACTGAATCCATTCCGGACTGTAGCCTTTGGAATTCTTTGCAAAATAAAGCGGGATGATTTCGTTTTCGAGCATCGAATATATGGTTGCCGCATCAAGCTTGTCCTGTTGCCCCTGGTCGGAGAACGTACGCTTGTCGGTCAACGCCCAACCGGCCTCTTCATCGAAACGGTATCCTTCATACCACCATCCGTCAAGCACCGAGAAGTTGAGCACGCCGTTCATCTCGGCCTTCTCTCCAGACGTGCCTGAAGCTTCAAGCGGACGGGTAGGGGTATTGAGCCATATGTCAACCCCGGTCACCAACCGCTTGGCCACTATCATATTGTAGTCTTCAAGGAATATCACCTTACCGAGGAACTGAGGCATCTTGGATATTTCCATTATGCGCTTTATAAGCCCTTGACCGGCTCCGTCGGCGGGATGGGCCTTGCCGGAGAATATGAACTGGACAGGGAACTGCTCATTGTTGACAATCTTTGCAAGGCGGTCAAGGTCGGTGAAAAGCAGATGCGCCCGCTTATATGTGGCGAAGCGTCGAGCAAAACCTATTATTAGCGCATCTGGATTTATCTTATCCACAATCTTCATCACGTCTGACGGATCACCCTGATTCTTCAGCCACTTCTCCTTGAAGTCGTTCTTGACGAAACTGACAAACTTGTGTTTCAAGACTTTGCGCATCTCCCATATGGAATCATCCGAAACATCGAATATGCCTTTCCAAGCCTCCGGATTGCTCTGATGTTCAAACATTCGGGAGCCGAGATTGTCCATATAGAACTGCTTCCATTCCGAAGCTGCCCAAGTAGGCATATGCACACCATTTGTAACATAGCCCACATGCGACTCTTCTGGGGCATATCCCTTCCAGATGCCTGAAAACATACGTTTGGAGACTTCCCCGTGGAGCCAGCTGACCCCGTTTGCTTCCTGACACGTGTTGAGGGCGAACACGCTCATCGAGAAACGTTCGTTCGAGCCAGGATTCTCACGGCCCATATTCATCAGGTCGTTCCATGAAATCCCAAGTTTTGCCGGACATTTTCCGAGATACTTACCGAAAAGAGACTCCTCAAAATAGTCATGTCCCGCCGGAACAGGAGTGTGTACCGTATACAGTGATGATGCCCTCACAACTTCAAGCGCGACATTAAACGGAAGCCCGTCTTTCTGCACATAATCGACAAGCCGCTGCAGATTGAGCAATGCCGCATGGCCCTCGTTGGCATGGTAGACATCGGCACGGATACCGAGTCTGTTCAGCATATAGATGCCTCCTATGCCGAGAAGATACTCCTGCTTGAGACGGTTTTCCCAATCCCCGCCATAAAGCTTGTGCGTTATCTGGCGGTCGAATTCCGAATTCATGTCGAAATCCGTATCCATAAGATAGAGCTTCATACGGCCGACATTTACACGCCACACGTGCGCGTAGACGATGCGGCCCGGATATGGCACTTCGAGCACCATCGGCAGACCGTCTTCTCCCATCACCTGGTCTATCGGAAGCCGGTCGAAGCTCTGAGGCTCATAATTGGCTATCTGCTGCCCGTCCATTGACAGAGACTGGGAGAAATATCCGTAACGGTAGAGGAATCCGACTGCAGTCATATCCACACGGCTGTCAGATGCCTGCTTTATGTAATCTCCGGCCAAGACCCCGAGGCCGCCGGAATATATCTTAAGACAGTTGCAAAGACCGTATTCCATCGAAAAATAGGCCACCGATGGTATATCGGTACGCAATGGCTTGCCCATATACTCCTCAAAAGAGGCATACACTCCACGTATGCGTTCTAGAAGCGACTCATCGCCTAAAATCTCTTTCAGGCGTTCGTATGAAATCTGCTGAAGAAGCATTACAGGGTTTTCACCCACTTTGCGCCATAATCCTGGATCAAGGTCTCTGAAAAGGGATTTCCCTTCGCTGTTCCATACCCACCAGAGGTTTTTTGACATCACCTCAAGCGGTTTCAGTTCTTTGGGCAGCTCGGCACGGACGGTGAGATTTCGCCATACCGGCTGGTTTGCGTTGCTTACTTGAAGTTTCATAACTTATATCGATTTTGTTTTTTCTTTTTCATTTGCAATACATACGCTCTCTGCTTTTGGCCAAGGCGTATGAATATGCTTCATAATACTTTTCAATGAAGAATGTCCAGTCTGCGGCCTTGGAAGTCCTGACCGCAGCGGCACGCAATGCTTTGTATTCATTTTCAGGAATACCTGAATACGACTCTATCATATCAGCAATCCGGTCTGCACACGAACCATAGTTGGAGTCCGAACGGGAGACGACCTCCACACCGGTCTGCGCCGAATCCCCGAAAGTGGACTGTACCCATTGCCCGAATCCGGCCTTGTCACTGCTGACAGTCGGAACCCCAAACGCTATGCTTTCAAGCGGAGTGTATCCCCAAGGCTCATAATACGAAGGGAAAACGGTCATATCAAGAGCAGGCAACAAATCGTAATACGACAGGTTGACTATTCCATCGTTGCCGTCAAGATAGCACGGCACAAAAACCACTTTAGTTTTATCCGAACTGGATTCTTCCTGCATCCTTCGTATGCGGCACGCTATGGCATCGCTTTCCTCGTTGTTAAGCCTGTGCGTCAGCCAGTCAGGCTGAGGCCTGACATCACCGCCGTCGGTCAAATCCGCAATAAGGGCACCAGAAGGTTCCTTCACCCATGTCGGCACAAGCACAAGAGAAAGGACATTCCTTCCTAAATCCCTGTTGCGCAGTCTGTCAACCGAATCAAGATAAAGGTCTATGCCTTTGTTGCGGTATTCGTTTCTTCCGGAAGTTGCCACTATGAAAGTGTCTTCAGGCCATGAACGGTCGCTCAAAAACGATGCTATCTTCAACAGACGAGTACGTCCGGCATTGCGTTGCCTGACGTATTTGGAAGAAGAAGGCACAAAGTCAGGTTCAAAGCCGTTTGGAGTAATCATCTGGGGAGCGATCCCCAACAGCTGCCTGCATTCACGGGCTGTAACCTCACTGACTGTCGTGAAACAGTCGGCCTGAAAAGCTGCGGCCTTTTCAAGAGAATGCTTTGACACCATATTGAGTTCACGCGCCATCTGGTCGCCGTCATACCCTGTGAAATAATCATAAAGAGGCTTACCATTGCCGCAGATGCTACGCCCGATGGATGTGGCATGCGTGGTGAACACTGTTGCAATTCCGGGATTTATGTGTTTAAGATACAGGAGACCCATACCAGTGGTCCATTCGTCGAAATGTGCAACAACACCACTCGATTTGACTTTCAGATGCGACACGAGCGCATCTGCCACTATTGCCGAGGCTACGGCAAAAGCACAGGATTCGTCATAATCGCCATACGCGTGGAGTGAGTCAACCCCATAAACGTTCCACATATCTCCATAGATGCGGTTCAATTCTTCAAACATCCCTTTATATCCGACAAGCACTACCATCGGAGAACCCGGGATGTTCCATCGGCCTATCCTGATGGAAATTCCGAACGGAAGCTTCACCTTTGACGCGGCATTCTTCAACAAAGTCTTGCGTTCTATGAAACAAGGAGAACCATTCCCTTCTGTCCATATATCCGGACCCATGAATACAAGCTTGTCTCCGAAATTCTTATGGAGTTCCTTTGCTTTCGTAGAAAGGACGGTATATATTCCCCCTACTTTATTGCATACTTCCCAAGAGACCTCGAAAAGCATGTCTATTCCGACATTTGTCTTTTGCATTATCTAAAACAATCTTTACCTTATGGTCTTGAATTTACCTTATTACCTTACCTAATAGAAACGAAACATACCGGATAAGGCTAATGTTCTTGCAAATGCCCGATTCAACCTCTTTCGCACCGGTATTGAATTGCAAAGTTAGCAATTCTACGACAAACGACCAAATCTCCGACAAACAGCGTGCCAAATTTTGCTGTTAAAGGAAAATGTTGTAAATTTGTGTTCTATAACAGATTTGCATTGGACTGACCGATATTCGGCAATGCCGATATAATTCTGTAAATCTACAGGTTATAATAAAATGATTAAGAAAAGCGACCTTGAGCAAATAATATCGCAGGATCTTTCAGAGCTATGGAACGTGCTTTTGCCAGAACAACGCCGCATTGTCTCGCAGTCATTCACGATTCATCGCTACAAAAAAAGCCAAATCATATATGCCGAGGGTGAAGAGCCGGACTTCCTCTGGTGTCTGCTCAAAGGGAAAGTGAAGACCTTCAAAAGCGGCATCGGCGAACGCGTACAGATAATACGCCTTTACAGACCGGTGCAGTATTTCGGCTACCGCGCATATTTCGCCGCAGAAAACTACACGTCGTCCGCAGCCGCCTTTGAACCAAGCACGGTAGGCTGCATACCTATGGACGTCGTCGAGAAACTTCTGCACGAAAACAACCGGCTCGCCATGTTTTTCATCCATGAGCTTTCACGCAATCTCGGCGGAAGCGACAACAAGATAGTAACACTGACACAAAAACACATACGCGGCAGACTGGCGGAAGCCCTGCTGCTTCTTGCGGACAATTACGGACTGGAGGATGACGACGCCACATTGAAGATATGCATGAGCCGTGAAGACCTCGCAAGCCTTTCCAACATGACATCATCAAACGCCACTCGTACTTTGGGGACATTCGTGGAAGAACAGCTTATCCTTGTAGACGGTCGCCGTATAAAAATAATCAATCCACAAAGACTCAAAAAAATATCCCGTTTTGGCTGACCGCCGAAAATAATTCCCTAATTCAAACAATCAGTTTTCAGACAGAACAAGTATGGAAATATGTTTCGACGACAAAATCCGACTGGCGGCACCGGGACTGAGAGTTGTCGCAATCTCGGCAAAGGTAAGGAACACGCCTACATCGGATGCGCTATGGCACGAAGTGGAGGAAGCATGTGGAGAAATAATGGCTCGTTATCCTCTCGATTGCATCAACAAGCGTCCTGCCATCGCCGCCACCCGCTCCGCGTACAAGGCTCTGGGCAAGGAACCTAACCGATACAGGCCTTCGGCTGAAGCTCTTTGCCGCCGTGTGGTAAACGGGAAAGGGCTTTACCGGCTAACCGCCTTGGTAGACATAATCAACCTCATTTCCATAAAAAGCGGATACAGCATAGGCGGTTTCGATGCGGATAGGATAGAAGGGGAACTGCTGGTGCTCGGCTCAGGCAACCCCGGAGAAGAGTTCCATGCAATTGGCCGTGGATTGCTGAATATCGCTGGATTGCCTGTATATCGCGACTCAAAAGGCCCTATAGGCACGCCCACGAGCGACGAGGAGCGGACTTGCCTCACGGAGACGACCACGCACCTTCTTATGCTCGTGAACATTTATGGAGAAGAGATGGAGCCGGAAGAAATCATACATTTGAGCCGACGACTTCTTACAGACCATGCTTCGGCTGAGGATTTTCAGAGCAGGATTGTCAACCTATGAAATAAAGATTGCCGACAAACATAAATGGCAATAAAGGAGACGGCGCAGCGTTTTATTATTCAGGATGAACATCAAACGATTCTCAGTCATATTGTCGCTGTTTTTGGCGACATCGGTATGCGTTTTGGCCGACAACGTGAAGATTTCCGGTAAGGTAATCGACAACGAAGACAAACCGGTGGAGTTCGCTACCGTGAAGATAGCAGGCACCGCCATAGGCACAAATACTGACCTCAAAGGCGTGTATTCACTAAGCGTGGCCGCCACGGACACGCTTAAAGTGGTCTTCAGCTGCATCGGATTCAAGACAGTAACGCATCAGCTCATAAAGCCTCAGGGCGACCTTACCCTCAATGTGCGCCTTTATCCGGACGATGTTACGCTCCAGGATGTGGAGGTGGTCGGTTTCCGCAAGAACATCAACGGCATGCAGAGCCTCGACACGGAATCGTTCAAGCTGTCGCCGGATGTGTCAGGAGGTTCGGTGGAGGCGATGATAACCACTATGGCAGGCGTGAACTCATCAAACGAGATGAGTTCGCAGTACAGCGTGCGTGGAGGATCTTTCGATGAGAATTCGGTCTATATAAACGGCACTGAAATCTATCGTCCGCAGCTTGTCCGCAGCGGTCAGCAGGAAGGCCTCTCAATCATCAATCCGGATATGGTCGGGAATCTAAGTTTTTCCACCGGAGGTTTCCCGGCACGGTATGCCGACAAGATGTCGTCCGTCCTAGACATAACATACCGAGAGCCAGAAGCCCTCGAAGCGGCGGTTTCTCTTTCGCTTATGGGAGGCTCACTCACTTTCGGACAGAACTCGAAAAAATTCACACAGCTCCACGGAGTGCGTCTGAAGAAGAACAATTCGCTTCTCTCCTCGTTGGAGACACGAGGAGAATACGACCCTCTGTATTTCGACTATCAGACCAATATGACGTTCAAGGCGAGCGACCGTTTCCAGGTCAATCTCCTTGGCAACATATCGCTGAACCATTACAACTTCAAGCCGGCCGACCGCACAACGAGTTTCGGCACGTCGGCCGACGTGAAACAGTTCAAGGTCTACTTCGACGGTGAAGAGAAAGACAAGTTCGAGACTTATCTCGGCGCGTTGACCGCGTCTTACAGGCTCAACCGTGCCACTTCCTTCGACCTTTCGCTTTCAGCTTTCCTTACCAATGAGCTTGTAAGCTACGACATATCCGGCGAATACTGGCTCAATCAGGCCGGAACCGGCGGTGAAGATGCGGTAGGAGGCGAGCTTGGCGTCGGAAAGTATATGGAACATTCCCGCAACCGACTGAAAGCGTCAGTTATACAGATGGCCCTCAAAGGTCGCACAGTCATCCGCAACAACCATCTTTCCTACGGCTTCATTTTCCAACATGAGAATTTCCGCGACCGTACCCGCGAATGGGAGTGGCGCGACTCGGCAGGCTATTCTCTTCCGACTGCTCCTCCAGGAGTGCATCTGATTTACAACCTTGCGTCAAAACAGGACATAAGCAACTCACGCATAGCATTCTTCGCAGAGGATGCCCTTTATCTCACCACCAAGGCTGCTTACCTGACACTTAATGGCGGCCTGCGCTTCTCCTATTGGTCGATGAACAAGGAATTCCTCGTTTCCCCTCGTGTCAATCTATCGATTTCGCCGTTGAATTTCAACCGGTGGAATTACCGGGTCGCTGTCGGACTGTATTATCAAAGTCCGTTCTACAAGGAATACCGTCAGGCATTGATTGACGACTACGGAAACTCAGTGGTGCAGCTCAACCGAAATATCAAATCCCCTCGCAGCCTCCAGTTCATTGTCGGTGCTGACTACGAATTCCGTATGTTCAACCGTCCTTTCAAGCTGACCGGTGAGGCGTATTACAAAGCCTTAAGCAACCTTATCTCATACGAATACGACAACCTGAAAGTGAGCTATTCCGGAATAAACGATTCAAAAGGCCACATAATGGGACTCGATTTCAAGCTATTCGGACAGTTCGTGCCCGGATCTGACTCATGGCTCACCTTCTCGCTTATGAACACGAGTCAGAAACTCAACGGCAAAAGCGTACCGCTGCCTTCAGACCAGCGGTATTCCGTTGCCCTTTATTTCACTGATTATTTCCCGAAGTTCCCCAAACTGAAATTCTCGCTTCGCGGAGTGATATCCGACGGCCTCACTATGACCGCGCCTCGCGTGAGCCGAGATCAGTCATGGTTCCGTGCGCCTTCCTACAAGCGTGTTGACATCGGACTGAGTTATCAGTTCGTGGGGGCTCCTTCCGACGGAGTGCGTCCCTACAACTTCTGGAGGCATTTCAAGAGCATAGTGCTCGGAGTGGACTGCTTCAATCTCTTCGACATATCCAATGTAAGTTCTTACTACTGGGTTACGGACGTTAACGACATACAGTATGCCGTCCCGAACTATCTGACCCGCAGACAGTTCAACGTGCGCCTCGCACTCGAATTCTGAACCTATGCGCACACTTGAACTTTTGTCTCCCGCCAAAGATGCGGAAGTGGCCCGAGAGGCCATCCTCCACGGCGCGGATGCCGTATATATGGGAGCCACGTCGCACGGCGCACGTAAATCAGCCTCCAATTCAATCGACGACATCAGGCGCACTGCCGACTTTGCCCATCAGTTCCGCGCACGGGTATACGCCACGGTCAACACCATCGTCTATGACCACGAACTCCGGTCGGTGGAGCGGCTGATAACCGACTTGTACCGTGCCGGAGTCGATGCGATAATCGTGCAGGACATGGGCATACTACGTCTTGACATACCACCCGTCGCGATCCATGCAAGCACACAGTGCGACAACCGCACTCCTGAAAAGGCGCGTTTCCTTCAGGACATCGGTTTTTCGCAGATAGTCCTTGCCCGCGAACTCTCTCTCGGCGAAATAAAATCGGTCTGCGATGCCGTTTCAGTACCGGTGGAGGTGTTTGTCCACGGCGCGCTCTGCGTGAGCTACAGCGGACGTTGCCATGCTTCTTTCGCCGCTTGCGGACGCAGCGCAAACCGTGGAGAATGCGCCCAGCTGTGCCGCCTGCCATATACGCTTACAGACGCCGATGGAAGGGTGATTGCCAAAGACCGACACCTGCTTTCCCTGAAAGACTTCAACGCATCCGACCGACTGGATGCGCTCGTGGAAGCCGGAGCATCATCTTTTAAGATAGAGGGACGGCTCAAGGATGCAGCTTATGTCAAGAACGTTACCGCGTATTACAGACGAAAACTCGACGAAATAATTGATGCAGCCCCTGACCGCTATCAGCGTTCGTCTTTCGGGCAATCGGAAATATCTTTCGAGCCAGACCCGGCAAAAAGCTTCAACCGCTCGTTTACGCATTATTTCCTCGACACGCGAAAGCCTGCCGAAATAGCCTCTCTGATGACTCCGAAATCCCTCGGTGAAATAATCAGGAACTATGACAGACTTAACAATGGAGACGGGATAAGCTGGTTCACACCACAGGGAGAATACCGTGGCGCGCTCGTCAACGGAGTGCAGCACGGACGTATAATCACTTCCGACGGTTCGAGCATCTCGCCAAAGACCGAGATACACAGGACATCCGACATACAGTTTTCACAGAAGCTTGCAAAATCGACAGCCTCGCGCAAAATCGCTATTGACATAAGCCTCGACCATAACGGAATATCAGCCAAGGATGAAAGGGGAGTGGAAGTGCGGCTGCCATTGGAATGCACAGTCTCACCGGCCAAAACCCCGCAAAATCATTCCAATGCCCTGCTGAAATTCGGCAATACAATATATTCCACACGGTCTTTTTATTCCACACTTTCGGAAAACATCTTCATTCCCGCCTCAGAACTCACCGCCCTGCGTCGCCGTCTTGTGAATGCGCTCAATGCCGCCAACGCGGATTCCTACCGTTTTGAGAGAAGGAGACCTGAAGACACTGTATCTGTTTATCCATCTGCGAATCTTGATTACCGCGACAACGTGAGCAATCGTTTGGCAGAAGATTTTTATCGAAGCCACGGCGTGGAAAAAATCGAGCCGGCACTGGAAATACGAAAGACATTGACTTCCGGCCCTACAGTGGTGATGACGACGCGCCACTGCATCCTTCGTGAACTCGGAATGTGCAAGAAAGAGGCTCATTCAAAGAGCAATCGTTTTCATGATCCGTTAATGCTGACACACGACCGCCTTAGCTATAGCCTCTCGTTCGACTGTTCCCGATGCGAAATGACGATAACAAAGCATGTTTGATTTCCTCAACTGCATCTACATAAAAGTCATCTCAGAAGACCATATCATACCAACCATAGCCTTTTAACGCAAGAACCGCAGCCCAGATAATTGATTGGACTGCGGTTCCGTTGCTTGAAGGCTGGATGATGCTCACTTGCCCATAAGCTTTGCGAGCGTAGTGTAGAAAGCAGGATCTTCGCCGGAAGTGATGTTCATTATCTTTCCTTCGGGATTAACGATGACTTTGGTCGGGAAGCCCTGTACGCCATAAGCTCCGAGAAGCTCGGTTTGTTTCTCCTGCGAAAGATATACGTGTACCCATGGCAACTGATGGCGTTCAACTCCAGCTTTCCATCTCTCAGGCGTCTCCTGGCAGTCTATGCCTATCACTTCAAGTTCAGGCTTGTATTTCTCATAGACAGCTTTGAGTTCCGGGAAACCTTTGATGCACCATCCGCACCAAGATCCCCAGAAGTCGAGAATCAGCCATTTACCACGGAAATCGCTGAGGCTAACGTCTTTTCCCTGAAGGTCGGGAAGCGTGAATGCCGGAGCCTGAACATGGTTCTGCTCCATTTCAATGCGTTTGCGGTCAGCCTCAATCTGTGCCTTGACACGCTTTGCCTGCTGCTCATAGAGAGGAAACAACGCGCTCTTTGAGGCTGCAGGAGCCACTTTCTCTTCATATTTGGAGAATGTCTCAGGATCGAGGTTCATAATCGCGAATACTGCCGCCGGAGAAGACGGGGTCTTCTCAATGAAGTCTGTGAACACCTTGTTGTAGCGGGCGAATAGAGCCTGCATATCACCGTCGGGCTTCAGTCCTTTCTGTATCTGCTCAGCCTCTTCTTCAATCGGCAAGACGGCATTGTACAGTTCCGACATACCCTCCACAAGAGGCGTGCCTCCAAGCGTGTAACGTATCGGGCTGAATTGAGTGATGTTCACCACGATGTTCTCACCAGGACGCGTGTAAAAGTCAACAGAGTTGTTGCCGTCAAATGAGATCTTGAAACGGTAGTCTCCATCGACTGGCACGGCTACGGTCTTTGTTCCTTCAACAAAATCTATCGTGTCGCTTGTGAGATTCAGGTCGGCACGGCTTCGTGCGTTGGCGAAATTGGCCACTGACGCTTTTTCCACAACCATCTTGCCTTCCGGAGTAGATGAGGGGGCGTTGACCGTGATGTCGGCCATTGCAATGGCCGCTGCCGGAATGAGGGCAGAAATCAGGAATATCTTCTTCATATCGTTTTTTTGATTTGTTTCAAACATATGTTCTAACTTATAACGGAAATCTGTGGGAAAAGTGTCAATAAGAGCGGTGTTCTTTGAGCCTTTTCATCAGGATATTGGTGAATTGATAGTTCTTAAGTCTCCAGCAAGGCGCTTCTACCATATCAGGCGGAGCCTGGGACAAAAATCGTTCGATGGCAATATGCCTCGGAACGGCATCGACTGCCTCAGCGCAGAAGTCCACATACTCTTCAAGAGAAGGGATGCGGATGTCGGCCGCTCCGTCTTTCCATTGACGCCACAGTTCCGTTCCTTTGATGATTTGCAGCTGATGAAGCTTTATGGAGTCAATCGGGAGTTCCACTGACTTCTTCACTGTTTCGATGGCATCGGCAAGAGTCTCACCGGGAAGTCCGGCAATCAGATGCAAGCCGCATCTGATTCCAAGTGAAGACGCACGTCTTACCGCGTCCGTTGTGTCTGCCCACGTATGTCCGCGGTTGATGCGCCCCAAAGTGGCGTCGCAACTGCTTTCCGCGCCGAATTCTATGAATACGGGCTTCTCACGGTTGAATCCGGCAAGCATTCCGAGCATTTCGTCCGGAACGCAGTCTGGACGGGTTCCTATTATTATACCGACCGTGTTTTCTGTCCCGATTGCTGTCCTGACCATTTCAGCGGCTTCTGCCGTAGACGCGCCATGGGTAAAAGTGTATGACTGGAAATAGACAAGATACTTCATTTCGGGATACTTCCTCGCGAAAAAACCTTTTCCCTTGGCTATCTGGGATAGTATGCCGTCGTTCGAACCGGAGCAATATCCGGGGGTGAAACTCCTGTTGTCGCAGTATATGCAGCCGCCTCGACCTATGGTGCCGTCTCTATTGGGACAGCTCCGGCCTGCATCCACAGAAATCTTCTGCACCTTGACTCCGGGGAAAATGCCGCCCAGATACTCAGAATAGTCTGTATAGAAAGGATTCATCTCCAGAGCGTGTGTGATTGTGCCTGGGAGGCGATGAGGGCATCTGCAATCACAAGCGTGGCCATAGCCTCCACTACAGGCACCGCCCTCATAGCCACGCACACGTCATGACGTCCCGCAGGCTGAAGCATACATTCTTGTCCGTGGATATCTACCGTGGCTTGAGGCATCATTATGGTGGGCGTTGGCTTGAAAGCCACGGCAAGGCAGATGTCATTGCCGTTTGAGATTCCTCCCTGTATTCCTCCGCTGAAGTTTGTCAATGTCCCGATTCGTCCCGGACGACATGCATCTGGCACGAAGATGTCGGCCATTTCACTTCCGTATGCTTCAGAAGCCTTACGTCCAAGTCCATATTCAAAACTCTTGGCCGCATTTATGCTCATCATAGCAGCCGCAAGCCTCGAATGCAGTTTTCCGAATACAGGATCACCCAACCCGGCTGGCACTCCGGAAATCCGGCAGGAAACAAGTCCGCCTACGGAATCCCCTCGTTCCCCGGCTTCTGCAATTACGGCCTGAATCCTTTCAGGGTCGCTTTCGCCTGAATACAAGTCTTCGGCTTTCCAAGGCCCAACACCCGAAATCCAAGCTTTCACACAGACTCCGCAAAGATCTGTCAGATGTCCCGCCAATGCCCCAGCCGCGACCCAGTTGGCCGTTTCGCGTGCGCTTGCACGGCCACCTCCTGCCGCTTCACGTATTCCGTATTTTGCCTGGTAGGTGAAGTCGGCGTGGTTTGGACGGAATTTGTCAGCATAGCGTTCATAGTCGCCGGGTCTGGCATCATTGTTTTCGATGATGAACCCGATAGGGCTTCCGAGCGTAAGTCCGTCAAAGGACAATCCTGAAAGTATCCGTATCTTGTCCGTTTCGCGGCGCGCAGACGTTCCTTTGGCATTGCCTGGGCGGCGACGGTCTAGTCTTTCCTGCACGGCTTCGACTGAAATCCTTATTCGCGACGGCATTCCGTCGAGGATTCCTCCTATCGCCGGACCATGGCTTTCGCCAAAAGTAGTGAGTCTCAGGTGATGTCCGAAAGTATTCAAGACAGTTCTTTGTTATCAGTCGTTGGTTATTAGTTTCATCTGTCTTCTCTAATCCGACACTTCGCACTTTATGCCTGACACAAATCGGCAGGAACGGCATCAGTGGCTTTGATCCAGTCGGCTGGACTTACCTTTATCTGCAATCCGCGTTGACCGGCAGAGACATATATAAAGGGAAATGACAAGGCTTCTTCAGAGATGTAGGCAGGGAGCTTTTTCTTCATACCCAAGGCGGTGCATCCGCCGCGTATGTAGCCCGTAACGGGAAATAGCTCCTTCATCGGAATCAGTTCCGATTTCTTGTTGCCGGAAGCCTTGGCAGCCTTTTTTAGGTCAACCTCCCGGTTTCCAGCCACTATGCATACGAAATGCCCCGTCTTGTCGCCGTGGAGCACAAGGGTTTTGAAAACCTGCTCGATCGGTTCTCCGAGTTGCGAGGCCACATGGTCGGCGGCAAGATTCTGTTCGTCCACTTCATAAGGGACAAGCTTATAATCAATGCCAGCACGGTCGAGCAACCGTGCTGCATTGGTCTTCTGTATTACTGTCTTGGTCTTCATCCTGATGAAGCCTAACATATAAAGCCTGAAATCTTATAGCTGCTTACTTGTCCATGGTGAGAAGAAGCTCCTCGTTTGAGCGTGTCATCTCCATGCGCTTCTTTATGAACTCCATAGCTTCGAGCGAATTCATATCGGCAAGATAGTTTCGCAGAATCCACATGCGGTTCAGCGTCTCCTGAGGCAGAAGCAGGTCGTCTCTGCGAGTCGAAGATGCGATTATGTCCACGGCAGGGAATATGCGCTTGTTGGAAAGCTTGCGGTCGAGCTGCAGCTCCATATTGCCCGTGCCTTTGAACTCCTCGAAAATCACCTCGTCCATCTTGGAAGAAGTCTCGGTGAGTGCAGTCGCTATGATGGTGAGCGAACCGCCCCCCTCGATGTTTCGCGCCGCTCCGAAGAAGCGTTTAGGGCGTTGGAGCGCATTGGCATCCACACCGCCGGAAAGGATTTTACCCGAAGCTGGAGAGACGGTGTTGTAGGCACGTGCGAGCCGTGTTATGGAGTCGAGCATTATCACCACATCATGTCCGCATTCCACCAAACGTTTGGCCTTTTCAAGCACGAGTCCGGCTATTTTCACATGCCGGTCGGCCGGCTCGTCGAAAGTCGAGGCAATCACTTCTGCGTTCACGCTTCGAGCCATATCCGTAACCTCTTCAGGACGCTCGTCGATGAGAAGCATAATGATGTAAGTGTCAGGATGGTTCTCTGCGATGGCGTTTGCTATATCTTTAAGCAGTATGGTCTTGCCGGTCTTGGGCGGAGCCACGATCAATGCACGCTGTCCTTTGCCTATAGGCGCGAACATATCGACCACGCGCGTGGAGATGCTGTTGTTGGCACCCTTTGTGAGGTTGAATTTCTCTTCAGGGAAAAGCGGCACAAGATGTTCGAATGGTTCGCGGTCGCGTATGTATTGCGGATCAAGTCCGTTGATAGACGTTACGTTGCTGAGGGGGAAATACTTCTCACCTTCACGGGGAGGACGTATGCCTCCTTCCACCACGTCTCCGGTCTTTAGTCCGTATTGCTTGATTTGCTGTTGGGTAACATATATGTCGTCGGGGCTTGTGAGATAGTTGTAGTCGCTCGAACGGAGGAATCCGTAGCCCTCAGGCATAATTTCGAGCAGCCCCTGGGCAAGGAGTATGCCGTTGAAGTCGAACTGCGTGTCCGTACGGCGTTGCTGATGCACCTGTTGCTGTTGTTGCATCTGGCGTTGACGTTGCTTCTCTTTTTTGCTCAGATGCTTCTGTTGCTTGGGCTGAGGTTGCTGGAATGCCTGGTTGGCTGCGTTAGGTTCACCGATGACTATCGGTGCGGAAGCAGCGGCGATGGCGGCTTCCTCTATTTCACGTCTCGACCTCGGAGTAAACGTTTTGCGTCGCGCGTTGGAAAAAAATGAATCGAGACCGGGCTTCTGTCCGGAGTTGTCTTTCTGATGGGACGAGGATGACACAGCGTCTGACTTTGCTTCCTCCGTTTGCTGCGCCTGTTCAGCATATGCCTCCTGGGCCTGATTGGCATCAGGGACTGCCACTATCAGAGAGGGAAGATTGTGCTGATCCGATTCGGCTTTCATTTCGGCAGGTTCACCGGACTCAAGCGGAAGTTCTGGCTGCTGTTCTTTGGCAGCGTTGGGTTTGCGTCCGCGTTTTCTCGGAGCCGTTTGAGGTTCAGATATGGATTCAGGTGCGCTTTCAGATTTATTATCAGGCTGATCTTGTGCGGTTTGTTCCGTCTTTGCACGTTCTGCCTCTTCTGCTGCTTTTTGTGCGTTTGATTTCCTTCCGCGTTTTTTCGGGACTTCTGTCGCAGCGGACACATCGGTTTGCGGGGTCTCTGTCTGCTCCTGCGTTTTGTCGTTATTGGAGAGCTCCTGTCCGGAATTCTTTGGAGCATTCGCTTTCTTGCCACGTTGTTTGCGTTCAACCGGACGTTTTGCAGACCTTTCGTTAAGTTTCGACACCTGATCTTTGGCGCTGATCATTGCGTCGTTGTCGAGGATATAATAAGCCACCTCTTCATTGGAATATGAGGAGGGCTTTTTCATGCCAAGGCCTTCAGCAATCTGATGAAGGTCGGATTCGGGGAGGGAGTGTAGTTCGTCTAAACTGTACATATTTGATGTAATGATTTTTCAGTTCCTATGGGTTTGTTGCCGCCGATTGTGTTATTCATTATGCCGTCTTGGCTTGAACAGACACATATGCCGGGTCATTGTGGAAAAATGACGGTCATTCGCCGGCTCACATCGCATAGAGTCTATGTGGCCGAAAAGCCACATAAGAGCATGTAAAAAAGAATAAGGAGTTTTTTAACAGGCTCTAAAGTAACTGTAGAAATGAAGTGGTAGAAACTTGGGAAATCTTGGTAGTCTTGGTTTGTAATTGCCGATTATTCCGGAATGAATTATGCATTTCCGGCTGGATTCGGACAACAGAGTCTGACATCGGTTTCCCGAGGCTGGAGCATCAGTTTATCACTAATACGTTGCAAAATTACAAAAAGTTTTCCTATTGTGCAAATTATTGGTTCGCGTGCGGACTTTTGAGGCTGACTCGGAATATGACAGAAGGAGGTGATGACATATCGACAAGATGTAGCCGAGACCGTTTCAGACCTGGTATCCAGACTATTTCCTTTGTCTTGGCATTTTCCAACACACATACGCGACGAGCCTCCTGCGCATTCAGCTTTGCATCCTTTATTATGTCGCTGACGAGGCTCCTGCCTTTCATTCCAAGCGGCAGGATGAAGTCCCCGTCCCGGCGAGGCCTGAGGGAGTATCCCTCAGGATCGTCCGGAAGGTAAAGCGTCCTGTTGCCATCAGGAATCTTTACAGCTCGGACGACGTCTGGTGTTGGCACGAGCTTTTCCACCATCAGTCCGGGCAAGGCGATGCAGCCTTCCCTTTCTATTATTTCAAAAGCGGTACGCCCGCAGACCACCTCCTGGCTGTCATTGAGAATCCATACGGCTCCTGTCCTGGGATTCTTTGCCGAACGAGCCATCTCCATAGCCTGAAGGCGGGTTCCCCCTCGCTCCCTTATGAAATGGAATATGAGGCTTTCCGGGGCGGGAGAATCCGCCACAAGACCGTAAGGCAACGAGTTTTCACTGCATACAGAATCAATAAAACCAGAAAGCAGATGAAAATCGGCTGCAAGGTTGCCGATGCTTTTTGTGATGCTTTTCTTCGCCCCAGGCCAGCGTTGCTCCAACAGAGGAAGCACCTGCAGCCTAAGGAAATTACGGGCGAAGTCGCATTCAAGGTTTGTGGAGTCTGTGATGAAGTCCTGTCCGATTCTCTCGAGATATATCTCTATGTCTTTGCGAGACACCTCAAGCAAAGGGCGCATAATTTCCCCATTATCTGCAGTCATGGCTTTGAGTCCCTTCAACCCCGCTCCTCTCATAAGGGAAAGAAGGAATGTCTCTACGTTGTCGTCGGCATTGTGAGCCACGGCTATACGCGCGCATCCCAAACGGCGCATCTCTTCACGGAAGAACGCATAACGCAAGTCGCGGCATGCCATTTCCACAGATCCGCCATGCGCTTTGATATGTCCTATGGTATCGAAATCCTTTACAGTCAGGGATATGCCATATCTGCAACACAACTCTCTAACAAATGTTTCATCACGCATACTCTCCTCACCGCGCAAATGGAAATTGCAATGGACTGCACGTATGTCCATCTGTATGGCCATCAGCGACCGAAGAAGAGCCACACTGTCTGCGCCTCCGCTGAGTCCGAGCAAAATGCGGCTCCCGGCAGCGACCGTTGCTGTCGCGGCTCTTTTTACCTTGACTTCAAAATCGGATACAGCCATAGTTGCTGTAACGGGCTCAGCGCACATAGACGGGTATGACGCATGTTATGCGAGCCACGTCGCGAACATCTGAACGGTCAATCATAAATTCCGGGTAATCCGTAGAATTATAGCTTACGCATCTTATCTGGTCGCTGTCTTCTGCAGGAAACACCCTCTTTATCATAATGCCATCGGGAGTGGCAAGGGCATATGTCTCTCCCCATCGCACAATACTGCTGTTGATTTTTGCCAGACCGATGAATGCCCCCGGAGGTATGGACAGTTCCGGACGATCGGTGTTGACCATACTGTAGCCCGAAGCCTGGATGAAGAATTCAGTGTCGGCCGGGATGCCTGGAAACGAAAGCATAGGGAAATTGTTGAAAGTCTTTGAATCAAGCGTCCCGACGAGAGCCCCGCATTCAGCCTTGGTGTCATTGATGAAAGGATACTCAGGATAAGAAGACACGGTTTTAGCTTTTGTTCCTACCAGCATATCCCCTTCGCCATAAATCAGCCATTCCCGGTTGAGTTCCGGAAAAGCGGAAAGCACGGATTCGCAAGTGCGCCCCGTAATGTCTTTGCCCTCTTTTCTGGATTTGCCGAGCGTTCCGACTGCTATTCCTGACAGACGGGTTATCTTGTTGTCGTTGAAACCCTTATAGGCAGCAAACTTGTCGAGCCGGTCTATTTTCCGCATTTTCTGATCTTGTTGATTGGAATTGCTTTCCATTTGACTTCCAGTTTGTTTTATTTGACTTTCCGGACGCAAAGTTAGCAACAAATCTTCGATATTCCAAATCTCATAGAAATCCCGGCTAAACGTTTCTAACATGAAATGGTCGGCAAAAATAATCGGGAATGATTTGGCGGAACGGAAAATAATTGCTAATTTTGTTGTCCCGAATCTCGAAAGGTCGGGGCTTTTGAAAAACCTTTTTCTACAGGGATTACAAACAAAAAATAACTCTAAACATAACAGACAACTATGGCAAAAGAATGGATTTGCACAGTTTGCGGATATGTAGCTGAAGGCGAGAATCCTCCTGCAAAATGTCCTCAGTGCGGTGCTCCCGCTTCAAAGTTTGAAGAACTTGACAAGACCGCTCTTCTTCAGTTCGTTACTGAACACAAAATAGGTGAAGCAAAAGGAACAGGCGAAGAGATGATTAAAGATCTCAACGCTCATTTCCAAGGTGAATGCACGGAAGTCGGCATGTATCTTGCCATGTCGCGCCAGGCCGACCGTGAGGGCTATCCTGAAATCGCCGAGGCTTTCAAGCGTTACGCTTGGGAAGAGGCAGAACATGCTGCAAAATTCGCTGAGCTCCTCGGCGACGTAGTATGGGACACCAAGACCAACCTTGAAAAGCGTATGCACGCCGAAGCAGGAGCCAACGCCGACAAGATGCGCATTGCCCGCAATGCAAAAGCCGCCAACCTCGACGCCATCCACGACACAGTGCATGAGATGGCCAAGGACGAAGCTCGCCACGGCAAAGGCTTCGAAGGCCTCTTCAACCGTTATTTCAAGAAATAACCGGAACAAGTAAAGAGAACAACCGGGGAAGCAAAGCTTTTTGCTTCCCCTTTTTATAGACCATAATTAAGAGCTTGTTTAATAATAAATGTTGCCGACAGGGTCGTATGGCTTGAGACGGTTTTCGACATGTGACGAAGGAGTGTACTTTATGTACACGACTGAGGGACAGGGCGAAAAGCGGCCGAGACATACGGGACAAACGGTAATTTCATAATCACTCAATCTCTTGTCGGCTTTTGAAACAAATGCAAAAATACATCAACGATATTAAACAAGCTCTAAATTAATGGGAAGGATAATAGCTATAGATTACGGGCGTAAACGCTGCGGCGTGGCCGTTACAGACGTTCTGAAGATTGCCGCCAACGGGCTTCCGACTCAGCGGACATGCGACCTTATGGGATTCCTGCAGAATTACGTTTCAAAGGAACCTGTGGAGCGTATCGTGGTAGGGTTGCCCAAGACATTGTCCGGAACACCTTCAGAAAGCATGCAGTATATCACACCTTTTCTTCAAAAGCTCGGGAAAATGTTTCCGGCCATTCCTGTGGAAACTTTCGACGAGCGTTTCACTTCCGCCATTGCCCATCGCGAGATGTTGGCCGCAGGCGTGAAGAAAAGCGACAGGCAGCGCAAAGACCTCGCAGACCAGACTGCCGCCACCATCATCCTTACGGATTATCTCAACTCCCGTAGTTTCAACTGCTTATGACTCCTCTTATGTTTTTTGTCCTAAAAAAGGTTTGCCGTTTATAAGAATTTATTGTAATTTTGCCGCCGAAAATATGCCCGGATGCGCGAGGCCACGGCTCTGCAAAGGCAGAAGCCTCTCGCCGGGAACGGGGTGCGATTCCCCGACAGACGCGCTGCTGTGATTCTCCGTTTCAGATAGCCAAGAACTGGAGTTTCGGTTTTCCGACCGACCAAGTTCCGGCGAATGCAATTCGCCGCTAAACTGAAGAATCCGCTTTTCATTCTGCCACTGGCTTTGACAGGCCGGGAAGGCGAAAGGCTGGAAAGGAGATAAGTCAGAAGACCTGCATCCGAATAAAAACATATCCCCCTCAAGAGGATATGCCAAAGGCATCTTTCCTATGGAGCTTCGCGAAACAAGCTTGGAAGGAGAACAGACTGAGAGGCCTTTGGACTATGCCATTGCCGTGGCTTCTGGCCATATCTTTGTTTATCCCTTTTTATTTTCGCGGCTTCATAAAAATATGGATTGCATTAACTGATTTATATTTTTATGAAACAAAAAAAACTGTTCAAACTGACTGTATCCGGCCTGTTGATTGCCGGATTCGCATCGTCTGCGGATGCCGAGCTGAAGAATGTGGTTGTCTCGGCACCGGAAAACGCCACGGTATCAATCACAAAGAAAAAAGGATCGAAGCATTACGTCGCTTTTGAAACATATGACCATGTTTCAAAGGAAGTGCGCGATGGAATGCAGGTTCTCACGTATGAACTGGAAACCGGCACTTCTCAGTATTGCTACAGGGTGAGCCGTGCCGGCAACCTTACCCAGGCAGGACTCTTCTCTGCTTCCAAGACCGACATCATCGAGGTTTCGGAAGAGTCGCTTGGAGCGCATACCAACCGTTATTTCAACCACGAGGTCTGGGGCAACGGCACCAACTATGCAGACATATTCCTCAACATAAACAAACGCAATCTTCTGCGGCTCAAAACAGGCGACACGTTCCAAATCGTGAATCTGCGCACATGGCAGCTGACCAACAACTCTTCCGGAAACTATTTCATCGAACCGGATTTCAGATACAATGTGCTTGATATGGATTTCAAGCCTGACGATTCTATAATCGAGGTGGACAGGAATGGAATCATTACTGCGAAGAAGGCGGGAACAGCAATAGTACAGGTACGCTATGACGGCATCAAACTTGAAACTGCCTACGGTTCCATGTGGAGCGAAATCTGGGCTGAAAACACCGGTACGTTCGTGGTAACGGTGGATGCAGATGCCGAAAACTCCCCGGCCGACAACATCCGTCTCGCCTACAAGCCAGCCGAAGAGCTCGACTGTGAGCATGACATACTTTATTACATGTGCGATGAACCAGGCTACGAACTTACGTTCACTCCCGATGAAGGTTCATCTGTAACCGTAGCCAACCCTCTCGTCGATGCCGAATCCAACAATGTGGCTTACCCCGAAGGATTCTCGGCCGAAAACGTTACCGTTAATGCCGACGGCTCCGTTACAGTCTTGCTGACCTTCGGACGCAACATAATACGCACCGCCGACACTTCCGGCAATGCCAATTATCAGGTGCTTTCTGCAAAGCCCGTGGAAATGAATCTCGTGAAGGTGCGTGAAGATGATTATGTGCTTCCGGGAGACAATGTGAAGATGGAATTCAAAGGATTGTACCATGTCGCCGGAAAACTCGCAGGGTTATACAATTCAACATGTTATATCCAGTTCAATGGAAAATCAAACGGAACGTCAATGTTCGGTGAAGGCCAATACGACTTCGCAGGCAACGCCAAGGCTCAGACATTCCCGATAAGCATATCCCCCACGGCAACAGGCGACTCCATCATAGGCTCCGGATGCCTCAATCCTTTGGGGTTCGGCTCCAAGCCAAGTGCCCACAGAGGCATAAACTATGTAGATGGCATCAATCCCAATTTCAATGCAGGTACGATTAGCGGGCAGTTCGGCTCTATTCCCGAACAGACGATACACGTTACGTCGCTTCAGGACATGCCACGCCTTTTTGTATCCCTTGAGGCCAATGAAAGCCGCAGCATAGTGAACATGTCGGCAGTCAAAGCCGCTTTCGGAGAATCTGTGGCATGGGAAAGTTCAGACGAGTCGGTAGCTACTGTCGATGAGAACGGCAAAGTAACCGGAATCAATCGGGGCGTAGCCGTCATCTCCGCACTGCGTATGGATACACGCGATGCATCACCTGCGATTACGTGCGACGTGTCTGTCGGCGGGGTTTCCGTAGGCATAGAAGATGTTTCAACAGAAAACACAGAGTCAGTTTTCTATCCTAATCCTTGCAACGGAGTGCTTTACGTTGATTCGGCATCGGATTCCGATATGGACGTGTATTCTCTTTCCGGTTCACGTATGATGTCTGTGAAGATTGAAGAGGGAACTAATACAATGGATGTCTCACATCTCGCCTCTGGAATGTATATTGTGCGCATCGGCGGAAAAACCGACAAACTGATTGTAAGATAACATACAAATGAAATCAACGGACATCGCGATTGCGGCTGCAGTCATTCTTGCTGCATCAGGACTGACTTCCTGCTATGACGACTCAGGACTCAAAGAGCGCATCGAAAACGTGGAAGGCCGGGTGCAGAGCATTGAAGAGCGCATAAACGCCATCAACACCGACATAGCCTCGCTTCGGCAATTGATAGCCTCGCTTTCCGGCGGCGCAGTCATTACCGCAGTGGAGGAGACACCCGACGGATACAGACTCACATTGAGCAATGGACGCGTCATAAACGTCAACCACGGGCGTGACGGGAAAGACGGTCTGGACGGAAAGGATGCACCGATCATCGGAGTGGGAGAGGAGAACGGCGTGTATTACTGGACAATCACCGTAGACGGTTCTACGTCATGGCTTACTGATGCCAACGGCAACAACCTCCCGGTATCCGGACAGAAAGGTGATAAAGGCGACCAAGGCAATCCAGGACAAGCAGGCAATGACGGGCAAGAGGGCAAGACTCCGGTCATAGGGGTAAAGGACGGTTACTGGACTGTGGACTATGGCAACGGCCCGCGGTTCGTGCTTGACTCCGATGGCGAAAAAGTCTGTGCCGTCCCCAAGAATCCCGGCAGCGGAATCTTCGAGAGCGTGGAGCCTGAGGAAGACGGGATTGTCTTCACTCTTCCGAGCGGCGAGTCATTCTCTGTGCCGCGAGTGGACAACTTCGGCCTTACAATCGACACGTCGAACCCGTATTTCAGAAAGGGAGAGACACGTGTATATGAAATGGCACTTACCGGTGTAAGCGACATTTATGTGTCTAAAGCAAGCGAAGGATGGACTGCCTCCATCGACGGCAACCGTCTTACCGTCGCCGCCCCGCCAGAAGCCGATACCGGCGACAAGGGGGACATACGGGTGATTGTGGTCAACAGGCGTCATGACGTCAGGGCTTTCAGGATTTCCTTGGAAATAGCCTCAGACATACGTGTGCTTACTTTTGAAGATGCCGACTACAGAGGTTCAGGCAATATGCTCGGCAGGAAAGACTGGAGTTCTCTTATAGATTCCCCGCAATACAATGGCCCTCTGCTTTATCCTAATTCGGAAGAGAATGTGTACAACTGGCATGACGAAGGAAACACAGAGCTGGCTTCCCGCCTTGTCAATGCCTATGGTGACGGCAATTTCTGGACCGGCGGCATGGCTGTCTCAGACTATGTAGACACCGACCTCGGCAACGGAGACTTCAATCACCAGCTTGCCGTTTTCTCCCGCGACGGCAACGGCAACGGCGGACACAACGGTTCCAGAAACTTCTGCGTCCAGAATGGGTATAAAGACACCGACCCGTCGGGGCTTGGCTACAACAACAAGCTGCCGGAACTCTACTTCCACGACGGCAAGGCCCGTGTGGTGAAGAGCATATGGGTCAACGTTACCACTTATTTTGCGAATGTCTGGAAAAACGGCAACGGGCTTTCAGAGCCTGGAGGTGAAGCTGTCTTTAAAATAGTGGTATATGCCTTCGATGCGTCCGGGAATGAGATTGCCTCGCATCCTTCGTTCACTCTCGCTGACGGAAGCGATATGATCTCAGGATGGCAGGAATTCAATCTGTCGTCGCTGGGCAAGGTAAGCAAACTCACGTTCAATCTTGAATGTTCCACCAACAACGGCTATGGAATGAGTCTCCCTTCTTATTTTGCCTTTGACGACGTGAGCGTGGTTTTCGACTGAAAAAAACGATTCTTCAACATTAAATAGACGATATAGATTGATTTTGAATTTCGTCCGGGTCCGCGTGATGCAGGTCCGGACGTGCTTTTGGCCGTCAGAAGTATTTTTGCTAACTTTGTACAATAATTCAAATCAAGATGAAACTACCGATATACCTTTACGGCCAGCCTGTGCTTCGCGAGGAGGCCGAAGACATAACCCCGGATTATCCCGAGCTCAAAAAGCTCATCAATGATATGTGGGAGACCATGTACGCCAGTGAAGGCGTGGGTCTTGCAGCTCCGCAGATAGGAAAGCCGATAAGCCTGATAGTCCTCGACGGTTCGGCGCTCGCCGAGGATTTCCCCGAGTGCAATGATTCCAAGATGGTGCTCATAAATCCGGTGCTTGACGTAATCGAGGATATGGATCCTGTGAGCCGCAGTGAAGGATGCCTTTCGCTTCCCGGAATGTCCGAAAACGTCAGCCGTGTCGAGCATGTGCGCCTGAACTGGCTCGACGAAGATTTTCAGGAACACGAAAAAGAATTCACAGGTTTCCTGAGCCGCATTATGCAGCATGAATACGACCATCTGCTCGGCACCGTCTATACAGACCGCGTCGCACCCATACGCAAGGCTTTGATACGCAGCAAGCTCAACAACATATCCAAAGGCAAGGTGAAATGCGACTATCGGGTCAAGGCTGCCCGGAAATAACGCCAAGATTTCTCTGATTCCTAACGCCACCGGCAAATCTCGACATCCCCCTTTGGAAAAACAAGAAGCGTTAGCGTTATGCTTGATGTTTTGTATAAGTTATCACAACTATGAATAAAATGGTTTTTTCATGGGCAGAAGGCGCCAATGGCATAATGGTACACGTTGATAGCGTGAGCAATGGACTGAAATGTTGCTGCACCTGTCCTTGTTGCCATGAGCCTCTTAAAGCCAACCAAGGGAGAGAAAGAGCGCATGGTTTCGCACATCATAGTGATAAGCGCAGAGCGAATCTGAAAAACTGCTATATGGTTACAATGTACAAGTTGGCTGAGCAGATTATTCAACAGGAAAAGAAGATTCGTATTCCGTCCTATTATGGAATATTCAAGGAAAAAGAGCTTGAATTTACAGATGTTGTTGTAGATAGCCGAATCCTACCGGATTCCGTCCCTCTAAAAGCCCTTGCCGACCGCTTCGCGGCGGTAGATGGAAAACCCAGGCTCGGATGACCCCTTAGGCCAAGGTTGAATTGACCCCTGA
>ERZ777011.912-NODE-912-length-38892-cov-2.836779_pt1 | contig 38892 bp, 38 predicted proteins | sample MGYA00374964_ERZ777011 | MGnify/ENA primary metagenome ERZ777011 (study PRJEB29310, sample SAMD00008975) | mouse gut metagenome | study: EMG produced TPA metagenomics assembly of the Metagenome analysis of fecal microbiota from mouse which was promoted...
CAAATAACTGTCCAAACAACTGCTCCGCCCGGCCGGCATAGCTTCCGATCTGTCTGTGCAGTTCCACCACATAGAAATCGATATCATTTAGCAGATAAGAAGTCCCCTGTGAATTCAGAAAGGAGCTGCCGCCGCCTACGAACGGTTCGATATACTGCCCGATATGCTTCGGCATTAACTGTTTTAGCTGGGGCATCAGCTTATACTTATCGCCCACATAGAAAAAAGGAGATCTGATCGTCCGCTTTTTCTCCGTATTCATGGTATTTCTCCTTTTCTCATAGACCTGCATAACCTGCAGAATTTCCTGACCGGTACATTCGGCCGATATACGCCATACGCCCGTCATTACCGGCCTACGTTCCGGTTTCTGTTATAAAGACAAATTCCTTATGATCGTCAAATTCCGTCTTTCCGGCGTTAAAGCAGGGATGCTTTTTCTCAAAAATTTCCGTACTGCCTTTTGCTTCCAGAATTTCCCGGATCTCTTCCAGCGTAATCTTATTCCTGGACGAGCTGCTCTTGGAATGATAAGTATTATTATAAGTTACCACAATATAGCGCACATCCAGATTTTTAATAAGATCCGCAAATACTTTCGGCGCACTGTTCCGGCAATAGTCGCTCATATTTTCGACCGGCGGCTTCAGCGCCGTCCCCTCTAAGACCGGTTTCTTCCACTGGACTATGTTTTCCAAAACATGATAAAACCGGCTGTACTGTCTGCTGTTATAAGGCGGATCAATAAACGCGATATCCGCTTTTACTTTTTTCACAAGCTCGTTGGCATCTTCCCTGTAGATCGTAAACCCGGCATCCGTCTGCTCCGGCTCGATCAGTTCGAAAACAAACCTGTCCGCGATCGTTCCGATCTTGCGGTAAGCATCATAATGGCCCACCGTATTGGCCACCTTATCCATAGAATATATAAGTGATGACAACAGGATAGCATATTCCCTGTCCGATAAAACTCCCTTGGAAGACGCAAGCGTTTCCCTGATCTCCCCGATCAGCAGCGCATCCTTCGGCGAAAAATATTTCCCGCCGAAATTTTCGGAAACATAATTCTCCGGCAGATCTTTTTCTGCAAACTGCCTGAACTTTTCCTTATAATCCGCCAGAACCGCTTCCCGGTACTCTCCGTCTCCGAAAAATCCGTTATAAATAATCTCGTTGGAAAACAGAAAATCATTGACGATCATCCGGCGGTAATGCTTTTTCATGCGGTCGCTTACCACACCGGTACCCGCAAACACATCAAAAAAAACATCTCCTTCACAATGAGTCAGTATCAATTCCTCTATCCAATCGAGCAGCTTATACTTACTGCCGGTATACCTTCTGTTACTGATATGATACATATAAATAACCGTGCCTTTCTATCAATCTGCCATAGCTGCTGCCTGAGACCGCTTCTTTTTCGGCCCGGATAGCCGTTCACTTTCAGACAGTATATTTCACACTGTTCCCTTATCAGTCATTTTATTCTGTTGTCTCATCTTTCCGCAGCCATAACAGCATACAGCCCGCAAATAATAAAGAGAACACCCCTGCCAGCGCATATTTCAGGATATGGTTCATCCACGGGAACAATTTAAAAATGAAATCCGGCAGATTCGCGGCAAGATGTGCTGCAAAGGCGGCATAAAGCGATCCTGTCCGCACATACACGGTACCCAGGATGATGCCAATGACCGCTGCCGCAGCAGCCAGCGAAAACCCGCCTGCCGGTATATGAATCAGGCCGAAGATAACGGAGCTGATCACAACTGCCGCCGTAAGAGAAAATCCCTTCCTAAGCTGCGTTACCATAATCCCCCGGCATAATACTTCTTCTGCAGCCGGCGCCATGACAAGCAGATTAATGATCATCAGAAACAATCCCAAGAAAGGAATCTTTTCGTTATAATATTCCGCGCTCGTCTGAATGGGCAGCGCATTTTCCATAGATGTCTGAAAGGTAAAAAAAGAAAAAGCCATGGAAAATAAAAATGCAGCCGCACAAGGCAGAACATAGCTTTTTACGGGAATTTTTTTCATTTTCCATTCTTCGAAAACATTGACATTCCTGATCTTATGAAACAAAACAGCGGCCGCAATAAACAATATATTGGAAATAAGCGTCATAAGCAGCATATTGTTCATAATCCACTGCATCACAATAAAATCTTCATCCATTCCCTGATGCACGGCAAAAACCGACATGCCAAGCTGAATGGCCAATTGGATGATCAGATTAAAAAGCACCCATCCGGCACATATTATGATACTTTTCACTTTTGTTTTCCCCCGTTTCCACACTGTGCCGGTTCCTTTCACTGCGGCGGCACACCAACAGACAAATTATAACATATTACTGACTTTTTTCCAATGCAAAACTCCTTTTACATTCCGCTGCCTCATGATATAAAATACCATTTTACCCCGCAATTTATAAAAAGCGCCTTTTGACACCCTGACCTTCACAGACTTAAAAATTCCCGAAAACCTTTTTGGCCCAGACTGCAATGCCGATAGAAACAACGGCGGCAAATAAGATCACGGCAAATTCAAAGCCTTTACAAAGTGCAAACAAAACACCGTATAACGCATTTCCGACAGGCTGCGCGCACATGGATATGGTAAAAATGACGGCAATCACTTTGCCGATCAGATGCGCGGACGTTTCGGCCTGTACAAAAGACATCATTTGTACGGTAAAAATCGTAGAACATACCATACAGCCGAAACAGCATACGATGATCACCATATAATTAACCATACCCGATGAGGAAAATACCGGTACGATTCCCATTGGCAGGACACAGCATCCTGCCGCTATGATCAGATATCCCGCTTTCCGTATCGTCAGTTTCCCTGCAAAAATACCCGCGCTGATGCCGCCCGCCAATCCGCCGGCAGCCAGCGCGCCTTCTGCATAGCCGCATAACCGGTTTGCAAGGGCGCTGTCAAAAGGCAGCACTTCCGTTATCATATAAGGCAGACCTACAATGATCATGGATGCCAAAAACAGATTGATACTGCAGATAACAAGCATTCCTTTTCCGATTGCAGGCTTTTCTTTCCGTATAAAAGCAATGCTTTCCGCAAAATCGCTTTTGATCATCGTCCGGATGTTCGTATTTGATTCCTCTCCGTTTTCTTTTTTTACAAACGGTATTTTAATAAAAATTTCCATTACGGCAGATACCAGAAAACAGACGCTGCAGATCCATAAGACGGGTTTTAGTCCATACGCGCTGTATAATATCCCGCCAAGAACAGGTCCGAGTAAAGAAGCCAGCGAACTGATCGTATTGATCACGGAATTGGCCGCCATAAAATGTTCTTTTTCTACAAGCGCCGGCACACTCGCCTGCACGGAAGGCTGATATGCTCCTGCGATACCATATAAGATCATCAGCGTGACCGTCATCAAAACAAGCAGATTGACACTGCCCATAAGGAAAGAAAAACCAAGGATAACGCCGGCGGTAAAAAAGTCCAGTACCACCATGATGTTTCTCTTATTCACTCTGTCGGCAACGATACCTCCTATGGGCGACATAAGGATCGTCGGGATAAAAGCACAGGCCGTAACAAGCCCGTATAATACCGAAGATCCGGTCTGGTTTAACAGATACAGCGGCAGTACGAACCGCACACCGGCGTTCCCGAATAAGGAAATGATCTGCCCGATCACTACCAGCGTAAAATCCTTTGAAAATAATTTAGATTGTGTTTGATTCATTTAAATACTCTTCCTTTCTCCTGTTTATTTAACTATCATACCGCATGACGGTATGTATACTGTTTTAAAAATATCTGCTCGTTTTATGGAGCAGATTATTTTTACATAATTTGTGAAAAGATTCTTCAAAATCGTCCTGTCCGGACTGACTTTGTTACTTATTACGTTGATAAATAGACGCCAGTTCCTGCAGTCTGGCTAACAGTTCATCATCCACGATATCCAGCCCGAATCCCTGCATCATCTGCCGGAATACCATGAATTTCCGATAAGCCTCATCTGCCGAATTATCAAATATCATCGGATTCATCCAGACATTGGCCGCCAAAATGATCAACTCCGCAAGCTCCGCCGGGTAATCCGTCTGGATCGAACCATCCGCAATCCCCTGCTCAACAATCGGCAGAATATAATCCGGCGCGGCTACATCTACCGTTTCCCGCAAAATACTGAAGATCAGTTTCGGATTCCCGCTTAAATCGGGCGCCACCGTAAAAATATCATCCTGAACCGGTCTGAAAATAGATTCCTTGAAGATCATTTTCAATTTTTCTTTCCCGGTAAGGCCTGCACGATCGCGAATCTCACTTAATATCCTGTTGGATTCTTCCGTCATCCTGTCCGTTACGGCCACCAGAATCTCTTCTTTGGACTTAAAGTGATGATAAATAGCGCCCTTGCTGAGTCCTCCCAAATGATCGATAATATCCTGAATGGACGTATGCTCATATCCTTTTTCCATAAAAAGGCGGAACGCAACGTCCAGTATTAAATTAAACGTTTCTTCCGGGTGTTTGTTTCTGGCCATTTTGTATACGGAGCTCCCTTTTTGTCTGCATTTTTCGGTGTTATGCCGTTTCCATCAAATAATTTTATATACATACCAGCAGTATGTATATGTTATCATACTGCTGGTATGTTTGTCAAGATTCTCTGTACCTGATATGCTCTTGGTATTTAGTCTGTCGCCCCTTAATTGCTTATCTGCAAAGCCGAATTAGTCTGTTGCTCTTAATCGTTCCACGATACTTTGCTTCTCCAAATTCTTGAAACAAATATACGGAATCAGAATTGCAAAGATAATCAAAATCGGTGTGCAGATCACAAGCGGCATAAGGGTAAAGTGGAAAGTTGCTGTCCAGTCGCCGGACACCATTGCGCGGATGCCGATTACTACGCCCAATGTTCCCAAAACATAGGAGGCAGCTAGGGTACTCACCGCATAGGAAAGACCCTCGTCAATCAACATACGGCGAAGCTGCCGCTTTGTCATGCCGATACTCTGTATCATGGCAAATTCTTTCTGCCGGGAAACAATCGATGTCAGCATGGAATTGATAAAGTTCAAAATGCCGACAAAGGCAATAATCAAGCTGATGGCAAAGCCCATAACCGTATTAGCACGTGTCTGTTCCTGATAATGTTCCATCAGAGTGGATTTTGCAGTATAGTTCAGGGATTTATCCGCGTTGTTGCGGTAGTCAATCAGCATTTCTTCCGCCTGCGGCTGATATTCTTCGGCTACATCAAAGAACAGCTTTCGCAGAGTGTTGTCCGGGTACATCTCCTGGAATGTATCTGCCGGAAGATAAAAGGAAAGGAAATCCTGCGTACTGCTATTGACGCCCTCGGTGATCGTGGTTATATCTGCCACAATCGCCATCACTTCATACTGTTGTCCGTTCAGTTCTACGATATCCCCAACGGAATAAGTCGGCTGTGTTTCTTTCCCGCTCTCCTCCGCACCGGCGGCTGCCTCCATCACGACATAGCCCCCGGACAGGAATTTGTCCTTATCAAAGGTGCCATCCAATATCCGGCCATCCTGTGCAAAGGTGTCCAGTATCAGGCCGTCAACGCCGTACAGAATGGAAACACACTCGCCGCTCAGGATCATATCATGGTAGGCTTCGGCCAGCCCTGCGTCCGTTGCTTCCATGTATGTTAACCGGTCGTCAGCATGATAATAGGTCTGGATATTTTCAAGGGCAGATGCCCCGATCTGATGGGTAAATACCTGCGAATACAAGCGTCCCGCCGCCTCTAACCCGGAAAGCCCCTCAATGTTCTGTACCAGCTCCGGGGAAATGGTTGTGCCGTAGGGGTTATAGGTTCCAAAGGTAGAAGAAATCGAGCTGTCCTCCACCTCAAAATCACTGATAACCATCTGACTCATGTATTTATCAATATCAAAGCTGGCATTTTTCGCATAGACGCAGGAAAGCAGCACAAACCCCAGCGTCAGGGAGCAGATTACCGTAATGGTGCGTTTCTTGTTCCGGCCTAAGTTTGCCAGCGCCATTTTCGGGATGCTTGCGCCGCCGGTGCTTTTCTTGATTTTCCGTTTGCTGACGGCTCCTGTATCGGTGTAGCGCAGGGCTTCCATCGGAGAAACCTTGCCAGCGATTTTAGCGGGCTTCATGCAGGAGATCAGGACGGTCAGCCAGGCAAACATCGCAGAGCCAATGAAGGTATAAGGATTGACCGCTGCCTTTGCTTCTCCCGTTGTCCCGGTTATCATTACCGGCACCAACACAGCTCCCAGCAGATACCCGGTCACAAGCCCGATAGGAATACCGATAGACGACAGACGGTTGGCCTGCCCGTAAATCATCTTCTTTAACTGCTTTTTGGTAGTTCCCAAAGTTTTCAGCCTGCCATAAAAGCGGATGTCGCCGGCAACGGAAATCTGGAAAATGTTATAAATAATCAGATACCCGCTGGCAAATACCAGTATCATGCAAATTGCCATCGGCAGCACTTCATGGATAATATTCCGGTTCATGGCGGCATCATAGGCCGCATTGGAAGGAAGGGACACGTCCGACAGACCGGTATCGGTTAAAATCTGCTCCGCCGCTCCTTCCAGATTGCTGTCACTGTAAAGATCAAGGTGGAGCATCACGGTTCCTAAAACCTGCCCGCATGCAAGCTGCGCTTCTTGGTCGATACCTGCACACCGGCTTTGAACAAAGGCTTCGGAAACCCATGCCATACTCGCCATAGCAGCGGAATTACCGTCCCAATAGCCGGAGAGGACAAAGGTGCTGGCGGTGTATTCATCAGAAGTTAAGTCCTTGCGCCATTCAAAGGTGATTTCCTGTCCCAATTCATAGGGCAGCCCCAGCTTATCAAGGGTGATGGTGTCCAAAGCGATCTCCCGCACCTGTACCGGCATGGTTCCTGTTGTGGGATAGGAAAAGCTGGAACGGGCATAGTTTTCATCGGCATAGCGGATTTCCACCTGCCGCCCGGTCAATTCCTTATTTTCGGCCACACCGATGATCGTGCTTTCCCCGTAGTCCCGGACAGCTTCATGGGCAATGATTTTCTCCATATCGGCGTCCGTCATGGTGCCGGAACTCAAATGGCTGTTATATCCGGCCTGCCGGAAATTCATGTTCCGCATATTTTCAACCATGCTCTGCGACAGGACAAACAGGGATGTAAACATGAGCGTTGTTAAGACGATGGCAAAAACGGCAATCAAATTACGCGTTTTATTCGCCTTGAAACTGCGGTTTGTCAATGTGCGTATGATTGATTTCTGTCCTTTCATGGTATCACCGCCTTACTCCCGGATCCGGCCATCCTCAATGTGGATGGTGCGGTCTGCCTGTGCTGCAATTTCCGGGTTGTGGGTAATCATTACAATGGTCTGATGGAATTTCCGGCTGGTGACTTTCAGCAGTTCAATCACTTCATCACTGGTCTTGCTGTCCAGATTGCCGGTCGGTTCGTCGGCAAGGATAATGGCCGGTTTACCGGCTAACGCCCTCGCAATGGCTGCCCGCTGCTGCTGGCCGCCGGAAAGGGTGTTTGGCATATGCAAAAGCTTCTTTTCCAAACCCAGCAGTACGGCTACCTCTTGAATAAACTTCTGATCGGGCTTCTTTCCGTCAAGCTGAATGGGCATGACGATGTTTTCATACACGTTCAGGATGGGAACAAGATTATAGTTCTGGAAAATGAAACCGATCCGCTGGCGGCGGAACACGGTCAAGTCCTCGTCTTTCAGCTTGCCCAGCTCATAGTTATCTACCTTGACCGTCCCGGAAGTGGGGCGGTCTAAGCCGCCCAGCATATTCAGCAGGGTGGATTTACCGCTGCCGGATGTGCCGATGATGGCAACAAATTCGCCCGGCTCAATGGAAATGCTTACGCCGTCCAGTGCCTTGACAATGTTCGGCTCGTCGCCGTATTGTTTCGTCAGTTGTTTCGTGCTTAAAATACTCATATACCATGACCTCACTTTGTTTTTCTGGATTTGTTTTCATTATATTCGGGCAAAAGAAAGGCACAATGGAAAATGCGTAATCTAATATCTACGATGAAAAAACTAAAGATCCCACGAAAATAAGGACAGAAAAAAGCGCCGCTTCACGAAGAAACGGCGTCGTTTAATTAAGGGCATGGGATCAGGATGTTCAACCGATAGGTTCTTTCTTCCTGTTGGAAACTGCACTGGCCACCATATTTCTCTACGGCTTTTTTGATGTTGGGAATACCAAAGCCATGCACAAAGCGGTCTTTCTTTGTGGTTTCCTCTGTGAGATGGTTGCCCGGCGACATATTGTTTTCTATGGTGATAAGCAGCATATCCCGGACACGCTCGGCCTTAACAGTAATCAGACGCTTGTACTCCGGCAGATTTTCGCTGGCCTCTATCGCGTTGTCAATGGCGTTGCCGAAAATGGTGCTGATGTCCAGCGGCTCCATGAAGCCGATTCCGTGAAAGTCAACCATAGCGGAAAAATCAATCTGTTTTTCATGAGCCTTTACCGCCTTATCTTTCAGAATGATGTCCAGGAATTCATTTCCCGTATGCACATAGTCCTCGTAGTCCGCAATTTGGGAGCGCAGCGTTTCCGCCATCTGGCGTGTTTCTTTTGTGTTCTGACTGCTTTCCATTACAAGCAAGTGGTTTTTCAGGTCATGGTAGATGGAGCGAACCCGTTCTTCATCTTTCATTTTCTCTTGATAGTAAGCAAACTGCTGCTGCAGCTGGGCAATCTGCATTTTGTCCCGCTGCCCCTGCTCCCGGAGATAGGACACATTTCTGGAATACAAAAACTGTACAATAAAAACTACACCGAGTACAGATGTACTTAAATCCAATAATGATGTATCGGACGTTCTCAGATTCAAATACCCATAAGTGCTTGCAAATGATACACCAAAAACCAAAAGAAAACTGATAGATACAATCGCTGCATCTTTTGCCAGAATATCATATTTGAAATTCTTTAATAAGCGGTAGGTAACCATCAAAAACAATAACCTTAGCAGCATGATAAAGACATAAATCTGCCATTTAATAATAGCTGTTCCATCCACTTGTGTCATTATATTGCCGTGATAAACAAAATCCATAATGGAAAGTCCGACTGACTCTGTAAATGGTATGATCAATAGGTAGGATAGCTCCATGACAATCAGCGCCCGGTGGAATGACACTTCATAACACAGAAGTGTTAATCCTATAAGCAAAGCCAGCAGCACAAAAAGACGATATGCTCCCATATCCGCCAAAAAGGTCATAACAATAACCGCCATTGCATAAACAACCGGCGGGATAATTCTGCTGATTACTTTTTGAAATCGGCAAGTCTTACAGAAACACAAAGTCATTACATAAAAAATAGCCGCTTCTGTTATTGTTGCCACGATGTCTAACAAGTTATAAAGCCACATTACAGCATATCCCCCCAATAATCAGCCAAACGTTCCATAAACTCTTTGCGCTTCGGCTGGCTGATGGGGATAATCTCACCGGTAATCAATTCAAGTTCCAGCTTATTCACACCCTTTACATAAAACAAATTTACAATGTAGCTGGTGTGGCAGCGAATAAAACCTTTGCCTTGCAGCGCTTGTTCCATCTCTTTCATGCTCTTGTAACAGATAATATTTTCCTGCTCTGTATGCAGGAGCAAATTGCGGTTAAAGGTTTCTACATAGCGGAGAGATTTCAGAAACACCTTATATCTCCCTGTATCGTTAGTAATCACCATAGCGGGGCTATCGTCTTTCCGATGCTTTTTCAACCACTGATCCATTTCCGCTTTTAGCCGGACATACTTCATCGGCTTAATGATGTAATTGGCGGCCTGATATTTATATCCCTCTAAACCGTATTGTGTGAGAGTAGTCAAAAAGATAATACCGACCTTTTCATCCATCTGGCGGATGCGCTCGGCGGCCCGCAGGCCGTTCACCAGCCGCATTTGAATGTCAAGGAAAATCAAATCAATGGTGGTATCGTACTTTTCAATTAACTCCATGCCGTCGTAATAAACAGTTACCTTTATTTCCACGCCGGTTTCGGCGGCGTATTGATTTAATAGACTTGTCAAGTGTGCGACGAAATTTTTCTCATCATCGCAGATTGCTATGTGTATCATTTCGTTCCTCTCCATGTCCAGTATTCCACGAAATATTATACTGTACTTTGAGTCTGTTCTCAATGGCAATCGTAAAAGAAGCCTGCTTTGCTTCCGGAGATTTGGGCCCGCAAAGAATCTTTGACAGTATGTTAAGTGATAGGCGCTGCGGCACTTCCTTTTCATATGCGTTTTCGCATGACACAAATGTCAGTTTGATATTATCCTACGGAATCTCACAGACCACTTCCCAATTCCCGTCTACATTCCCGGCCGTAACATAGAAAATACCATAAACCCGCACCTTTTCCAATTCGCTTTCTTCCAGCAGAAACCAGTGTTCGTCAAAACATATCGTTTCTCCGTTCACTTCTTCATGCCACATCAGAGAGTAATCTTCATGCCGCTCCTCTCCGCTTTCATCCACCAGATACGGCCGTATGTGCCTGTCTGCATCTCTGAAGGTTCCGCGGCAGGACTGTATGCGCAAAAGACCATCGGAATAGCCTACCCCGGTGACCGTAAGCGTCTCGAGCATACTCTCATCCGGTTTGACAATATCCATGACCAGACCGTCAGGAAGAGGTGAATCCTCATCAAACGACCCGATATATTGCGCAACAGCTTCCCGATCTTCCCTGCCGCCAAAACCGTTTAGCGATACCGGTTTTGTACGGGGATCTTCCAGGATATCATCAAGCGGAATATCCTGCTGCTCTTTTCTGACATCCGTAAGCAGACTGCTCACGCAAAGTTTTATCCTGCCGTTTTCATACCTTCCATCGGTCGTCAGATCAATTTTAAAAAATGCTTTATCTTCCATTTCATCATACACCAAAAAACGGCATCCTCCGACACTATAAGAGGCGCCGTAACTTTCTAGATGATAACTTTCATACAGATCCACTTTTCCTTTGATCCTGTCCGTATCGCTTCCTTCCGCATCGGAAAAAGAAACGATCAGCTCTGCACTTAGTTCCGTCGTCTTATCTTCCACATTAACTGCCTCTACCTGCATGGTAATGCCCCGGGAAGTATCGCTGACGGAAACAGGCAGCACAAAGTCCGCCAAAGCCGGTGCATAACGGGCAACAATATCATAAACCGCCGGAACGGACTTCGCCGCAACTGACAAAAGTGTCATAAGCAATACCGGAATACAAACACAGACTGCTGCTGCCGGACGCATGATCTTCCAAAACATTTCCCTTCTGTTTCGCTGTCCTTTTTCATATCCGGCATATAGTTCTTCCAAATAATCGGCACGCGGCCTGATCTGTTCGTATGCGTTTTGGTATTTTATTTTGAATTCTTCCATTTTCCGCCCTCCCCTGCTCTTTCTTTCAAAGACCACTTAAAACTATCCTTTTTCATACTTCATCTCTTCCCAATAAAATTTTCAACCTGGCTCTTGCCCTTGTCAACTGCGTCCGCACGGTCGATGGTTTCATCCGTAATACTTTGGCAATTTCATCGATTGACAATTCCTCATAATAGAACAAATGAATGACAATACGATATTTCTGCGGAAGTTTTTTGACTATGGCAATTATCTGATCAGACTCTGACTCCGGTTCCTCCGGGAGGCCGACGTTTTCCGCGGCGTAGTCTGTCAGACCGATCGTTTTCTGTCTCCATGCCGCTTTCCACAGGTTCTTACAAAGATTGACCGTCACCCGCAGAAACCATGCTTTTTCGTGTGCCGGATTCTCAAATTCGGGCCGTTTACGAAGATACCTGATAAAGACTTCCTGATGGATGTCGTCTGCATCATACCGGTTTTTGACCAGAGAATAGGCCATACGGTATACCAGGTCGGAATATTTTCCGATCATTTCCAAATCATCTGCGCATAATGATTTTCTGCTCATTTTTATCCTCCTGTCCGCTTTGGCGGACATTCACCAAGTAATTTGAAATGCATTTTCATTACCCTTTATTGACATTACAATTGACGCTGGGAAAAAGCTACAATTTTTTCAAAAAAATACCCTGATAATATTCCAATAAAGAAATATTATCAGGGGTTTTCTACATGTCGGATTTCATTTCAGCAGTTAAAATTCTTCTTCATCCAATAAACCAGTGTTATCAGCTACTGCTATATGATTTCTTTTCAACGCCAATGCCAGGGACATCAGCAGACTCTCTACCGTATCATAATATCTTTCCAAATCTTCCAGGCTCAGCTCATATACCTTACTCTCGTGCACAATATTGTTGCGCTTTTCCAACAAATCATCCAAAGTATCCGCATCAATATCTTTAAATTTTAAGAGGCACCTCAGGCGTTTCATAACGGTTGACGGCCTTCCGGACAGGCAGTGTGTGCTCAACCGCTCGCTTAATACAGCAACATATTCTTCCTTTGACCTGCATTTCACAAATTCTTTCAAAGAAAAACCTAAGGATTCTTGATATTCCGGATATTCTGCTGTCAATCGAAGAATCTTTTCCGGCTGTTCACATAAGAGACATTTTATCGCATCTTTGATCATAAATTCGTATTTTGTAAATAAAAACACGATGACTTAATTTTTATCATTTCTAATGCTGCACGGTTTTCTTCTATGAGAGTATCTAACAAAAGTTGTGATGGTTCCTCTATTATCTTTCCCTTTTCATTAATATGTATTGCACCTAATCTTTTGTAATAGGCAGCCTGAGATTCTTCGTCTTCCGCATACATACAGAAATTCTTGAATTTAAAAAATCCCCAAAACTGCTCTGACCAAAGCTTACTAAAATTGTACTCCATAGGTATCTCTCCAAATATGATATCTTTTTGTCTTTCATTTTCTTTCAATTAGAATACCCGTTTCCCATATTTTGTCCGGCATAGTATACCATTCTAAAGGCAATTCCTGATTTTATTGATCAAACTGATATCTGCCGGAAGCCATTCCACAGAATCCAGTTCCTCTTTGGTCAGCCACCTGGCCGCCTCATGCTCTTTTAATACCAGATCTCCCGAAACCACTTCACACCAGAAACAGTCCATGGAAAGATGGAAGGCCGGGTAGTCGTATTCTACCGTATCAATCAATTCTCCTATTGAAATTTCTGTGTCGAGTTCTTCCATGATCTCGCGCTTTAAAGCTTGTTCCGGCGTCTCATCCTGTTCTATTTTTCCTCCCGGAAATTCCCAACCGTCTTTAAATTCACCGTATCCCCGCTGGGTGGCAAAGATGATCGGTTTGCCGTCTTTATTGACTGCTTTTATGATGGCGGCTGCTACTTTGATTGTTTTCATGATTTTCTCTCTTCCTCGTTTTCTATACCGCTTTGCAGATAACGTAACAAATCGTCTCTGACTGCGTGGCGCATTTTTATTCGAAATTTGGCAATATCGCGTTCCTTACCGTTTTGATCTATCTTTTTGGCAGGTTCCATGTGAAGGATATCAAACTGTCCCATGTAAAACATGCATCGCATCTTCAATTACCGGAAGCTTTATCTCATATCCATATTTTTCCATGATTTTCCTGATCTATCTGTTCCGTATTAACAATATCATGATCTAAAATTATTTTAGTATTTCCAATTCATACGTCCTGACTCCGGTAAAGATAATCTTTGACAAATATTCTAATGCCAACGATTCCTGTTCCGATATATACAACTACAATTCCTTATGTAACTCATTGGATACCAGAAATTCTTTAATTTCATTTAAATCTTTTTCTGTAACATCCTGACTCTTCATCATCTGCTTCACCGTACATTCCCATACAATCAGTGCTTTTACACCCGAGGCTTTCAATTCTTCCATAACCCGATTGTCCCGCTCCACATTTTTTCGAAATTTCTCAGTCCAAAATTCCATATTGGTTTTCGGAACACTTGCATATTTGCAGCCTATATGACGGTGCCAGAAACATCCATGGACAAAAATAGCTGTATTATACTTCCTCAGCCATATATCTGGATGTCCCGGGAGCCTGCCCGCATTCTTTCTGTATCTATACCCTTCACCAAACAGTCTTTTTCTTAACCACATTTCCGGCTTTGTATCCTTGCTGCGGATTTGAGACATATTCCTGTGCCGTTGTTCCGGAGTAAGTATATCCATTTATTTATCCCTTCTAATTAAGATCCTCGGCTTCATTTATTCCCTTGACATAAGCCATAATTCTTTCAGCAAATTTCTCATGCTGATCCTGATTCATATCAACCGTCCATTGCGTATATTCCCTCACACTCTCATCCATAGCATCTCCACTCTGGATATTCAGTTCATACATATTAAGTCCTGATAAAGCTGAGTCGATTTTATCGCTTGGAAATATGAATCCACAGCGACGAACATTCAGCAGCAGCATATAAAATAACAGCTGATGAGAATTATGCCGCTGAGTATCCCTGTAAACCTTGCTTGTACTATTCTGATATTTCACATCAAAGACTGCTATATACCGTTTTGCTTCACCAGAATCATCTATCAGGGCTATATCGGGAACATAATTATTCATAAGATAAGCATGATGCTCCGGATCCTTTAATGTAAAAAGCGGGTTCTTTTGGGGAATCCTGTAATCATCCAAAAACACCTGAGACTCCAACTGCGACTTAAGATACTCACGTATAGTAGCTCTAACATAAAACTCAAACAGCGACTCCATATTTATGGTATATGGGATAATATATCTTACTTCTTTAGTTTCTGTGCCAAACAGATCATTTGATCCATTTCCAAGAATCACTGTTTGGGCCAGATCAATTACCTTTTTATAAACTGAGTTAAAACCTGTAACATTGGCTTTTCCAAAATCGTTCCTACCGATTTTCACTATGCGGACATCCTTTAATGAGTTTTCACAGAAAGAGTAAATTCGCCCTAAAGATTTTAAGGGAAGTCCACTAATTCTAATTATTTCATGAGCTTTCTTTAGCGCCGCTTTCATTATTCGGTTTTCCAGAGTATCCTCTGTAAATACAGGATATCTGCAAAAGACCCTGTCTTCTCTTCCCTGCGTGATATTAGTCTTTATATGCTTTGAAACCTGTATATTTCCAACGACTTTACCGTTAAAATTTTCCTCCTTGAAAGCCATTGAACGACGTAGATATTTCTTGCAAATCCTCTCACACTCTTTCACAAGCGATATTGCAGCAAGAAGTTCTCCCCCTTTTTCTGCATTATTTACCGGAATCAGCTCCTGATCAGTATAAATTTTGAAAAAGTCTCCGTTTGATCCGGAAACATATAATTCATACTCCGGATCATTCATTACCTTTATAAGCATATCCCACGGGTTTAATGCATACCTTGGCGTGATAATCAAGGCACATTTTTCACGCGTTACAGGATCGGTTATTATTCTGCCATGATTATCTCGTACCCATCCCACACCTACAGTACCACTGGTGTGATAATTTCCCTTTTCATCCGTATACAGACCCATTTCCTCAGGAACCACGCCATCCATTTTTCTTGCCGCCGCAGCTCCCTTGGGTATCAAACCGGCGACATCTGGCGACCAATCTTTAAGATCTTTTATTATTTTGACTTCCGATCGCATCTATGCCTCCACTTTTATCCTTCGATTAGTGCTTTTTCCACCAATTCCTTCTTTATTGCTTCCTTATATTCGTCTCTTCCAAGCTCACCCAAAAGTTGATCATACAATATCTCCAATTCCCTGGAATCCGAACATTTTTCCATTTTCTCCAGGACGTCAAATGCAGGAATTTCATATGGCTCCGGCTCGTTTCCGTAGAACTCATCCATAAGTATCCCATCATTATGATACTCTCTCAAAACAGGAATCACTTGATATAAAAATCTGTCTCGCATCTGAATTTCAGCGTTGTCACTACTTTTCCGAATGAAATATGTATGCCCGATTTGTACATCAGAGCGGTTATAATCGTCCGTATTCATGTAGATATCAAAAATACGATCAACAAGATGAAACAGTCTCAGTTCCTTAGATGTTTCCCAAGTACCGGCCTTCGAAAAAACGACTTTAATATCCGGAAGTAGAGAGAAGAACAGGAATCTTCTTCTTATGGCATAGTCAATTGATGCAATGGACTTATCCGCAGTATTCATAGTCCCGACAATGTACAAATTACTTGGAATCTGCAGTCCGGAATCGTCACCAACCGTATAAGGCGTAGCTACCTTGCTGTCTCTGTATTCAAGAGCATATATCAACTCTCCGAACACCGTAGCCAGATTTGCCCTGTTGATCTCATCAATAACCAGATAAAACTTCTTGCTGTTTTCAGGGTTTTCAGAGTTATAATAATTTCCTGCTATTTTTGCCATCTTGCCAAGAGTTCTGTTTACTGTCCTATACATTACAGGAACCGGCTGACTGTAAATAAATTTATACTTTTCATCATCACCTTCGAATATTTTACCTTTTATCTCAGATGCATCGGACTCTGATGCTGAAACGGATATCCCTCTTACAAAATCCTCATAGGTATATGAAGGATGAAACTGTATGATATCCCAGTATACCAGATTATTCTCCTGCACGTTTTCAGTCGGAAGCACGTATTCATTCTCTTCGGTAATAAGTTGGATACTTTTAAGATTTTCTTCACTCCAGTTTTCTCCAAAGCCTGCCTGCTCAGCAAGAAACTCCTTAACCCCATAAGTTTTTGATGTTCCGGGAGGTCCCTGCAGAATCATCTGATGAATCCCGGTGCTTTCCATTACTGATTGGTATCTGTCATCCATTGTTTTGTACACTCCTTTTATTGTTTCATCCACCATTGCCTGCCATGTTGGTAAAGAACGTATATCATTTAGCAAATTCAGCCTCAGCTCATCATTTGATTCACCATGCAATGCCATCTCATCTAATGCATGAAGATCCGCTTTTACTGCTATTATTTCTTCATCTCTTACGGCACCAGAAGATGCAGTATATTTGTATGTTTCCAGATTCCTAAGATATACACTAAGGTATTTATATGCCAGAAGTTTTGCCATCGTATATAGAGACACCTCTCTTCTTACGACTTTCCGCAACCGACATTGGTTAATATTAGCGATTCGTGCACTACTTTCGGTTTTTATTTTTGATACAAGATAATACTTTTTTCCCTTATAGAAAATCGAGTGAAGATCCTCACGATATACACCATTGTCATTTCCCGTAAAGTTGTCACTTGTTCCCAGTCTGACGAATTTACTCAGGTTGCTGTTGCATATAAGACAGCTTCCCCATGCCTGGCCTTCATCAAGCTTGTAGTATATTTCACGGTCATACATCAAAAGATCCATAATCTCCCAATTATTGATCAGCGGATATGTAACCATGTCATTTATTATTTCAAAAAGGACACCGTAATTTGTATTGTATTTCTGTCCTCCCTGAAACTTCAAACCATCTGCTGAAGCAGTTCCTGAACAAACATCCAAAAAAATCTGCCGGTATTCTTTATTTGGCTTAAGTACAATTTTATCTTCAATAACATCAGCCCTCTCACGCGTATATTGAGAATATGTATGTTCTATATCCGGAATAGACTCTGTTAATACAACACCTTCCTTCTTATATTGTCTTAGCAGAGGAAGCACCTGTGCTTTATTTTATTTTGCATCAGTCTCTCTGCATTCCACATTGAAAAACCATGTCCCGGAAGAAAATAGGTAAAACCGATTACATATTTATTCCTTTCATCACCATAATCTGGTGCGATGTAATCAAGAAATCCGTTGTAAAAACTATATTTTGCTACAGCATTATCTGTAAACCTATCAAGCAGCATAACGGTATCTGCCGAGTAGAACTGAAAATACAATTCACACATATCATTTATCGTTTTATATAGATTTCTACCAAATTTGTTAAAAATATTTTTGTGGCGTACAGTTGAGTTTTCAGTCCAGGTCAGAGGGAATCCAACATGCAAAAAACCCTCCGCCTCTGTCGGCGTAAGACAAACAGCAAAATCAGGAATAGAAGAAAGAATATCGTCCACATCTTTTATCGGAGATATGAGAACTTCTTCCCTTCTATACCTTGCCTTTAAAGCCCTCCATTCCTGACGCTGCTCTTCAAGCAGCTTAATGAGATCCGGACTGACATTAAAATATGCGTTTTTATAAAAATTATCTTTTATCGCGGTTCTAAGCTTTTCTTCTGTACTTTCAGCATAACAGACTTCAAAAGTCGCAAGAAGATCTGCATCAAGACTGTACTCAGGATGCAGTATATTTGATGTCATGAAAACATACATATTATTTGTAATACACAGCGTCTTTCCAGAAGCAAGTGTAATTGCTTCCCCTCTGTGGGAGAATGCATACATAAGCTCTCCGAGTACGCTAGATATATTAACCCGATGTATGTCGTCAAGGATCAGAAAACCTGGCATCTCCGACTGTTCCATCTCTTTAGCCAGTTCTTTGACTATCTTGTCCTTCTGAACAAACGAAGTTATCCCGTTGATTGTTTCAACAGATATGCCTTCTATAAAATCATGAGTTGTCATCCCTTCATGAAGGGAAACTAGCGCTATCCCCGGTTTATAATTTGCTTCAAGATAATTAAATGCAGCATCGCAAAAGTTATCCGGATTATAAAACTTCATTTTCGGATCATTCTTTTCCAAATCTGAAAGCCTTTCCCAGATAACTTCAACTACTGCTTTTTTTGCTGAATATGTTTTGCCCGAACCTGGCGGACCTATGTATATTTTATTCTGATTCATTTCTTCCCTTTATCAAAATTAGAAAGCATGTCAAATACTGCTTCCGCCAAGCATTTGGCAAATTTGGGGGGAACAGCATTTCCAATCATCTTATATGTTTCAACATTGCTTCCTTCAAAAATATAGTCATCCTCAAATGTTTGAAGTCTCGCGGCTTCTCTAACTGTTATAGTTCTCAGCTGTTTTGAATCCGGGTGAATATGCCTCAGCCCGTCCTTATACAGATGTGCGGGAATCAAATTACTCGGCTCATCCCATCTGATAACGTGATATTTATGAACATTTGAAGTATGCCCTGTTTTCTCTGTGTACAGTTTTTTTAATGAATCAGTTGAAATATATTTATTCCTGCCAGATTCAATATCCTCAGTCAGGAGCTTAAATATCTCCATATCGCGTCCGCTCTGCCACCTTGCTATATGATTTGGGACAAATGGTTCCGGAACGGAATGGGATATTCTCTTTCCCTTGTACTTTTCATCATGTCCCAAAGGATAGAGCTTGGGAAGATCACCAATAGCTTCCATAACTGTCATTTTCTTTTCCGTTTTATACTTTAACATATACTTTTCATAAAAGAGAGTCAGCATTTTTTCACAATTTTCTTTGCTAAAATAGTCCACAGAGAGTCCTATTATAATTATTCTCTTCCGGTTCTGTGGTACTCCATAATCGGAAAAATCTATAACTGCGTTGGAGAGATCCGGAAGAACACTATAACCGGCCTTCAGAAAGCTTTCCTGAATAATTTCTATGATAGGTCTGTCTCCCGGCTGAGCGCTTAAAATTCCCGGCACATTCTCAAACACTAATAATTTAGGTTTGTATTTCTCAACGACCTTGATATAACTCTCAAACAGATAATTTCTGTAATCATTCTTCATTCCGTGTTCATCACGTACCCGCCCTGCTATTGAATACGCTTGACAAGGAGGACCGCCAATAATAATATCAAGTCCACCTGCTTCCTGTATCAATTTATCCAGACCTTCTGATGTCCCGAACCTTTCATCGTCCTTCCAACCATAAAACAATTCATCTGTCCTCTGAATATCAAATTGAAGAACCCGATCGGAGGCATCCCCGTATCCCCATTTTGTTTTCAATCTGTTGACCAGATTTACGCATGGTCCTTTTTCCCATTCTACTGCAGCGATTGTGTCATAATATCCCGCCTGCTCGAATCCATCCATAAGTCCGCCACATCCGGCAAATAAATCAATAGATTTGATGATCTTATTTCTTTTCCTGCCCATCGTCACCCTCCGAAATAATTCTAAGGAGTTCCTCTCCCAAAGCCTGACCAAGCAACGGCGGTACTGCATTTCCCACTTGACGGCTCTGTTGAGTTTTGGTTCCGGTGAACACAAAGTTATCCGGGAAAGATTGAATCCTTGCGTCTTCCCTCACCGTAGGAATTCTGTTAAGTTCATAATGAAAAATATTTCTGTGTCCGGTATCAACTGTCCGCGATGGAGCATTCCCGTTAAGCCTGGTCCAAGCCATATGGAATTTTCTGCTTTCTCCCCATCCCGGCGGAAGATCCTTATAGTTTCCTCCCTCAGGAACAAGTGCTATCGTGTCTTTAACAAACTGTTTATGATCTGTGGCAACATGATTATGCAAAACCATGTTATCCCATCTCATAAGTTTCTGATACTCTGTTTTAGGTGGCTCTGAATATTCATCTGTTTCCTCCCCCAGTCGATCTGTGCGAGCAGGAAGATCACTAATTGCATCTCTACATGTACGATATGTTTCCGGTGTAAATTTAGGCCCGGGAAAATGAGGCACTCCTATGTCTTTTCTGATACCCATGAATATCAGTCTTTTTCTTATTTGCGGAACACCGTAATCAGCCGCAATAAGGATTTTACACTCGATGTTGTATCCCATCTCTTTAAAGCGCCTGAGAATCTCATCCTTTATCTGTCCCTGGTACAAAGTTGCCATACCAGGAACATTCTCTACAATAAATCCCTTTGGTTTATACTCTTTTACCATTTCAATCACAGAAAGATATAGCTGATTCCTTTTATCATCGAAATTTCTTGGTCCCGTAAGTGAAAAACCCTGACAGGGAGGACCTGCTATAATCACATCTATCTCCCTGTCCCCGGCAATTCTTTTAATCTCGTCAAAAGTCTCATGCTTAGAAAGATCAGCATTCAACCCGACAGCACCTTCATGATTCAGTTCAAACGTATTAAGCGCAGCCTGATCATTATCGACTCCAAGAATAATATCAAATCCTGCGTCCATAAAGCCTTTTGATAATCCACCGCAACCGGCAAACAAATCTATTGCATTCATACAGTTTCTTCTCCTGTTTTAATAAACTCGCAAATGTCTGAAATATCGCAGTCCAGTTTTTCACACATCTTTAACAGCACTTCCATGCTCACCAACTGATTCTTACCTAACTTGGCCAGTGTATTGGTTCCTATGCCTGTAAGTTTTCTCAGTTCTCCCTTATTCATGTTTTTATCAATCATCAACTTCCATAACTTGTTATAGCTTACGTTCATATCATTCCTCTTTACAATTTCAAACCATACAGAAAAGTTGCAGGTAATCTCATAAGCAACATTATACCGGCCTGCATTATAAATTGCAATATTGAAACTTTTTCACCCATAATCTATATTTATATTGTTTCTAAACATATAATAAGGTAAACATATAATAACAAATACAGAAAGCTATCCCAATAAAATAGACTTGTAAAGGTCGTCTCTAGCCTTCACAAGTCCATCGATTTCCAGGTCACCTCTTTCTCGTTCTCCCACCACTCAAAATATAACCCTTTGTATGAAATCCTTCGTCCGCTGCTTCTACGTCATACATTTTTATCGTAATATTGGAAAGGTTATTTAATTGCTCTAACGCCTTTGGTTCGCTGAAATTCAAATAGTTTGTTGTAAGAATCTCTCCTGGAATATTCTTTTGCTCCAACTCTTTTAAAGTCTGAAGCAATGGTTCGATTCCGCTCATTGTAATAAAGGCAACACTGATTTGAAAACGTTCGCATACCAAAAGTTCATCTTCAATAGATGATAAGACTTTCCTCCCTAATTTATAATTATTTGATATAAATTGCGGCTTGTATGCTAAATTAGAAGTATGTGATGCGTCAATATATGCCGTCTCAAATCCGCCCTGCAATTCATTCCGTTTATCCTGTGTCATTTCCCTGGCCTTTCCTCTCATTCCCAAACCTGATAACCCTGCCGGCTTGCCGAGTCATACACCGGCCGCATATTCTTTTCCAGAATGCCGTAAAACACTTCCTCCGAGTTCCCGCTCCTGTAAAGTTCCCGGCTAGCCCAGATAGAATGCAGATTGTCCCGGTAACAGGCCTCATATCGCTTTCTTAACTGCGGTTTTTCCATGTTATAGATTGCCTTGTACATAATAAACTGATTTCTTGCAAAGCGCAGGAAAAAAGGATTCCACTTTGGCAGTTTATTACTTTTCGCTGAATTCAGCGAAGAGTCCATAGGCATCAGATTCCATAATTCATCGTTCATGACAAAAGACCACGGAATAAAATGATCCACGGCATAGGCGCCTTTGGCGATCGGTTCTTCTTTAAAGACATCGATTATCTCCTCTGTCTCCAGAATGCCTTCCCAGAGTTTACGAACATGCTCCAGTTTCCGCACCTTTTCTTCATTCGGGGAAATCTTATAAACAAGTCCGGGAATCTCCGGATTGTTATTTTGCAGCCACTTTACTTTCTCATACTGGATCCACCCCATAATGACTACCGCATTGTCCTGAATCATCTGTATCCATGCTTTTGTAAAAGTCAGTTTTCTCTGTAAACCGCTCTCCGGACCATATGTATAAGGAAGCGGCGTAGACGTTGCACTTAACATATTATAATAGGCCATGATTCTTCCGGCACTGCTGTCTAAGCTGATTTTCTCATTCCCTTTATTGGCAAAACCGGACAATGCCTTATAAGGAACGTTTTTGGTCAACTCCATTTTCTCGGCATGCAGTTTTTCATCATACAGCGCTATCTGGTTTTTGATCTCTATTTTAGAGGCGTTATTGGGTATTTCACACAGACCGCGCAGTTTTATCACGGCTTTTTCCAGGTTATCCTTGATCATCCCGTCCCCGAACAGACCGCTCAAATGAATATGGTATTCCAAAACGGGATACCACGCATTCGCTATCATCTCATTAATGATCTCATCATAGGAAGCCTCTGTTTTATTCTCCGTAATCAACTGTACGATCGCTTCCAGCCAGTAAAATTTGTAGCAATACGACGGGTCTTTCATCATCAGGGAAAACCCCTCTATATCCAGCTGGTTATAATATTTTTCATCAATCGCCAGACGGCGTCCTATTTTTTCAGAATCAGATTCAGCCACTTTTCCTCACTCCTGCCGGGTCTTGCATCATTTGTTATCCATTGTTTTTCTATCGTCAATCCGGGCACCTCCGCTATCACTTTGGCGAAAGACTCTTCCGTAAAATCGGTAAAATACCTGTCCTTTCGCTCGCCCTCGAAACTGCCGTACTTAAATGACACATAAAGAATTCCGGTCTTTTTAAGCGCCCTGCACATTTTATGCAGTACTGTGATCAGCTCATTTCGGGCCAAATGCAGAATGGAGGCACAGGCCCAGATGCCGTCATATATATCAACCGCATCCAGTTCCTCAAACCGCATACACTTTACAGGAATCCCGGTCTGCAAAGACGCCAGTCTGCACATTGTCTCCGAGCCGTCCACGGCTTCGACATGGTATCCCTGCTCCAGAAAATATTTGGCATCCCGCCCGGAACCACAGCCAAAGTCAAGAACCGTTCCGTTATCCGGAATATATTTCAGGAATTCTTTCTGATTCTTTGAAATATCCACATTTGCCGTTTCCTGTACGAATCGCTCTGCATTATCGTTATAGTAGTTTAATGTTTTTGACATTATCTTTTCCCCGGCCTTTCTATTTTACCAGTTCCTGCCACCTTTTGTCATTTATAAGAAAACCGTAAGTCTCCTCATCCCGAAAACTGCGCAGCAGATTATTTTTCATTTCCGCCTGAAAAACTTCTCTCGGTTTCCGAAAAGCCATATGCTCATATAAAAAAGATCTGGAAAAATCATCTATCCTTTCTATGCCGGAAATCATTTTTTCCATGATCTCCAACGCGGCATCCGCATCTTTTTCCATAACCGCGATCTCCAACTGTCCTGAAATCTCATAGTATTCTCCCATCTCAAATGTGCGGGCCAGTTCGCTCTGCTTCTCTGCCAGTGCGTGAACTTTCTTCTTATCGTTATCCTGCATGGCCAACATCATAATATGATGAAAAAGTATATTCGTCATTTGGTACTGTGAAAACAGCAGTTCTTCATATGTCCTGTATGCTTCCGCTTTGCGGTTTGTCGCATAATAAAGATTGGCCTGCCGCATTTTTCTTTCGGGATTCTGTTCTGAAAAGTACGCCAGATATTCTTCCGCTTTCGTATACTGTTCTTTTCTGAAATAGAATCCATACAGAGCCTCTGCCGCCCTGGTGCGGATTTCCTCCCGATCGCTCGACAGCGCCCGCATATACCATCCGTTAAAAACAGAATCATATTCTTCAACTGCCGCCTCGTCGATCATTTTCATGATACGCCAGCCTTCAAGCGTTAAGGCTATGCCAAGAATCAGTTCTTCACAGTTTGGATACTGTGCGATCTGTTCTTTCGCATAAGTGACAGCCGCTTCAAAATCAAAGCCGTGTTCTGTCAATACGGCCTCTGTCTTACATATAATCGCTGTAATCTCCTCTTTGGTAAGTTCCTCGTGAAACGACAACAAGGTATCTAACGAAATCCCGAGCAGTCTGGCAATCGGCGCTAACAGTGTAATGTCCGGCATGGAATTGCCGTTCTCCCATTTATTCACTGCCGGGGCTGTTACACCAAGGCGGTTTGCCATCTCTTCCTGCGTTAATTCTTTCTTTTTCCTGTATTCCCGTATAATCTGTCCGATCTGCATATAAAATCCTCCGTTTTTGTTTTCAGCTTATCATCCGGGAAACGGCTTCACAACTGAACATATGTTAATTGTTAATGCAGGAAAATTAACTGTCATTCATATTTTGCTGCAGATTGAAACAGCCGGGATCACAGACAACGCAGAATTACGGTTATGTCCTCCCTATACGCTTTCTTTTTTCTTTATCCAGTAATCATAATAGACGATATTACTCTGCGCATTGACAAGCGGTTCCCCGGATCTGGAAAATCCCGCTTTCCGCAGTGCTTCGATTCGCTCTATCGCATAGAGCGGCGCTTTGGTTGCAATCATGGAGCACCCGAACCAGTCGTAAAACGGTTCTGTGATCAGTGATAAAATTTCATATAACATCTCTGCTTTTTCATAACCGCTGCCCACATCCACCCGCAAAAGGCCGCAGTCGTTATAATAGTCTTCCGATTCCCTGCGGAACATTTCTATTGTACCGATCGCTTTTTCTTCTTTTCTGTCCATGATAGTGAAACGTACAAACCCCTGATTCTCATGGTATTCCAACAACCAGAACCTGATCGTATTCGCCATATCCTCTTTCACGGCACAGTAAAAATTGCTGCCGTTGCAATTATCGCTGTTAAAAAAGGGCAGTGCGAATTTATCATGATAAACCGCCATGAGATCGTCGGTGTCATTTTGTTCAATCAGTCTAATCATAAGGCGGTCATTTTGTAAGATGGGGCAGTTTTCATAGATGTTCATGCAGTTTCTCCTTTATTTGTGTTTTATATCATTTCATCCAGCTTATAATCCTTCGCCTTCACAACAATCGTATTCTCTTTAAAAATCCTGTCTATAATCCGTCGTTCCAGGTTTCTTCTTTTCTCCAGATGACAAAGCAGACCAGCCATTCCCGACAGCGCATGTTCTTTTCCATAAGGAGACTCCGCCAGATATTTTAGCATGAGCGGGAACCACAACTCGTTTCCGTTATCGTCAGAGCGTTCTTTTTTGATCACGCCTATTGCCGCCGCTATATCTTCCACATCCAGATAAAGAATCCTGTACGGCTTGCCGCTCAGTATGCCGTGCAGTCTTTCGTAAAAAGCCAGAATCTCATCATCGGACATCATAAAATACAGCATCTGATTATCAATGATATTCTGGAAAACAGAGCATTCAAAAATCTGCCCCTCTCCGTTCCATTTCCTGAAACGAGAGAATATCACTTGTTCAAAAGACTCTCTGTCCAGATTGCCGTTATATATTTCATATTTTTCCAGATCTTTGTGAAAACCCGGTACGTCCGTCAATATCTGCGTATAGCGGATGATTCTGTATTCCTCTTCCGTAACGGTTTTATCCTGAATCTCTTTTTGGAGCGTCGGGTATCTTGCCAATATGTCTTTATATTGCGCTTCCGTTACATAAGCGCACCAGGCCAGTTCAACCGGCGAATAGTCCCCTTCATGGAAAACCGTATAGTCAGGTAATCGGTCGGAAAACCGTTTAACAAGAGTGGATTTGCCGGCGCCTTGCAGCCCTTCTATGAAAAAGTTTAGTTTGGGCATTGTGTGTGTTTCTCCTTTTACGCTATAATTCTTTATCTTTTTAAGCAAATCGTAAATTCCAAAATACTTATATACCAACTTTATCAATTCATTTCTGTCTCTAATTGATTCTATTGTTAATAAATCTTCAATTTCCACATTATGCTCATTTCGGAATTCTGTTTGCTGTAAAATATTATAAATGTTTTTTCCTATTTTTTATAGTAACATAGAAGCACTCATTTATCTATAAGGCTCTTTTAAATTTTGACCCCTTGGAGCAATTGTTGACACCAAATACGATGTCACATATAATATAGACAGAAGGTATCAAAATGTCAAAGTGGGATAAACTATTAGCGCGTATTTGTTCATTATCAAAAGACCTCCGGTTCAGTGAATTACGCAAGGTTTTAGAAGGTTATGGATATGAGATGAATTCACCCAGAAGCGGGAGCAGTCATTATATATTTAGAAAGCCGATTACAATCCCAAAGCATGAACCAATTAAAAAAGTATATGTAGAAATAGTCAAGCAAATTGTAGAAAGCGAGGCCACTAACAATGAAGACACTGAATGATTACATGACAATGTCATATCGAATGGAAGTCATAGAAGATAAGGATGAAGGCGGATTTGTGGTTTCTTATCCAGACCTTCCGGGTTGCATCACCTGTGGCGCAACAGTAGAAATTGCAGTAGCAAATGCATTGGATGCTAAAAAAGCCTGGCTTGAAGCTGCCCTTGAAGATGGCATTGAGATTCATGAGCCTGATAATTTAGAAAATTATTCGGGACAGTTCAAACTGAGAATTCCCCGCAGTCTGCACAGATCGTTAGCTGAACATTCAAAACGAGAAGGAATCAGCATGAATCAATACTGTGTATACCTTCTCTCTCGAAATGACGTTTCTTACAATAAATAATCGTATTATTTGTTTTAACGTAAAAAAAGTATTTTAAGTATCTTCTATTTTCACGTCCGCCCTATGGCGGACTTTTCCTTCATCGTGATTTCATATCCGGCAGTCGGGAATCCAAAGCCTTCCTGATTTCTGTTTCCATACTCTGAATATAGCTTATTCTCCTAATCGTGTTTCTCACCTCGGAAATCCCCAGACCTTGTTCCGCTTCATCAATGCATGTTCCAAGCGATCTCTGAATACTATATTCCAGCCATTCTACCCAGGTATATGCCACTCCGAATACACTGCTGTACGCCCGAAAACCATTATCATATGCAGCCAGATAACCATCAAAAAATGCAGTCATTTTCTCAATATCCATATTACATGTGGTAATCCCCGACCATTGCAGCGCAAGCTGAAGTGCATGAGATATCGGATTTCCATAGTCAAGGCATTCCAGATCTATTACCCATGGGGTTCCTTTATCCCACATGACGTTTTTCGGATCCATATCCCCGTTAGAAATACATAGGATATCCGGCAAAGAGGCTCTCGCTGTATTCAATTCTTTCTCTGCATTAATCAGTAACTGTAAATTGTCAGACAAAACAGCGGCAATTTCGTTTTTCTCATCTTCTGCCCGCTGTACATACTTCTGCCAGGGAATATTACTGCGTTCCGGCTCTTCGTGAGGAATATTCCGGGGAGCGATTGCATGCATTCTTCCCAGAATATTACCGACAGTCGTACTCTCTTCCTTTGAAATATGATTCCAACCGGTGATGTGTCCATCCTGCCAGCGAAAAATATAAAAATAGCTTTCGTCTATATTTTGCATCTTTTTACCATGAACTGCCAGCGCCGGTACAATCGGAATATCTTCTTTTTCCAAAAGAGATTCTATTTTTTCCGCCCGCTCGTAATTGTCATGCACGCCTTCTCTTCTCATGACTTCCGGGTTAAGATGCTTAACCGCATATATTCCGGAATCTGTTTTTACTTTGTACATTCTATGCATAAATCCGCCGGATACCGGCTCAATTGGACAAATAAGGGTTCCAAACCCGCATTTTATCATCAAATCTGCTATCCGTTTATCGATCACATTATCCTTCATAATCATCTTTCCTCTCTGTCTTTGCCGCCCGTGACAACCTCATAAATGTTCTATATAGTATCAGAAACTACCAAAAACGGTTTGCATACCTCTATCTTGTGATATTTATTCCTAAAACATTTGCAATTACTGGGCAAACGTAGTATTCTATATATCAGTCAGAACATCTAAAACATTTGCCGAATGCCTGCAGGCGGCCGTCCGGCCCGCTGCCCGCGGGAATAAATTATACAAAGAAGGTTGATCAATATGAACGAAGCATTCCATATAATCAGTGATGGTTCCTGCGACTTATCTCCGGAACAGGCACAGGAAAAGAATATTACGGTAGTTCCCTTTTACGTATCCTTTGACGACGAGCACTACTTCAAAGAAAATGTAGAGATCGGTATCCGCAGCTTCTATCAGCAAATGGTGGAAAAAAAGGGCGTTTACCCCAAGTCTTCCATGCCTTCCATTCAGGATTATGAAGAAGCGTTTCTTCCTTTTGCGAAGACCGGCATGCCCGTAATCTGCATCTGCATTACAACGAAATTCAGCGGTTCCATGCAGTCTGCGCTGAATGCCCGTACGCTTGTATTGGAAAAATACCCGCAGGCAGAAATTACGGTCATTGACGCAACTATCAATACGGTTTTGCAGGGACTATATGTGTTGGAAGCTGTCAGTCTGCGTGATCAGGGCGTCAGTTATCAGGATACCGTTGCACGTCTGGAAGAGATCAAAAGTACCGGCAGGATTTTCTTTACGGTCGGAAATATGGAATATTTAAAACACGGCGGCCGCATCGGTAAAGTCTCCGCTCTGGCCGGAAGCGTTCTGGACATCCGTCCCGTAATCACGTTAAAACAGGGTGAAATCTTCCCTTCCGGCATTGACAGGGGCCGAAAACGCACCCTGAAAAAAGTCATGGATCTGCTTTTGGAATATTTACGGGAAAGTCCTCTTGGCATCGAGTGCTACAGCATCACCGTAGGATATGGCTATGATATCGAAGAAGGCATCGAATTTCGTGATCAGGCTCTGTCCACTTTACAGGAAAGCGGATACGATATCAAAGAGATCCCCGTCTATCAGATCGGCGCTACCATCGGCGTACACACAGGTCCCTATCCGTTGGGATTCGGGATCATTGAGCGGGGGATCCATCCGCGTTTGAAATAGTTCATAGACATATCAACATGAGCCGCAATCATACGATTACGGCTCCAATTTATAATCCCGTATCATGGCAAAGGCTATGCAGTTCTTTCTCTAATGCTGTTTTTAACTTTTCTACATGCATTGTCTTAAATGTGAGATGTCTCATCTTTTTATTATTTTCAGACATCAATTTTTCTTTTGCACCCGGTATTTTATCACACCAGCAGTACTTTAATTTAGGAATAGGAATATCTTTATAAAACGCAATCTGTTCTATTGGATTTATTTGCAGGACTTCTTTTAAACCATTATCAAACGTAAGAAGAACATGTATTGCATATCTCACCTGTTCTGTAGGTCTGACTGCAAATTCCTGTTCAATTATCCGAACATGTATTAAATCCCATGACATTCCATTTATTGTGCCAAACAGATCATTACTATTTTTCTGAACTTTTTTAAAAAATTTTTTGATCTTCTCATCATGCCTAAAATAATAATAGCATATCTGTAATTCTCGATCGGCAAAATATCCTAATTCTGTATTTACGAAATCAAATAACTCCATTATTTTATTTTGCGGTGACTTTTTAGGATTAGCAAATTCGATGCAAATTGTTTTCAGCAAAAGAACGTATAGTGATTCCTGCATTCTATAAAATTTTTCACAGCTTAATGCGTATTTTTCGGAGAACATACCGTGAAAAAGGGCATCGGCATCCAGTTGAATTTCTTCTTCCAGTCTGTCATACTCACATATCCCGTTTTGCATGAATTTGGAATAATGAAAAGCCTTAAAGAGCATAAAACTTTTAATATTTTTATAACACTCAATTCTGTTGATGGAATCTTTCTTTGCCGCGTTTTCTACCATATATGGCGCACAACTATAATTTATTTCCGGTAACTGCAAATATTGCAGCACCTCATTCATTTTTTGACTATGTGAAACTTCATTAAATTCCACAAAAATATTTTTTAAATAACTGACTGCCTGCGTATCAAGGTCCACACATATATCAATAAAATAATCTGACCTCTTTTTTTCGATCATTTCTTTATAAATCTGTTGGTTCATTGCATAATATCGATTCGCAAATCCTAAATTTATGATTGCAAAATCATGGTCATAATCAGTACATAATGACTCAGGCAGCTTGCTTCCCTCATTTTCAGAAAATACAATAAAAGTACATTCTTTTAAATCCTCATAAAAAGAATGATAACATATCAAATGATCCTCTAAATTGTCGCACATAAACATACGGCAGATTGCTTTATAAACATTTTCAGGCAAGCTCACTTATCCACCTTCTTTTCCCCGACACCGCTGTCATTTCCACATCTATCTTTATTCCCGGTAAACAAAATCACGAAACGCCGCCATACCGCCGGGTTCTTTTGTAGAATAAACAGCCAGGCCAAACCGGCAGCCTACGAAATGGTCCATCTTAAAATACAGTTTATGCGGTGCGCCGATTTGTGTCCAAGGTGTTTGTGCATCTGCATCCGCCTTTCGATAATAAAAAACCGCCGTATCCTTCATTCCGGCAAAATCCACTTCCAGCTTCATCTGCACGGCACTTTCGCTTTCTTCCAGCATGAGCGCCGCCTGCTCCCTTTCGGTCCGTTCATCGGCTTTTAACGGCTCTAAAGAGTCATCCGCAGCGGTTACCGTACGCAGCGTCAGATACAGCCGTCCCTCTCTTCTTGTGATGCCGAGAAATCCGTAGCATCCCTGCAGTGCGCAGATTCCGGCAAAGTCTCCCTCCTTCAGCCGGCTTCCGTCCACCGTGACTTCTCCCGTACATCCGGGGTACAGCATTCTCTGTGTAAGGATATTCCGGGCCTCGGGCAGATATCTGCAGACTTTATCCGTCCGCACCTTCCAGACGCCATTCTCTCTGTCATGCATGATCAGCTCAGGGGCCGGTTCATGACTAAACTGCCAGCAAGGTTTCAGTTCTCCCTTAAAATCATCGCTTTCCACAAGCGGCCGGTAGTTATATCCCGGGCGCAGACTCTTGATCTCAAACTCCTCAGGTACCTTTCCCGCGTTTCCAAACACCGGATATTCATTCTCCCAGTAAACCGGCATCAGTACGGGAATGCGCCCCACTGCTCCGCTGTCCTGAAAAAGCATGGCGTACCATTTTCCGTCGGGAGTATCCACGATTCCTCCCTGGGCCACCCCCTGACCGCAATAATCTCTGTCATCATTCAGCACATCACCGCCGGTAAACTCTCCTGTCAGGGAATCTGCCGTAAAACAGGCTTCGACTCTTCTCCAACGGTCTTTTAACGAATGGATGAAAAACAGATAATATTTCCCATGAATCTTATAAAAATGCGTACCTTCATACCCCAGGACAGAGTTCCCTTCATCGCTGACAACCAGACGGTGCAGTCCTCCTTCTGCCGGTCCGCTCAGATCGCTTTTCAGCTCCGTAATATAAATATCCTTATTGCCATATGCAATATACACCCTGTCGTCATCGTCAAATAACAGGGAACAGTCATGATAAAAACCTTCCACATAGCGCTTTTTCCAGGGACCTTCTATGCAGTCTGCCGTGTACAGGTATGTTCTGTGGGTGTCATTGGCAACAAAACAGATATAGTAAGTGCCTTTGTGACAGCGCAGAGAAGCCGCCCACATACCCTTTCCGTAGATATTTTCCTCCCCCTCAAGCCTCTGTCCGGGAGTACTATCCAGCCTGTCATAAACATATGTCACATGCTCCCAGTTACGCAAATCATAAGAGCGCAGAATCTCACACCCCGGCATAAAATGCATGGTAGTGCTCACCATATAATAAGTATCGTCTACGCGGATCACATCCGGATCCGGATAATCCAGCCTGGTGACCGGATTAATATGATTATTTTCCATGTTCCCGTATGATCCGACCATTTTATATATCGATCGGATTTCCTTTCCCCCGGACCTTCCGGGCACTTCCTTCCAATAGCACTATTATATTGAAAAAAATCAGATATATCAAGCTTGTAAATATGACTCAATTTTTGTATCGCAGAAACAGGCTGTCAAAAAAAGATAGTATTTACCCCCTCAATATGATAAAATGAATATATTCGGCATGAAATAATGTAAAGATTTTCATGAGCAAACCAATTCGCTTTGCAAATATTGCAGGCTGAGAGAAAGGCATGGCTATTGATATGGCATATAATCTGAAAGCTGATTGGAATCAGCTCAAAAAAGCTACGACACAGTTAATGAATGAGAAACGTTACAGCACATCCTGTCAGATCTGGAACAATGACATGACCAAATTGGTCAATAATTACAAGCAGGAAGAAGCAGCCTGGTATAACAGTCCGCAGGTTACAGAAAATGGTTTTATGACGACGACACAGAATCTGTGGTATACACACTACCTGAATAAAAAACGTCTTAAAACACTCGGATTGACAGCGCATTATGATTACATAAAACCTACAGAATATAACAGGGGTGAGTATCAGCGTTATCCCTATTGGGATTATAGTCACGACGGAAAAAATCTGATCTGCAAAATCAGCGACGAGATGAATTACAGAAAATCTTTTTATCACGGGAATCGCTGCGTATGGTCAGATACGCGGAAAAAATCGGCGGGAGAATACTATATGATCCAGTCCAGAAGCACGAACGGAAACTATATCTGTCCGAGCTGCGGCTGGGAAGGCACGTTGGAATGTTTCGTAGACGGCTGCGATTATTGTCAGACCAAATTCCATATCGAGGATTTGAAGCAGAAGGTTTCTTCCGTTTATAATCCGGGAGATTGGACGCAGCACAGAGACGGTTTTACGATTCATAAGAATTTTGTGCCCATGTATATCATCCTTGTTATTATTGTACTTGCACTTTTTGCGGTCGGAAGCAATTTGGGCGGCGCTTTGATGACGCTTACTCCCCTGCTTGGCATCGGTGTGATGGTAGTATTTCTTTCAATTTTTGTAGGTAAGAAATCCAGGGAAAGCATGGCCGGCGGCCCCGCCAGGACGAATCAGACGCTTGAAAAGATACGAAATGTAGACAAATATTTCTCAACAGAGACTTTGATCGGAAACCTATCCAACAAGCTGCTCAGTATCTGCTATGCAGATTCGGCCAAAGAGATCGGACCGTTTGCGGTCTGCGATATGACGGCGCTGCTTGCAAGATATCGCGGAGTGATCGATTGTAAACTGCTGGAATGCGTTCTGATGGATTATCGAACGGACGGTAATTTCCAGCATTTACAAGTAAAAGCAGGAATGATGCTGACCAGATATGAAAACGGGGGAGTGCGTCAGGAAAAGGCCTTCTTGAATCTCAGTCTTGTCAAAAGCATCCGCGCGCTGACACAGAGTATCAACGACGTAAATGTGTATCGCTGCGATTCCTGCGGCGCGAGTCTGTCACTGTTAAACGGAGGCAGATGTGAATATTGCGGACAGGGCCTGGACTTAAAAGAATACGACTGGGTGATTGAAGGATATCAATACTAAGCTGCCGCTCTGGTTGATAAAGGGGAAATTCCGGATATATCCTGAATACATTTGACGGAATTAAGAATATTTATTTTCTTTTTCATGTGTATTTTATTTCCGGATTTCTATCCTTTTTTCATTCCATTCGTATCTCAGCAAATCCCGCCCCGACCCGACCCGTCACCTTATAAAATCTTCGGCCTGTAAAATATTTTCAACAGGTCTGAGCATTACTGTTTACTCGCTACAATAGTAAACTCTCCCGGTATCTTTTCATTTGTCCACGCAGGATGTTCATCAAACTTTCTTAACGTAAAACCACTGTCTATGACTGAATTGATAATCTCACTAATTGTATACTTTCTATAACTGCATTTAGGCATCTGCTTGCGAATGTTTTCTTCAAAAAAACGAGCATGTGCCATTTCTCCTTCAAAAATTTCCCTTGAAAAATAACTCATAGTTGGTTGTTCAAAATTCAATATATCTGATATTTTTGTAAACGGATGAAAATCACTGCATATCATTTTTCCGTCTTTTTTCAATAACAAATGCATAATGCGCATAAATTCATTAATCTCATGAAAATAATGTAAGACGCCTCCTTCCATAAATACTACATCAAAATAATTCCCGTACTTCTCCATATCAATTTCCAGTACATCACATACCTCAAAGTTCAAATCAACTTCTGCGGCAGCTGCCACTTCAAGCGCGTATTTCTTATTATCTTCCGAAATATCAAAGACAGTAACTTCTGCTCCCAAAACGGCTAAGGGAACAGCCTTCTTTCCGCAGGAACCGCAGATGTTTGCTACTTTAATACCATTGTAAGCATCAAAGTAATCAGAATATCTTTTCAACATTCCTATCGGATTTTCCAAGTCCCTTTTTGCTCTGTCAACCGGTGTACCTGACTGTTTCACCCAAAACTCATACGCATTATATTCCCACGCCTTTTTATTTTGAATACTATAATCTATCATCTTTGAATATCCCCCCTGCTCAATTTATAAATATAATAAATGCCAGGACACCGCCTTCTTCAAAGCGTGTCCCGGCCTGATTCCATCAGCATTGGCAAGATTGCCAGAAATGCCCCTCTTTCTTCCAAAGACCTGATATCGACTATGCCTCCCGGAATAATTTATTCATCTTTCTTAAGAAGCAGCGTCATTTTATTAACCATCTCATTAATCGTATTGGCCTGTGTGGAAATCTCCGCTGTATCACTGGCATTGCTTTCAGCCATTTCCCTTATGATACTAAACTGTTCATTCTCGTTTCTAATACTTTCTGCAATATCCTGATTAATTAAAACAGTATTCTTAATAACCTCTGACTGCTCTCTGTGCGCATCTCCCATGGCTTTAACAGCATCCACAGACACATTCAGCAAATTTGTCATATCTTTCATTCCGTCAAAAACATTTGCGAAAAATTCATTCTGCTTTCTTAACTTGGTGAAATTCTCCTCTACCTGCGCAGTAATATCAACGACATTCTGCTGTATCCGTTCGGTAACTGCCTGAACATCTTTTAAGGATTCCTGCGTGTTATTAGCAAGATTTCCAACTTCCGTTGCAACTACAGCAAAACCTTTCCCTGCTTCCCCGGCCCGTGCAGCCTCAATGGAAGCATTTAATGCCAGCAAATTCGTAGATGACGAAATATCATTAATAAGATTCAAAGTGACTCCTATTTGCTTAACAGCTTCCGATAATTTTTCCGTTATACTGATTGTAGTATCCATGGATTGAGATACCTCGCTGTTGATCAGGGATAAATCATTGAGCAGTTCCTCATTCTGTTTTGATTTATCCAGAAGATTCTTAGAAGTATCTTCCACCTTCTCTACGTTCTCGGCAACAACGTCTTCCCATTTATTCAATTCGCCAAGATTAAGCATACTTTCATCTGTTTTGGAACTTAACAGATTGCTTCCGACAGCCAATTGCTCGCTTGTCGCTGCAAGTTCCTGTGCAGAAGCACTTTCATTTCCGGAAATCTGAGAAAGAGCCACCCCTGCCGTATGTAGTTTATCTGATAATTCCCGGACAGTGGCAAGGACATTGGTAACATGTTCATTATTCTTTTCCAATTCATCTTTTTTGGCATTTACTAAAAAATGCGCAACAAAAAATATAAAAATAATCAATCCGGTCAGTGATAACACCAATGCCACCAAACACATGATAATATCTGCCAGAAATAATTCATCCTTAACGGGAAGAAGATCCGTACCTTTTATAAACCAGCCTATAAATAAAGAAACCATGCAGGCCAGACCGCCTGCCAACAGCAGTTTAATATCCAGAAAAAATGCTATCAAAATGAGGAAAAAAAATAAAAATCCCCAAAATGTTCTCGAAGGAAGCATGTATAATAGATAATTCCACTGAAGCACTAAAATGACTACTGAAAAGATTTTACCGACCTTTAATCTGCCCTCTAATAAATATCCCTCTTTATCAAATGATGTCCTTATTATAACGATTGCAGTTATAAAAAATATTACATCCATTATACCTAAACCAATTGTAGCAAGCCATGGCACTGCCGGATATAACCCAAACATTTTCTCCGTATTAAACATGACCGTAGCGCACATACACGCACAAACCAATATAATAAGTCCCCATTTAAACACCGTAGATAAGTAAACCTCAACCGACGTTTTTTTCTTGTTCATATTCATTAACCCCCTGGAATTTAAATAATTGAAGAGCATATTGAAGATCATAAAATAATTACTAAAAAAGCTCTTTATCTACAATATCAGATAAAAAGCATATTTTTATGACCTTTGAATTTAAAAAGAGCTTACAGTTTGTGCCGCGGAAAGTATATTGCTGCAGACACAACTGCCATGTCATTTCTTTCATGCGTTCTGTACACAAACGCTGCTATCAATATATCATCTTTATATATTTTTGTCAATTTCTGCGTCGACAAAATTTCGTCTTCTTTCTTATCCGGTCTCTTATCTGTTTTATCCTGTTCAGCCTTTTGAGAATCTGATATGGTGTCTTGTGTTTCCTTTTCTTCCTCCGTTTGGGCAAATCTGTCCGCAGTTTCTTCATGCACGCAATTATAGGAAAACGCTGTTTTTCAGCAAGGTTTTCCGTAAGAAATACACAAATGCAAATACCTCGAAAGAAATCTGAACGCACTTTAAAATCTGTATGACATAATAGACAGCACATAAATTCAAAAAGCTTAGGGCACTATTCCAAAGTTCCTGCACTGTCATTTCCCATCATCATCCTCTTCCTTACATTGCTCCAGGATTTCTTCCAATTCCCGGCTTTTTCCCTCTGACATTCTTCTTTTGACTTCTGGACGGAATAGTGGTAAACCCTCGAATCATGTTCGTCTATGGTATAGCTTAAAACACCTTTCTGCCACAAACGGTTCAACAGGACACGCACCATTCTGGGCAACATATCTAACCTGTCCTGCATTTTCCTGATAACTTCCCTGGCAGTCATGACAGGCGGATCATTCGTCCAAAATACTTCCATAATCAGCCATTCACTTTGACTCGGAGTCGTTTCTCTTTTCATGCTTTTTAGTTTCTTTTTTTACTATGTTAATATCTTTATTGGACAAATTTCCATATTTGTTAATGTTTGTATACATAAAATCGTTTTATTTTTAACCGCTCTTATTATATGGTGTTGGCGCCATGCCTTTTATATTATGAAAGAAAATTAAGCAAACATTCTATTCACATACCTATCATGTCCTATTGAAATAATAAGGTTTTATTTTTTGTATCTAAAACCGCCCCTCTTCCAATAGGAAAAATTGCATGATTGGATCCATGGCCAAAATCATCACAATAAGCCACCGGAATATTATATTTTTTCCCAAACCGTTCCAGTACTTCAAACAGCCGCGGCGAAATATCATCTGAATAATGTCCAAACAGCAAACCTGTTACCTGTTCCATTAACCGGCTTTGTCCAATACAAGTTAAGAACATACTGACACCTTGAACGGATTGAAATTGATCCAATTCTTCAATAAATAATATATAATTCCTGTCTGTTTGATAGGGAAAAAATCTATTTCCTAAAGCCAAAACAAAATTAAGCAAATACCCGCCAACAAGAATTCCTTCACAACATCCCTCTGTTATAGTATACCAATCACTATTGCTGATATAATCGATTACAGTTCCATCAACTAAATGCGAAACAAATTGTTTTTTGTCATATTCGCTGATATTATCAAATAATCCCGGAGTCTGCCCATAGTACGTCGTTATGCCGGTTTGCGCATATATCGCATTAAGTATCGATGTCCCATCGCTATAACTCAAGAAAAGCTTCGGAGTTTCTTTTATTCTATTATAATCTATATACGGAAGCAGATCCACGCTTCCATAACCCCCGCCAAAGAATACCAGCTTTACGTTTTCGTCATATATCATCCCGTTCAAATCATCAACACGCTCTGCTGCACTTGCAGTAAATTTATAAGTGTCTTTATAAATATTCTTGCCGAATTTGACTTGAAATCCTAATCTTTCAATGCCTTCCGCATACTTTTCATAATCATTTTGATTTGCCACCCAACTTGGTGATATGATTCCAATGGTATCGCCATGTTTTAACAAATTCATATATTTTCCCTTTCGCAATATTTTGACTTAGACGTGTAACATGAAAAATTTATTTGTCGATATAATCAACTTAACCTGACCGAAAAGAGGGGGTGTTTAATGAGACATATGAAAAATGTTTCCAATTATTCCAAATCCTCAATGCGACCTGATTGAATCGCCGCAATGTTTTTCTTAATCCTGTTTTCGGACCAGTTCCACCATTGAACTTTCAATAATTTAGAAATCACATGGTCCGAAAACCGTTTTCGTATCGGTTTTGCAGGAACACCTCCAACAATCGTATAA
>ERZ777011.913-NODE-913-length-38890-cov-6.008060_pt1 | contig 38890 bp, 33 predicted proteins | sample MGYA00374964_ERZ777011 | MGnify/ENA primary metagenome ERZ777011 (study PRJEB29310, sample SAMD00008975) | mouse gut metagenome | study: EMG produced TPA metagenomics assembly of the Metagenome analysis of fecal microbiota from mouse which was promoted...
TTGCTCCTTGCTCACTTGTAAAATTAAATTTCAGTTAAAACTAAACACACTCTTAAATTCAAAATACATAGGGCGCCGAAGCGCTCACACTAAAAAACTCACGCTATGAAGAAGATTCTACTTATCGCATGCGGTATGGCCGCTGCTGCATTACCGGGTTCCGCAAAGTGGGGCACCGATGCAGCCGGCGCAATCGAGGTGTTTCCTGAAGGCACCCTCTCCTACAGCACGGAACTTGCCACCACTCCCGACGGAGGAGTATGGGCCACCATCTATCATCCCAACCTCGAAAAAGCCGAAGGAGAGGGAGACATCAAGAATGTGGTCTATGAATACAGGCTGCAGTATTGGGACAAGAACGGCAATCCGGCGTTCGCTCCGGAGGGAATGCCCGTAAGCAATTTCAAGAACAAGTCCTACACGGTGGTCAACAACCTGCTGAGCACCGATGCCGAAGGGAACGCGCTGCTGTGCGTATCGGACTGCCGAAACTCGGCCGAGCAGGACATGTCGTACACGGCATACAAAGTGTCGCCGGCCGGCGAGATGCTCTGGGGCGAGGAGGGGAAACCGATCACCGACCCGCTGAATCCAGCTGACTTCGGCGCGATGATTACCGCAGTGCCGCTCGAAGACGGAAGTTTCGTGTTCTCCTGGATAGAGGGAACCAACGACGGGGCCACCAACGTGATGCTCCAGCGTCTGGACAAGGATGGCAACATGCAGTGGGACCAGAAGAAGGTGTCCGTGACCGACGAAGTGAGCAGCAATCCCTATCTGATTCCTTCAGGCGACAACACCTGCATCCTCGTCTACACAAGGACCACCTCCGACGTGGTATACGCCAGGAAGCTGGATTTCGAAGGCTCTAACGTATGGGGCAAGGATACTCGCGTATATCGCGGAGGATGGGGAACGATTCCTCTCCACACGCTGCTCCGGGTGGTGCCTTCCGGCAATGGCGGAGCACTCATCAGCTGGAACGACGACCGTCACAACACCAACATCGAATCGGCATTCCTCAGCTACATCACTCCCGACGGCAAGCTCGGCTTCGGCAATGTCTCCGACGAGGGGGACGTGAAACTCGGATATTCAGGCCTCCGCTGCTTCAACGTGTGCGCGGCTCCGGCCACCGACGGATCCTGCTTCTACGCGGCATGGCGGGAGACCAACACCGGCCAGTCGTGGCAAGGTCTCAGAATGCAGAAAATCAGCCCAGAGGGAGAACTTCTCTGGGGAGACGACGGTCTCGACTATGTGCCGCTGGACCAGAAGAGCATCGGTTACATCTCGCTGCAGAGTGCCGCGGAGAACGAGGTGATGCTGTTCCATGAGGAGTATTATGAATACTTCGACCAGGCCGCATACGCCAGCCTCCTCGACACTGAGGGAAAGAATGTATGGAAAGAGGGCACGATCGCGCTGAGTAGGCGCAACCGTCAGGCCACACAGCTCAAATCACTTCCACTTCCGGGAGCGAAATCATGGGTTTACTACTGGAACGACCAGGATGGAGTACCGGATGCCGAGGTCTGCACACGCATGGGACTCCTCAACATCGACGGCACCTTCGGAGACGGCAACACCGGAATCGAAACTGTCACTGATGAATCCGGCGTGACAGTACGCGGCAACCGCGTATATGCCGATGGCAACTCGCTCCGCGTGTTTGACACCTCCGGACGCAACGTGCTCTCGACAGCGCTCACCGACGGAAGCGCCGAGCTGACACTTCCCGCCGGTCTCTACATCGGAACAGTCGACAACGACAAATCATTCAAAATCATAATCAAATAACAGAGTTTATGAAAAAGACAGCTACATTATTGCTCGTCTCCGCGCTCTATGCGGCAGGGGCCAACGCCCAGGCCCTGTTCGGCTACACGCCGGAGGTGACGCACAGGACCTACACGGCGTTAGACTCCCCTACCCTGATTTACGACGCCTCGGTCGAAGGTAGCGCCCTCGCCGACGAGATCGAGAGCAAAGTCTTCGCCCCCGGCGGTATCGTCACCGAGGCGGGAGAGGTGACAGGCTACGGAATCGGTTTCAGTTTTCCGTATGCCGGCAAGGAGATGACCTCCTTCGCTGTGTCCGGCACCGGAAGCATCATGCTCGGCGGCGAGAAAGTTACGGTAAACCCCAGCGCCGGCAGCAACTTCAACACCTACAGCGGCATCACCGATGCGCTGGGCTGCATCCCCAACCGGGGAGCCAGAGGCATGGAGAACACCCTTATATCCTACAAGACCACCGACGAGGCTCTCGTGATACAGTTCGAGAACCTCGGCATGATGACCGGATTCTGGGGCGACCCGACGGCATTCAACATGCAGGTGCGTCTCGGCAAGGATGGCTCGGTAGCCTTTGTCTACGACAACTTCAAGGTATTCGGCGAGGATAACATCATGTTCACATGCTCGCTGCGCCAGAATGACGATTACATCTGCGCCGGCGGAACGCTCGGCGAGGAAATCACGCTGAGTTTCAACTCCTCCGAACTGCTGACAGCACCACCCGTCGACGAGAGCGGCATCACGCTCACATTCCTCGCTCCGGGCAAATGCACGGCACCCGCCGCTCAGCCCGCCGACCTGAAACTCACCGCCACCTCCACAAGCGTAAACTGTGAGTTCACAGCGGCGGAAGGAGCCGACAACCACCTTGCCATCCGCTCCACCGACGCCGACTTCAGCTTCGAGCCTGTGGACGGCACAATCTACTCGACACAAGATGAGCTTGAGGGGATGGAAGTGGCATACTACGGTACTGAAACCACATTCGAGAACATCGACCTTGCCGGCGGCACCACTTACTATTATAAGGTATATGCCGTGAAGGCATTCGGACCCGAAGGTCCCGCCTACAACAAGACCGCGCCGCTGAGCGGCAGCATAGCCACCCTTCCGGCCAGATGCGAGGCCTCGCTGAAGAGCTGCGGAACGGACTCCGTAACCATCAGCGTCACAGCCAACGAGGCCGGCGACGATGTGGTGGTGCTCTACACTACCTACTGCGAGCGTGACAACTTCGGCGACCACGGTCTCTTCGGCGTTCCCACAGCCGGATTGAAAGTCGGCGACAAGCTCCCTGTTCCGGAAGGATACGAGAACATGATCATAGGACTTCCCGCACCAGAGGACGGCGGAACTGTGGCTTATATCGGAGCCGCGTCCGACGAGATTGTGATCAGCGGACTCGAGGCCTCCACCGGTTACTTCTTCGGCGTATACTCGCGCAATAAGGCCGAGGCATACACCACCGAAGCGGTATACTTCGATGCCGCTACGACCATTCTGCCTCCTTACGACGGAAACTCCGACAACTTCCCCCGCTACACCATGCCTCAGGGATGGACCACAAGCGAGGACAACGCTGAGGCACGCACCGCCTCGTTCCGCGACGAGGTGTTCCAGAACTTCCGTGAAGGGACTGTATCGCAGGGCACCCAGTTCATCCAGCAGCGTGTCAAACTGCAGCGCGTCAATGCCGAAGGGATCACTTCATGGCTCTCACCCCAGCCGATTGAAGTGAACGACCGCCACATCATGGCCCGTTTCAGCATCGCCCTCACCGAATCCTCGAGCCGCTTCGACACCCATGCCTATAACACCTGGGCGGAGGGAGACCGCATCGAGATACTTGCGAGCGCCGACAACGGAGAGACATGGGAGAGCATCCTCACGCTCACTCCCGAGAATAAGCCCGAATTCCGATACGACACCGAGCTTGGAGTACCCACCTACACAACCATAGAGGCCGACCTCAACTCATACCGGGACAAGACCGTGCGCCTCAAATTACAATGGCTCACCTACACTACAGCAAGCTGGGGCGCAAGCATGTTCCTGGACCGCTTCTCGCTCGAGCAGGGAGACTTCCCCGAAGTTCCGGAGGTCAGCATGGGCACCGTCACCTCCACTACAGCAGTGGTGAACTGGAAATCGACGCAGACCGACTATCAGCTTGCATACGCTGAGAAGGATGCCGAGACCGAGACAACAGTCGATGTCAATGGAGCCATGACCTACAAGATCGAGAACCTCACGCCGCTCACCGGATACAGAGTCCGCGTAAGAGGAGTCCTCGAAGGAGCTGAAGGGGAAGCCGCATACACCGAATGGAGCGATGCCGTGACATTCAGCACACTCGACTGGCCCGCCGTCGAGGCTCCGACAGGACTTGAGAGCAATCTCGACTCCTATCCTACCGACTGCAGCGCCCTGCTCAAATGGACCGCGACGGAAGAGATGGAATCGTTCGAGGTGGCTTACCGCGAGTCGTCAGCGACAAGCTGGGAGTATATCAAGAGCACCGAGCCTTCCTGCACGCTTCCCGACCTGAAAGCCGAGACAAAATATGTGTGGAAAGTTCGCGCATTCTGCACACACGACCGCACCACCGAATACTCGGCTCAGGCCAACTTCACCACTCCCAAGGACCTGACAGGCATTGACGCCCTCCTCTCCGAAGAGGATGCGGAGTTCTACACCACTGCCGGCGTCAAGGTAAACGCGAAGGAGCTGGTTCCCGGCACGTACATCGTACGTACCAAGAATGGCACGCACAAGGTGATGGTGAAATAACAGTACACATCACAATAAGCTGAATCAAAGCGTAAGAACGAAACGCCCCGGCCGATGTGGCCGGGGCGTTTTACAATTGTCTCCGCAATCTGTCATCTCGTCACTCTCTTTGAGCAACAAAGCATCAGCGACGTGTGAAATAGACTTTCTCCTTCGGGTTCTTGAGCTCGAGATTCATCGATGTCTTGTCCTTGGAAACCTCCACATCATCCACCACAGAATAGCGGGAAAGCGTGGACCGGAATGCGTTCTCTACCTTCATGCGGCAAAGCTCCTCGGTAGACGTGAGCTGGTCCGGAGACAGCTTACCGGTACCTGCAAGGGAATTCTTGTCGACCGTGACCGTGATGGCATCGTAATTGAAAGCGAGCAGCAGGTCGTCGTCATCATCCGAATCAGGAGTCCATGAACCGTCACAACGGGCATCGGCCGTAAAAGTAACGGGAACCGGAGCGGCTGTGGAATCGGACGGAAGCGCGATGCTCACCTTGAACTTGCCTGTCATCTCAACTTTGCCCGCCGTTTTACCCTGAGCCTCGCTGAATGCGAGAATCACATCCTCGGAAGCCGACTCAGCCCCGTTGACCTCTGCCGTGACATTCACGGGGTTCACTGCTTTCCATTCGCCGATGAACTCTGCTTTGTTACAGGAGGAAAGCAGTGCGAGGCCGGGCAGAAGAAGAGCGGCCAGCGCGCCGATTTTTTTCATAATTTTCATATTGCTTGATATTACGGACGAAAGCATCCCGTTCCGCTCGCGCGGCAATGGAAATGCTTCCGGCCAGGTTGATTTTTATTTCACCTTGTGTCAGAACTCGTATCCGATACCGACTCCGAAGAAACCGCCACTCGTGTCGTTCATCACCGAGTATTTGCCCTGAATGTTTAATTTCAAGTAATTGGTCAGATAGAAATCTATTCCTGCTCCGAAATTTCCTCCGACTCTCGCCGCATTGCCGTCATGCCACATCCAGTTGTTGAACGTAAGACCCACTAACGGATATACGGCCACAACCTTGTGAAGGCGGAACGGGAACTGCATATTGACATTCATCGTGAATGCAGAACAACCGTCATTGCGGAACACATAACCGATATCGGGAGCGAGACGGAAATGAGTAGCGAACTCATACTGATAATAGAGACTCATGTAACCGCCATCGTTATACGTGGCAAATCCACCATTGAGACCCACTGCCATATCGCCACCCGCGGCCTTGGCCTTCTGCGGACCCATTGCTCCGAACAGAGCTGCGACTGCAATCAATACAGTAACAATTTTTTTCATATCCATCAATTTTTAGTTTTATCGTGTTAAAAATTTATCCGAGTGTTAAAAATTTCTGTTTTTTTAACATTTTATATTAGAAACAACTCATCAATCAAGATGGTTTATTAATTTTGTAAAAAAATATCGGAATCAGATGAACGGATACGGATACGCAAGGGTGGCTTCATGCACACCCACAGTACGGCTTGGCGACCCGGCGGCAAACGCCGCCGCAATAATTTCCGCACTTGAAGAGGCATCGGCACGCCACGCCGACATATTGGTTTTTCCTGAACTCAGCGTGACCGGATACACATGTGCCGACCTGTTCGGACAGAGCGCTCTCCGGGAGGGAGCGGTGTCGGCTCTTACGGAGATAGCGCTCGCCACCGGGGATCTTGCCACGGTGTGCGTGGTCGGAGCGCCGCTACAGCGTAACAACCGGTTGTATAACTGCGCGGTGGTCATGGCCAACGGAAAAATTGAGGGCGTGGTGCCGAAATCGTTTCTCCCGAATTACGGCGAGTTTTATGAAAAAAGATGGTTCGCGTCGGGACATGATACCACCGGCACTATAGAATTCGGAAACAATATCGTACCCTTCGGCACCGACCTGCTCTTCAGATGCCATACAGCCGCAAACCGCGGAGATTTCAAATTCGGCATAGAGATATGCGAGGATCTGTGGGTACCCGTACCGCCAGGTACAAGACTCGCTGTCGCCGGAGCCGACATCATACTCAATCTGTCGGCAACCGACGAACTTACAGGCAAACATGACTATCTGGTCAACCTTATCAGAAACCAGTCGGCGAGATGCCGCTCTGCGTATGTATATGCCTCGGCCGGAGTCGGGGAATCATCCACCGATCTTGCATTCAGCGGCAACGGCATCATAGCCGAAAACGGTACACTCCTCGCCGAGTCCAGACGATATTGCCTTGAACCCCAGACAGTATTTGCCGACATCGACATCGAGTCCCTGAGGAACGACCGTATTCATTTCTCCTCATTCGGCGACAACTACGATCCCGAGCAGAACGGCCAAACCTGCCGCGAGATACGGATAGCGACAAAAGAGAATGACTTTGAACTCGAATACAGGAATGTAGCCCCCCACCCCTTTCTCGACCCGGATCCGGCGAAACTTCAGGCTCGTTGCGACGAGATATCCTCCATCCAGGCATGGGGACTGCTGCAGCGGCTCCGAGCCACCGGCTGCCGGAAAGCCGTGGTAGGCATATCCGGAGGACTTGATTCCACACTCGCCCTATTGGTAACCGTCAAGGCTTTCGACATGCTCGGCATAGACCGAAAAGGCATAATAGGAATAACAATGCCAGGATTCGGCACGACGGGACGGACACACCGCAATGCCGTGACACTGATGGCACGGCTCGGAGTCACCAACATGGAGATACCGATAGCAAAGGCTGTGACCGGACATTTCGAAGACATCGGCCATAACCCGGATAAGCATGACGTGACATACGAGAACAGTCAGGCACGGGAACGCACCCAGATACTGATGGACATGGCCAACAAGGAGAACGCCATGGTGATCGGTACCGGCGACCTCTCGGAACTCGCCCTGGGATGGTGCACCTACAACGGTGACCAGATGTCGATGTATGCCGTCAACACTTCCGTACCCAAGACTCTGGTACGTTATCTCGTGGAGGGCTACGCCCGCAACACCTCCGACAAGGCGCTGCGGGACACGCTGTCGGATGTGACAGAAACACCCGTCAGCCCGGAGCTTCTGCCGGCAGACGCCAACGGAAACATAGCACAGGTCACCGAGGATCTGGTGGGCCCCTACGAACTCCACGACTTCTTCCTGCACGCCATGCTGCGCCACGGTTTCGGACCGGACAAGATACTGATGCTCGCCGACAGGGCATTCGCCGGAAAATATGACAGAGAAACAATATTGCGTTGGCTTAGAACATTCTACCGCAGGTTCTTCTCCCAGCAGTTCAAACGCTCATGCATGCCCGACGGAGTGAAGGTGGGAAGCATCTGCCTCTCTCCCCGCGGCGACTGGAGAATGCCCTCCGACGCTACGGTATCGCTGTGGATGGAACAGCTCGATAAAGGAAGATATGACTGATGGATATGGATTTAAGACAATTATGGAAAACGAAAGATATGACCGGGAGGACCTTGACCGCGCTGTGGAGGTTCTCCGCAACGGAGGCATAATCCTCTACCCTACCGACACGGTCTGGGGAATAGGCTGCGATGCGGCAAACGCCGACGCCGTGGATAAAATCTACCGTCTGAAGAAGCGATCTGACAGCAAGGCGATGCTTTGCCTTGTCGACTCAGAAGGGATGCTCCAAAGGTCGGTACGGACCGTACCGGACGCCGCATGGCAACTCATCGAGGCAGCTGTCAACCCGCTGACAATAATATATGACCATCCGGTCGGAATAGCCGAAAACCTCAAAGCCGACGACGGATCGCTCGGAATAAGAATCACCTCCGAACCCTTCTCCTCGGCACTATGCCGCAGACTTCGCGGACCGATAGTCTCGACATCGGCAAACGTGAGCGGCAAAAAGACCCCGAGACAATTCGCCGACATCGAACCAGAGATTATTGATGGTGTGGACTACGCGGTCCGCTTCGGACGTACATCCTCCGGAAGCCCGAAACCGAGCAATATCATCAAAGTCTGTGACAACGGAGTGATAAAAGTAATCCGATAGATTGCCGGATAGCGGATTTTTGGCTAAATTTGCATATTGAAGAGATGCGGGACGCACATCCAGGACCAGGCATGAATATGAAAAAAGACAAGAGCACGGTAGCCACACGACAGAGACTGAGATACATAATCGCCGATTATGTAGCGGTCAATGTGGCCGTACTTCTGTTCAACATATTCCGCTTCTTCTTCATTGGAAAGCACGACACGCCGGAGGGACTCGGGTATTACCTGATGTCGGAGACACTTGTGCTCGAACAGATATTCTTTCCGATAGGCATGCTGATAATCTACGGAATATCGGGATATTACAACAATACACTCGAGAAATCGAGGCTGAGCGAGCTGAACCAGACAGTATCGGGAGCCGTGATCGGTTCGCTGGGAATCTATCTGCTGGCGCTTATCAACGATCCGATGTCGATGCGCCGACACATCTATTTACTGATACTGATTCTCGCCCTGTTGCTGTTCGGATGCACTTATGCCGCGCGGTACGCCCTGACTTCGCGTACAATCTCCATGCTCAAGAAACGGAAACTAATCTACTCCACGCTGATAATAGGAAACTCGCCAAGATCGCGCAGGACATACAATACAATCAAGAAAAGCGGCTCGGTATGGGGTCATGACGTGGTGGGATTTTTAAGGATTCCCGGCGAAAAGGATGCATACGACCAACGAAAAGTGTGGGATCTGGAGGATATGGAAAAGATATGCCGTCAGAAAAGAGTGGACAGAATTATAATCTCTCCGGCTAAAAACAGTGACGACACAGTCATGGACATACTTAACAAGGTATTCCCCCTCGACATCCCGGTATACATCGAGCCTGACACGCTCGGATTCATCACATCAAACATTGTGCTTGATGACATCATGGGACTGCCGATGATTACACTTACCTCCTCGCGGATGAGCGAATGGGAGAAAAATGTGAAGCGGATAACCGATATAGCGGTGTCTGCAGTGGCATTGCTGCTGCTGTCGCCGGTGCTGGGAATCCTGGCCATCGCAGTGAAAAAGAGTTCGGAGGGTCCGGTATTTTACCGGCAGGAACGTCTCGGACTCCGCCAGAAGCCGTTCAAAATCATCAAATTCCGCTCAATGCGTATGAATGCCGAGGAAAACGGTCCGCAACTTTCGAACGATTGCGACACGAGAGTGACACGAGTGGGACGCCTTTTGCGCAAATACCGTCTTGACGAGTTGCCGCAGTTCTGGAATGTGATAAAAGGTGACATGTCGCTCGTGGGCCCGAGGCCGGAGCGGGCCTATTTTGCTGACAGAATAGTGAAGCAGGCACCGTACTACAGACTCATACATCAGGTGAGACCCGGAATCACAAGCTGGGGAATGGTGAAATACGGCTATGCGTCGACTGTGGCGCAGATGGTCAAGAGATCGCAGTATGACCTACTCTATATCAACAATATGTCGCTATCGATGGATATAAAGATATTTATATATACAATCCGCACTGTAATCAAGGGATCGGGAGTATAATATGGCATATAAAGAGACACATAACCGATGGACGGACCTGTGGATGAAGTTCGTTACATGGCGAGAGCACCATATCAGTGAGAAGAGTTTCATGGTGATTCTGTCGCTGGTGACAGGCATAGTGTGCGGATTGGCAGCGCAGTTGCTGAAGCTGCTGATCGAACTGATAGCGGGGCTGCTGACATCGCACTTCAACACTACGGAGGCCAACTGGCTATATCTCGTCTATCCTGTGGCAGGAATCCTGCTGACCGTGCTGTTTGTAAAGTACGTGGTGCGAGAGAATATCTCCCACGGAGTGACCAAGGTGCTTTACGCCATCTCGCGCAGAAAGTCACGGTTAAAGAAACGCAACATATACGCATCGCTGATAGCCTCTTCCATCACGATCGGCTTCGGAGGATCGGTGGGTGCGGAGGGTCCGATAGTCTACACAGGCGCCGCGATAGGCTCCAACGTGGGGCAGGCTTTCAGACTTTCCCCCAGGATGCTGATGACACTGGTGGGATGCGGCGCAGCCGCAGGTATAGCCGGAATTTTCCGGGCTCCGATAGCCGGTATGCTTTTCACCATAGAGGTGCTGATGATCGATCTGACCGGCCTCACAGTAATGCCGCTCCTGATTTCCTCGATAGCCGGGGCCACTGTGGCGTACATCCTCGAAGGCTATAACTCCGAATTCTTCTTCGCACAGAGCGAGCCTTTCCTCACAAACCGGATCCCCTTCTCTATAGTATTGGGAGTGGTATGCGGCCTTATATCGTATTACTTCACCAAGGTGATGTTCATGATGGAGGGAATTTTCGGCAAGATCAAGAACCAGGGATGGCGCATATTCATAGGCGGAGTCATAATCGCAGGACTCATCTTCATATTCCCTCCCCTCTACGGAGAGGGCTACACGACGATCAACGATCTGCTGAACGGCAATGTATCGGATGTGCTTGACCGCACACTATTCTATGTAGACCGCGAAAACGTGTGGTTCATCGCCATGTTCATCGGAGCGATAGCGATGTTCAAGGCCTTCGCCACCTCCGCCACCAACGGTGCCGGAGGCGTGGGCGGAACCTTCGCTCCGTCGCTGTTCGTGGGTGCTCTTGTTGGATTTCTCTTCGCCTTCATACTCAACAATCTCGACTTGGGACTGACCTTGTCGCAGAAAAATTTCACACTGATGGGAATGGCCGGAGTGATGGCCGGAGTGATGCACGCCCCACTGATGGCGATATTCCTCACGGCGGAAATGACAGGAGGCTACAACCTCTTCCTGCCGCTGCTGATAGTCTCGACCATCTCATATCTGACAATCCAGATATTCACACCCTACAGTATCTACACCATGCGATTGGCAAAAGCCGGCGATCTGCTCACGCATCAGAAGGACAAGAGCGTGCTCACACTGCTTAAGATAGACAACCTGATAGAGACCGACTTCCGCGAAGTCAATCCCGACATGAACCTCAAGGAGATGGTCGACGTGATCTCAGTGTCGAACCGCAACCTCTTCGCGGTGACCGACTCCGACAGAATGCTCAAAGGCATCGTACTGCTTGATGACATACGCAACATCATGTTCCGGACCGACCTGTACAAGAAAATGCATGTGTCGCGGTTCATGTCGGCGCCTCCGGCCATGATCGACATCAATACTCCAATGGACCGCGTGATGGAGATATTCGACAAAACCAACGCATGGAATCTGCCGGTGGTGGATGGAGGACGGTATGTGGGATTCGTATCGAAATCAAAGATATTCAATTCTTATCGGCGGGTACTCAGGCACTTCACTGACGACTGACAGCGAGGAACAGCGTGCGCCGCATATCAGGAAACCAGAAAATGAAAAAAAAAGATCTCAAGATAGTGTTTTTCGGCACACCGGAATTCGCGGTGGCCAGCCTTGACCGCCTTGTGGAGGAGGGCTATGACGTAGAGGCCGTGGTGACAATGCCCGACAAGACTGCAGGACGAGGCCATATGCTGATACAGAGCGACGTAAAGAAATATGCGGAGGCTCATGGTCTCGAAGTGCTCCAGCCGGATAAGCTTCGGGCCGAGAACTTTCTGACCCGGCTAAGTGAGATTGACGCCGACCTCTTCATTGTGATAGCTTTCCGTATGCTTCCCGAGGCGGTATGGGCGATGCCACGGCTGGGAACATTCAATCTGCATGCCTCTGTGCTCCCCGCGTACAGAGGGGCGGCTCCCATCAACCGTGCGATCATGAACGGAGAGACTGAAACTGGAATCACCACTTTCTTCCTCAACCATGAAATCGACAAGGGTGACATAATCGACGTGAGGAAAACGGAGATATCGCCTGAGGACAACGCCGGAACGCTCCACGACCGACTTATGACGATGGGCGCCGATATGGTGGCCGAAACCGTAGGCAAAATCTGCGACGGCACGCTGACCACGCGCCCGCAGCCGGCAGGGGAATTTGTTCCCGCGCCTAAGATATTCCGCGAAGACTGCGCCATAAAATGGGATTCCCCCACTGCCGAAATTCACAACCATATCAGAGGACTAAGTCCCTACCCGGCGGCATTCTCTACTCTTAAGGACGAGGCAGGACGGACATTCGACGTCAAGATTCTGACATCGGCCGTGTCCGATGACGCTCCCGGTGGACTCGCACCGGGAGAAACCGAGGTAAGGGGACGCCGCCTTTTCGCGGGAACATCCGACGGTGCCATTGAGATTCTTGAGCTCCAGCCGTCGGGAAAGAAAAGGATGGACGCCTCGTCATTCCTGCTCGGATATCATCCGGCAAGATTCCTTATGTAGCATTAAAAAATGGAATATCCCGCATCATACCGTGACACAGCCGACTGCGGATGCAGTCAGCTTATGGATATACTTGCGGCCCGCGGCGTGAAGACAATAGTCCTGTCGCCAGGCAGCAGGAACACACCACTGATGATTGCCTGCGCAGCTCGCCCGGAGCTGAAAAAGCACCTGGTGACCGACGAACGCACCGCAGCGTTCATGGCTCTGGGCATCGCTATGGTGTCCCGCAATCCGGTGGCAATAGCCTGTACGTCCGGTACCGCACTCTACAACTACGCGCCGGCGGTGGCAGAGGCATTCTACCAGCAGATTCCCCTGATTGTGATATCCGCGGACAGACCAGGACAATGGATCGATCAGGACGATTCACAGACTCTCAGGCAGTTCCGAAGCCTTGAGAACATAGTAAAGAAAAGTTTCGACATTCCGGTGTGGGACCCGGCACCGATACCGTGTGCCAACGGCAGATTCCGCTCGGAGGGGGAATGGGCGGCAAACCGTCTTGTCAACGAGGCCATTACAGTGGCCACGACAGGACGTCCGGGACCGGTGCATATAAACATCCAGTTCGCCAATCCGCTCGAAGCGACAGTATCGCGCGACTGCACGCCGCCGAGAACCGTCGAGACCATAACGGACACATCCGGCATTCCATCAAAGATTTCGGAAGAGCTCGCCGGCAGACTCGCTGACAAGCGCGTGTTGCTTGTTGCCGGGTTCATGCTTCCTGACAACATGCTCAACCGCGCCATAGCTGATTTTGCAACCCTCCCCAATGTCTGTGTTCTGTGCGAGACCCTCTCCAACCTGCATCTCGACGGCGCCCCCTACATGATAGACGGAATAATGACCGCCATGTCGCCCGAATGGCGGCGGCGCCTCGCTCCCGACATAGTCATAAGCATCGGAGGCGCTCTCGTGTCGAGGATGCTGAAGGATTTCCTACGCAGCTGCGAAGGGGTGCGGCACTGGACGCTCGCCGACACACCTGAAGGAATGGACTGCTTTCAGCATCTCGCACTCCATGCCGATATCGAACCGCTCTCTTTCATACGTGGAATAACACGCGCGCTGAGAAAGCATTTCCGCAAAAATCCCGGAATCTCCCCGGCATACGGAGAAGAGTGGAAGAGACTCCGGGAATGCATTTCGGAAGACTATGACAAACGGTTGCGCGCCAGCGGATGGACAGAACTCACAGCTCTCGATATAGTTTTCAAAAGCATACCGCCGCACTACAACCTGTTTCTGTCAAACGGTACCTGCGTGCGTTATGCGCAACTAAGTCTGGAACGGCTTCCACACGCCTGCTACGGCAACCGGGGGGTATCGGGCATAGAGGGAACAAACGCCACGGCACTCGGATGCGCCATGTCTTACGGAGGGAAGACCCTGCTTGTGACCGGAGACATGTCGTTCGCCTATTCTCCCCAGATAATGGGCCTTTCCGACGGGGTGCCGCTCAATATCATCGTGGTCAGCAACGATGGCGGCGGCATATTCAGATTCATCCGCACCACCCGTGACCTCGACATCCGCGAAGAATATTTCTGCGCGCCGCCCGTACTTCCCCTCAAGGCGCTGGCTGAGGCGTACGGATGGAAACATCTATGCGCCGAAAACGAAGAAGAACTCCGCAAGGGGCTGCATGAACTTTATTCCGGAGAACATCTGCTGTTGGAAATCAAGGCCGATCCGCAGAAAAGCGCGGATGCGCTGACAGAATTTCTCTCTCCAAAACATTAATATAGGCAAAATATATACATCAACATGTACAACTGGAAAAAAATAAAAGACTATGAGGATATTCTCTTCGAGAACTTCGAGGGAATAGCTAAGATAACCATCAACCGACCCGAGGTGTACAACGCGTTCCGCCCCAAAACCAACGAGGAGATGCTCGATGCGTTCCGCATCTGCCGGGAGCGCAGCGACATCGGAGTCATCGTTCTGACCGGAGCGGGCGACAAGGCCTTCTGCAGCGGCGGCGACCAGAATGTGAAGGGAAACGGGGGCTACATAGGCGAAGACGGTGTGCCGAGGCTAAATGTGCTCGATCTGCACCAGATGATACGATCCATTCCTAAACCGGTGATAGCCATGGTGAACGGGTATTCCATCGGCGGGGGCAATGTGTTGCAGGTGGTGTGCGACCTCTCTATCGCTTCCGAAAACGCCCGCTTCGGACAGACCGGACCGAAGGTAGGAAGTTTCGACGGAGGATTCGGTGCATCCTATCTGGCCCGCTGCGTAGGCCAGAAGAAAGCACGCGAGATATGGTTCCTCTGCAAACAGTATACCGCCCAGGAGGCCCTGGAGATGGGAATGGTAAACACAGTAGTCCCATTCGACAGACTTGAAGAGACAACAGTGGAATGGTGCCGCACCATCCTGAAACGTTCCCCGTTAGCAATACGCATGATCAAGCGCGCCCTCAACGCAGAACTCGACGGTCAGCACGGACTGATGCAGTTCGCCGGCGACGCCACACTCCTTTATTACACAATGGAAGAAGCCCAGGAAGGCAAGAACGCTTTCCTCGAAAAAAGGGATCCCGATTTCGACAGATTCCCCAAATTTCCCTAAGACCATCCGAATTCCTGATCCGATATAACTGAATGAGACTGCAATTCGCTCCATACATGCTTGAATTCAAGCAGCCTGCCGGGACATCACGGGGAACTTACACCGAAAAGATCACATGCTTCCTGCGTCTTTTCGACGAGGCCGACCCGTCATGCTTCGGACTCGGAGAAGCCGCAGTGTTTCCAGGTCTGTCGCCGGAAGCCGACGACAGGTATTTCTACAAGCTCATGGAACTCCAGGCCAACGTAAGGCTTGGAATACCTACCGACCTGCGACGGTTTCCCTCGCTGCAGTTCGGCTTCGAACAGGCCATACGGGATTTCTCGGGAGGGGGACAACGCACATACTTCAACTCGGCCTTCCTGCTCGGAGAGGAGAGCCTGGAAATCAACGGACTCGTATGGATGGGCGATTACGATACGATGATAGAGCGGATCGAGGAGAAACTCACGGCTGGATTCCACTGTATCAAGCTTAAAATCGGGGCGATCGACTGGAAAAAGGAGGTGGATATGATCGAATATATCCGCAACAGATATGACCGGTCAAAGATCGAAATACGCGTTGACGCCAACGGCGGCTTCACTATGGACAACGCGTTGCCCAGGCTGAAACGCCTCGCCGACCTCGACGTGCACAGTATCGAACAGCCCATCAAGGCAGGAAATCCTGCCTTGATGAAATTCCTGTGCGAGATCTCCCCTCTCCCCATAGCACTTGACGAGGAACTTATCGGCAAGTATATCGTAGAAGAGAAGCGAGCGATCATTGAGGAGATCCGTCCGGCATACATCGTATTGAAACCGGCTCTGACCGGAGGATTCTCCGGAGCGGAAGAGTGGATAAAGCTGGCCGAAGAGACCGGTACCGGATGGTGGATAACCTCATCCCTGGAGTCGAGTGTAGGTCTTGACGCCCTGGCCCAGTGGACGGCTACGCTGAAAACAAAAATGCCGCAGGGACTCGGCACCGGAGCGCTGTACAGGAACAACGCACCGGAGCAATTGCTGCTGGAGGGAGATCGGCTCAGCTACCGGCCCAGGACGGAAGAACTTAACGCATGGACAGAAAAACTGGAATGGAGAGAATGACATACGAACAGTTTGCCGAAATGTGGGATGGCAACTCAGATTCCATCGAGTGCACCACTTCCGGATCCACCGGTACACCGAAATCGATTTTTCTGCCCAAACATGAGATGCGGCGTAGCGCGCGGCGCACGATAGATTTCTTCGGCGTAAGCCGCGACTCACTTCTGTACAGTTGCATCTCTCCGGATTATATCGGAGGGAAAATGCAGTTTGTCAGGTGCCGCGAGGCCGGATGCCGTTTCGCCTACGAGAAGCCATCCAACACTCCCTTGGCGGGGTACTCCGGAGGCAGAATCGATCTAGTGTCGGTGGTGCCGTCGCAAATGCTGTACATCGCCGGACTTCGCAACCTGCCGGACGTGGGCGCCTACCTGGTGGGAGGAGGGCCGGTACACGACAAACTACGCAAAATAATTGCGGCACGCGGAATCCGGGCATACGAGACTTACGGAATGACCGAGACAGCCTCGCATATAGCAATAAGAAGGATATCGGATCCGGAGGAAACATTCAGGATTCTTCCGGGAATCAGCATTTCCACCTCAGGCGACGGCTGCCTGAAGATTGATATCGAGGGATGGCAGAGTATCGTCACAAACGACATTGTCCGGATGGATACTCCAGAGACTTTCACAATAAGAGGAAGGGCCGACAACGTGATAATATCGGGCGGATTGAAAGTGCATCCCGAGGAAGTGGAAGCAAAAATCCGCTCACTCACGGGGATGGAATGTATGGTGAGTTCCGAGTCCGACGAGAAATGGGGCGAACGAGTGGTGCTCACCCTTGAACCGGATGGAAAAACCGGAATGGAGCCGGGTGAAATTATCAATAAAACCGTAAAATTGCTCAGGGGGCATGTCGCACCGCACGAATTCCCCAAGATTATACACATCGGGACTCTTCCACGCACCGCCAATGGAAAATTGCAACGGCAATTGTAAAGTGTCTTTTTTAAATCAGTTGTACGTTAAGAGTGTTTAATAACAAAAGCCACCTGGAAGCAGTTTTTTTACGATTTATTCCGCACATTCGGGCATGAGAATCAATTATTTTCTTCGCCAATTGAAGTTTTTTTTGTAATTTTGCATAACATTGAAGTACTACACAACATAGTTATTAAACATAACATTAAGGATATGATAACTAAAAGCACTCTTGAGCGGATTATCGGAGATGACCTTTCAGAAATATGGAAAGCCTTGACATCCGATGAAAAGCGGGTAGTGACCGACAACTTCAAGTATGAGCGTTACAAGAAGAACCAGATGATATATGCGGAGTCGGAGACACCCGAAAATCTCTACTGTCTGCTGGAGGGAAAAGTCAAACTCTTCAAGAGCGGCATCGGCGACCGGGTACAGATTCTGAGACTATACCGTCCGGTACAATATTTCGGCTACAGAGCCTATTTTGCAAACGAACCATACGTATCGTCAGCCCAGGCCATCGAGCCGAGCGTATTGGGAATAATCCCGATGAAAGTTGTGGATAAGCTGATCAGGTGCAACAACAATCTCGCCATGTTCTTTATCCATGAACTTTCCAGAAATCTCGGAGGGTCAGACACCAAGATAATCAATCTGACACAGAAGCATATCAGAGGCCGTCTCGCGGAATCGCTGCTGATGCTTGCCGACAAGTACGGATATGAGGATGATGACTGTACACTCAAGATATACATGAGCCGCGAGGATCTTGCCAATCTCTCCAATATGACCACCTCCAACGCAATACGGACACTTATGGCTTTCGTAAACGAAAAGCTCATTTTTGTGGACGGACGCCGCATCAGGATAATAAATGAATCTCAGCTCCGCAAGATTTCCAAATACGGATAATCTGTTTCAATTCATAGTCGCGAAAAATATATAGCCAATATTCGGGGAATATAAAATAATTGAAGCACGCATTGATTATGCGTGCTTCAATTATTTTATCGCGGATTCGTCCGGATATCCTCAGATCGCCGAACGGATAACGCCACGCTCCGAGTGCTCGATGAAATCGATGATCTCGTCACGGAGAGGCGATGCGGCACATGTATCACGCACAAGTTTAACTGCATTTGTGATATTGAGATCGCTCAGGTAGAGGATTCTGTACACGTCATTAATGATTCGGATCTCCTCGTCGGTAAAATGGTTGCGGTGCAGACCGACAGAGTTGATTCCCACGTATGAGATAGGTTCTCTGGCAGCCTTGACAAAAGGAGGAATGTCCTTGTTGACCAACGCTCCGCCCTGAAGCATTATGTTTCTGCCAATGTGACAGAACTGATGGATCAGACTCCCTCCGCCGATCACGGCCGCGTCATCGATGCGGACTTCGCCCGCTATCTGACAGGCGTTCGACATGATGACTCTGTCGCCGAGACGACAGTCGTGCGCCACATGTGAATAGGCCATTATCAGACAGTTCTTTCCGATGACAGTCTTCCCTTTAGAGGCGGTTCCGCGGTTTACAGTGGTACATTCACGCAGTATGGTACCGTCGCCAATATAGACGAATGTCTCCTCACCCCGAAATTTGAGATCCTGGGGAATGCCGGAAATAACCGCACCGGGAAATATAGTGACACCCTCCCCGATTCTCGCGCCCGGGAACACAGTCACATTGCCGTAAATCTTGCAGTTGTCACCTATCTCGACATCTTCATATATCGTGGTGAAATCACCTATCTCCACGTTACTCCCGATTTTAGCTTCAGGATGTACGTTATACAGATTTGCCATCTTTTATTTGTTTTTTATAATCTGCGCCATGAATTCAGCCTCACAGACGATCTTTTCGCCCACGAAAGCATATCCCTTTACGATGGCGCATCCACGACGAATTTCAGTCATCAGCGACACATTGAGCAGCAGCGTATTGCCGGGAACAACCTTCTGACGGAACTTTACATTGTCTATTTTGAGGAAATATGTGGAGTATTTCTCCGGTTCCTCGAGATAGTTGAGCACGAGCACTCCCGCAGCCTGGGCCATCGCCTCCACCTGAAGCACACCCGGCATGACCGGCTCCTCGGGAAAATGACCCTGGAAGAAGGGTTCGTTGACGGTGACATTCTTCACGCACACTATATGCTTCTGGTCCATCTCAATAACTTTGTCGACAAGCAGGAACGGATACCGGTGGGGAAGAAGGTGTCGTATACCGTTCACATCGATCAGCGGCGCAAGGTTGGGATTATAGACGGGAGCCTGTATCTCAGTATGCTTCACATCCTTGCGGACAAGGCGTGTGAATTTATTGTTGACCGAATGCCCGGGACGTACTGCCACAACCCTGCCCTTCAGGGGCCGGCCGATGAGAGCGAGATCTCCGATCAGGTCCATGAGTTTGTGACGCGCCGGCTCGTTGTCCCATTTCAGAGGTTTCGGATTGATATAACCGAGAGAATGGAGTTCAACACGCGGAACTTTCATTACTTCGCAGATGTGGTCTATATGATTCTGCGGAATCTCCCTGTCGTAGATCACTATGGCGTTGTCAAGATCGCCTCCCTTGATAAGGTTGTTCGCCACAAGCTGCTCTATCTCCCGTACGAACACAAACGTGCGCGCATTTGATATTTCCTGCTTGAACTCGGCAAGGTCATCAAGAACCGCAAACTGGTTGGGCAACACAGGCGAATCATATTCCACCATGCACTCCACGCTGAACCCGTCATCGGGATAGATAGTGATGGTCGAACCCGTCTCCTCATCACGGAACTTAAGTTTCTCCTTGATTATATAGAAATCCTTGTCGGCCTTCTGCTCCTTGAGTCCGACACGTTCAATATTTTCAACATAGATTATTGCGCTTCCGTCAAGTATCGGTAGTTCCGGCCCGTCGACATCGATCAGGCAATTGTCGATTCCGGCGGCGTAAAGAGCCGCCATGGCATGTTCTATGGTACTGACCACCACCCCTTTGCGGCCAATTACCGTGCCACGGGTGGTATCCACTACATTCTCTGCGATAGCTTCGATAACAGGTTGTTCCGGAAGATCCACACGACGGAATCGATATCCGGTGTTTTCATCGGCAGGATTGAACACCGCGGTGATCTCTATCCCGGAATGAAGGCCTTTTCCCTTGACGGAGAAAGACTCGTTTATGGTCTGTTGGTTCATATATTTATATATGTTCGTTATTTCTTGTTAAACTGGCGGAACAGTTCCGGCAGACGCTTGAGATATACCTGCGTGCGGGCAAACTGCATCGCATCGACAGCGGGGTAGCCTATCAGTCTGCTGTTCGAACCGATGCTGTTGGGTACGCCGGACTGCGCTCCGATCTCATTCATGTCGCCGACATTGATATGGCCGGAGAAACCTACCTGCCCTCCTACCCTGTTGTAGTTGCCGATTTTAGTGCTCCCTGCGATACCGGTCTGAGCGGCAAACACATTTCCGGTACCTATTTCCACATTATGGGCTACCTGAATCAGATTGTCGAGTTTTGTTCCTTTGCCGATCCGCGTACAACCGAATGTGGCACGGTCCACAGCTGTATTGGCACCGATCTCCACATCATCTTCAATCACCACCACTCCTGTCTGGGGTATTTTTTCGTAGGAACCGTCGTGGCGTGGAGCGAAACCGAAACCGTCCGCACCAATCACAGCTCCGCTGTGAATGACACACCGCGAACCTATCCGGCAACCTTCGTAAATCCTTACTCCGGCGCGTATCACAGTGCCATCGCCGATCTCGACATTGTCGCCGACATACGCCTGCGGGTATATCATCACACCTTTGCCGAGACGCACGCCTTCGCCGATGTAGGCGAACGCGCCGACATAGGCATCATCGGGAATATCAACCCCCTCGGCAATGTGACAAGGCTGTTCCACGCCCCTCTTGCGCGGCTTGCGGGCCTCGATGGCGTTAAGCAAGTCGGCAAGAGCCACGTATGGGTCCGGGACACGGATGAGAGTCGGCGAAACGGCACCTCCAGTCTCAAATCCATCGGCCACAAGTACGGCTGTCGCCGAAGTGGTATTGATGAAATGGGCGTACTTCGGGTTGGCTATGAAAGTGATGTCGCCGGCTTTTGCCTCTTCTATTTTCGCAAATCCTGTTATCGGCAATTGGCCGTTTCCATCGACCCTGCCATTCACAAAGCCGGCTATGATGTCTGGTGTAAGATTCATTCCATTCATTTTTATGAGCTTCGGGCATTCCGGACCGGTCGAAAGGTGTCAGCACCCGCTGACAACGCCGCCGCAGAAACCAGCTACTCCTCACTGTACAAAACTACAATGCCGTATGCTTTTAACCGTGAAATCTCGGAAACCGGAACCCACAGAAAAAAAGCACATGAAATATTCACGGCAAAATTAACAAAATTTGATAGAAAAACCTAATCGACATCAAATTTCGTATGAATTATGGGAAAAACCCGGGGTTATTTGGAGAATTTTAGTAATTTTGCATAATGAAGTGTAAAAGGTTGAAAAGCCTTCACGGTGAAACAAATTGAAATAACATAATCTAACCAAAAATCGAATCAATGGAAATTTCGCACATTGAACACATCGGAATAGCAGTGCCTGATCTGGCCGAGGCTATCAAGTACTACGAGAACGCTCTCGGACTTAAATGCTACAAGCAGGAAGTAGTTGAAGATCAGAAGGTAACTACCGCATTCTTCAAGGTGGGCGACACAAAGATCGAACTTCTCGAGCCGACCTGCCCTGAAAGCACAATCGCCAAATTCATCGAGAAGAACGGCGGCCGCGGAGGTATGCATCACCTCGCATTCGCCATCAAGGACGGTGTGGCCAACGCTCTCCAGGAAGCAGAAGAGAAAGGCATCCGTCTGATCGACAAAGCACCCCGCAACGGTGCTGACGGACTCCATATCGCCTTCCTCCACCCGAAGTCGACTGAAGCAGTCCTCACCGAGCTTTGCGAAGACCCCTCCAATAAATAAATTTATCACCTACTGCATCAAAACATAAAGCAATGAGCAAACAGGAAGAAAAAATCAGCCAGCTGATCGAGAAGCGTGCCGAGTGCCGTCTCGGAGGTGGCGAGAAAGCCATCGAGAAACAGCACCAGAGAGGCAAATACACCGCCCGTGAGCGCATAGCGATGCTGCTCGACGAGGGTAGTTTCGAGGAGCTCGACATGTTTGTGACACACCGCTGCACAAACTTCGGCCAGGACAAGAAGCATATCCTCGGTGACGGCGTGGTGACCGGTTTCGGTACAATCGAAGGCCGTCTGGTATACGTGTTCGCACAAGACTTCACAGTGTTCGGAGGCTCCCTTTCCGAGACTATGTCGCAGAAGATCTGCAAGGTTATGGACATGGCGATGAAGATGGGTGCTCCCGTGATCGGTCTCAACGACTCCGGCGGTGCCCGTATCCAGGAGGGTATCAACGCCCTTGCCGGCTACTCGGAGATTTTCCAGCGCAACATCATGGCGTCGGGAGTGGTTCCCCAGATTTCCGCCATCATGGGGCCGTGTGCCGGCGGCGCCGTCTACAGCCCGGCCCTGACCGACTTCACCATCATGACAAAGGGACTCTCCTACATGTTCCTCACAGGCCCCTCTGTGGTCAAGACTGTAACAGGAGAGGATGTAAGCCAGGAGGATCTCGGCGGCGCATCTGTTCACTCCACCAAGAGCGGCGTGACTCACTTCGTGGCTGAGACCGAGGAGGAGTGTATCGCTCTTATCCGCAAGATCATCAGCTATATCCCGCAGAATAACATGGAGGAGACTCCGCTTGTGGACTGCACCGACCCGATCGACCGTCTCGAGGACAAGCTCAACGACATCATCCCCGACAGCGCCAAGCGCAGCTACGACATGTATGACGTTATCTCGGCAATCGTCGACAACGGCGAATTCCTCGAGGTTCAGCCTGACTACGCCCGCAACATAATCATTGGCTTCGCCCGCTTCAACGGCCAGTCGGTCGGCATCGTGGCCAACCAGCCCAAGGTGCTCGCCGGCGTGCTCGACTCCAACGCATCGCGCAAGGGTGCACGTTTCGTACGCTTCTGCGACGCATTCAACATTCCTCTGGTAACACTGGTGGATGTCCCCGGCTTCCTCCCCGGCACCGGCCAGGAGTACAACGGCGTGATCCTCCACGGAGCAAAGCTGCTCTATGCATACGGAGAGGCAACCGTGCCCAAGGTTACCGTAACCCTGCGCAAGAGCTATGGCGGAAGCCACATCGTGATGAGCTGCAAGCAGCTCCGCGGCGACATGAACTACGCATGGCCTTCGGCCGAGATCGCAGTGATGGGAGCCGAGGGTGCTGTCGGCGTTCTCTACGCCAAGGAGGCCAAGAACCACGAGAATCCCGCCGCTTTCAAGAAAGAGAAAGAGGAGGAGTACAGCGAGCTCTTCGCAAATCCCTATCAGGCAGCCAAGTATGGCTATATCGACGATGTAATCGAACCGCGCAACACCCGTTTCCGCGTTATCAAGGCTCTCAACATGCTTGCCACCAAGAAGCTGACCAATCCTGCCAAGAAGCACGGAAACATACCTCTTTAACCCAAACCAGCTACGCAATGCTTAAAAAAACAATTCTAAGCGTGGCGTTGACGTTCACCATGTTCGCGGGGGCTCCGGCCTCCGCGACGGTGACAGTCAACCCGGATCACCAGTACGAAAAGGTGGGCACACAAGGCGGGCAGGCCGAGGTGACTGGTGACTGGGCAGACAGCAAAGAAGTCAACACTGTGCAGGAAAGCGAACTCACCCGAAAGGCGATTCAGGCCGAAAAAGCGCGAAATGCAGCGGAAAACGATGAGTTCGGAGGCGCAATTACCCTAATAGCCATGTCGATAGTGGTTTCGGCCCTGCTCGTGCTCAGTATTCTGTTCATGCTTTTCGGAAAAGTGTCATCGTGGCTTCAGACAAGGCGCAAGCACAAAGCCCACGGAGTGACATCGGAAACATCGGAGGCACACCACGACGAGCCAGATATGGGCGAAGCCATCGCCGCAATCAGTATGGCTCTTGCAGAACATACAGGCCAGGGGCACGACATTGAAGACACAATCCTGACCATCCGCAGGATGAAGAAGTCCTACTCCCCATGGAACTCTAAAATATACAACATACGCGTAACACCGGGGCATACACATACGTCGGCAGACCGACGCAAGTTATGAACTATGACCCTGCGCTTTCCAACATCAGACCAAAATGAAAGAATACAAATATAAAATCAACGGTATGAAATTCACGGTCTCCGTCGGAGACATAGTGGACAATGAAGCCACCGTAGAGGTGAATGGAGTCCCGTACAAGGTTGAACTCGACAAGAAAGCTCCCCAGAAACCGGCCCTGAGCCAGTCGGGCCAGACCAATCACGGACCGAAGCCCGCAACCACGAGCAAACCCGTGAAACAGACCGTAGCCTCCAGCCCCGACGCAGTGAAATGTCCACTGCCCGGCACCATCATGAGCATCGCCGTCAAGGAGGGTGATACCGTGAAAAAAGGAGACAAAGTGGCCGTTCTGGAGGCCATGAAAATGGAAAACGACATCCGCTCCGACAAGTCGGGCACCGTGAAAAAAGTCCTCGTATCGGTAGGCGACACGCTGCTTGAAGGAGCAGATATCATGATAATAGAATAATCCGGCAAGGATCGATCAAATTAGAAATATTACTGATGATTCTGCTTAGTGAATACTCATTTGGCGAATTCCTGCGCCAGACCATAGAATCGTTCTGGAAATTCACCGGCTTCTACCATTGCGAGTGGACCAATCTCGTGATGCTCGCCGTCGGTTGTTTTTTCGTATGGCTCGCCATCAAAAAGAATTTTGAACCGCTTCTGCTCGTACCGATAGGTTTCGGTATGCTCATAGGAAACATACCCTTCCAGTCCGGAATGGAAATCGGCATCTATGAGGAAGGATCGGTTCTTAACATATTATACAACGGTGTTGAAAAAGGGTGGTATCCCCCCCTCATCTTTTTGGGGATCGGCGCGATGACCGATTTCTCGGCATTGCTGGCCAACCCGAAACTGATGATAATAGGAGCCTGCGCCCAGTTCGGTATCTTCGGCGCCTACATGCTTGCCCTGCTCTGCGGCTTCGACCCTCTGTCGGCAGGCTGCGTGGCTATCATCGGCGGCGCCGACGGTCCTACCGCAATCTTCACCACATCAAAACTGAATCCAGAACTGCTCGGAGCAGTGGCCGTGTCGGCTTACTCCTACATGGCTCTGATACCCCTTATCCAGCCTCCTCTGATGAGACTGTTCACGACTCAGAATGAACGGCTCATAAAGATGAAACCGGCACGCGTGGTCAGTCAGGCCGAAAAAATTATATTCCCCATAGTAGGTCTTATCCTGACCTGCTTTGTGGTGCCCTCCGGACTTCCGCTTCTCGGAATGCTCTTCTTCGGAAATCTGCTCCGTGAAAGCGGCGTGACCACCCGGCTCGCAAAGACGGCTTCGAACGCGATGACCGACATCGTAACAATTCTCCTCGGACTCACTGTCGGTGCATCCACCCAGGCAGACAAGTTTCTTACCACCGACACTCTCCTTATATTCGGTCTCGGTTTCTGCGCGTTTATCATAGCCTCGAGCGCCGGAGTGCTTTCGGTGAAACTGTTCAACCTCTTCCTGCGTCCCGGGAAGAAAATCAATCCCCTCATCGGAAACGCGGGCGTATCGGCAGTCCCGATGGCCGCACGTATCTCCAACAATATGGGACTTGAATACGACCCCTCCAATTATCTGCTGATGCACGCCATGGGTCCGAACGTGGCCGGCGTGATCGGATCCGCTGTTGCGGCAGGTGTGCTGCTCAGTTTCCTCGGATAGTTTCTCTAATACGGCCGGGATGCAGCCTCTGCATCCCGGTCTCATTTATTTTCTTCAGGATTCAGCCAGTTTTTTTACAATTTAAGCTGAACTTTTACGGCTATTACGCATTATTATATTAGATGGTGTTACCATCCGCTTATCTAATGGTTTTCCACTCGCCAGGACAACATGATCACTGAAGATGTAATAAAAGATATTTATAAGAATTACAGCAAACCTGTAAAGAACAGGGATGACCTTCGGCTGGACTATTTTCTTGACTTGCTAAAGCCAATCCACAAACTGCATCAGGAAAACGACGAGATCATCGTCGGCAATCTCGAAGAATTCAGTCCGTTCAGAAGATTCCTGATCAGAAGTCTGCATGCCATCCTTGAATTCGACCGCAATGTTGCATTCGTATTCCGCAATCACATTCTGTTTTTCGGTAAAGAGGACGAGCAACTCTCCGTCAATTTCAAACCGGAGGAGAAAAAATCATTCTTCGGACGACTGTTCTCCCACAACGATTGACTTTGCGGCCACGATGTAATTCCGACTACATACTCATTATGTCGAACCCTTCCTCAAGTTCCTCCTCATTGAAGTTGGAATCATCGAAACTATCCAGATCTATGTCCTCGACTACAGTCTGAGCCTTGGCGTCCAACTTCTTTTCAAACTCATCCATGTCGATTCTCTGACGGGGCGGATTTCCACGCTTGATGCTGCACAGAGGCTCGATAAGGGTACGGTTAGGGATCATCTCCTTCAACTCCATGAAGAAGCATCTCTGCGTGAAGTAGTCAAATTCAAATATCAGTTTCTGACCCTCCTCTTCCACAAGCTCGCTCACATGCGTATCATCCATGATCCAGACATCGCAGTCGCTGGTAGAATTTCCCATGTCCTGAAGAGTGATCTCTTCCTCCCTCTCCCAATCATCGCCGCAAAGGAAGAACGAATCGAGCTCATCCTTGGTGTAGCCGACACTCTCCAATATGGAGTTGCGGAGCTGCAGAAATGTATTTTCTGAATCTATCTCAATTTCGCGGGAAAAGTTGCTCACTTCGTCGCTTACCAATTTAAATCTATAAACCATTTTTTAGTAATATTTAAATCAGAATCATCGATGATTCCTAAAATAAATTACAGTTTGAAATTGTTTGCGAATTTAATTCATTTGCTATGAAAAAACCAAATTCTTTAACTAAAAATTTCGTTAAAAAACTATTTTTTTGATTTGCAAGTTTTCAGTGATTTTTTTAGCATCTCATATATGTGCCATATATGACTGAATATAAGAGAATACAACGTCGGACGACAAGATTTGCCATCCGACGCATAGTCTTCCGGGATTATCCCGGAAAGCGATATCACTTGATGATGTCGTATTTCTTAAACACTTTTCTGATTGCCTCGAGCGAGCGTGTCACCTGGTCCTTGGTATGGGTGGCCATCAGCGAATATCTGATGAGCGTGTCATGCGGAGCGACTGCCGGCGTCACCACCGGATTCACGAACACGCCTTCGTCGAGAAGGTCTCGGGTCACATGGAAAGTCTTGTAATCATCGCGTATGAACAGCGGGATGATAGGCGTTGAGGTGTTGCCTATCTCGCAGCCCATCTCGCGGAAATTTTCAAGAGCATAATTGGTGATTTCCCAAAGATGCTCTCTGCGCTCAGGCTCGGCTATCATGATGTCGAGAGCCGCATTGACCGCAGCCGTTGACGCCGGAGTGATGGATGCCGTGAAAATATAGGAACGGGAATGGTGACGGAGAAAATTGGTAATGACCTTGTCGGTGGCGATGAATCCTCCAAGCGAGGCGAGCGACTTGCTGAATGTACCCATTATAAGGTCTACATCGTCGGCTACTCCGAAATGGTGCGCCACACCGCGTCCATCTTCACCGAACACACCGAGACCATGAGCCTCGTCCACCATCACTGTGGCGTTATACTGCTTGGCGAGCCGTACGATTTCAGGCACGTCCGCCACGTCTCCCTCCATGGAAAACACTCCGTCGGTCACTATAAGCTTGCATTTGTCGGGGTCGCACTTTCGGAGCTGGGCCTCGAGCGAGGCCATGTCATTGTGCCGGTACTTAAGATAATTGGAGAACGACAGACGGCGTCCCTCGATTATCGAGGCATGGTCCTGCTCGTCGAGTATCACATAGTCCTCACGGCCGGTGAGCGTCGACACCACTCCGAGATTGACGCCGAACCCTGTGGAATAGAGCATCGCGTCCTCCTTTCCCATCCAGTCCGCTATTCTGGCTTCAAGATCTTTATGGATAGTCAATGTGCCGTTAAGAAACGGGGATCCGGCCAGACCGGTGCCATATTTCCGCGTGGCTTCCACGGCAGCCTCTATCACCTTGGGGTGATTGGTAAGACCCAGGTAGCTGTTGGATCCGAACATCAGCACTTTTTTGCCGTCCATCATCACCTCGGTATCCTGCTCCGACGATATTGCACGGAAATATGGATAGACTCCGACTGCCTTTGCCTTCTGTGGCGCATCATAGGCCGAAAGCTTCTGTTGTAAAGGTTTCATATATTATAGTCTTCTCATATCCGGACTCTTCGCCCGGAATCAGAGTACAAAGTTACTAAAATTCCCTATTTTTTACAAATTTGAGAGTATGCCCCGCAAAAATTGTCATTTTTTTGTCATATTTGACATATATTAATATCGGCTGTAATTTTGGATAATATCCTGATAATACTATATTTACATTATCCACCAACCGAATTTTAATTTTTTATCATTTCTTTCAATATATAATTAATCCATTTTGCACAATATTTGTTAATAAGTTGTATGGAGTTTCGAAAAGGGGAAATGGTCCCGGCTCGAGGTTCATTAATAAGATTATTAACGTAAATTATAAAATACAATCATGGGAAAAATTATTGGTATAGACCTTGGAACCACAAACTCGTGTGTGGCAGTTCTCGAGGGAAAGGATCCTGTTGTGATCCCCAACAACGAAGGACGTAACACTACCCCGTCGGTAGTGGCATTTGTAGACGGCGGCGAGAGGAAAGTGGGAGATCCGGCAAAACGTCAGGCCATCACCAATCCTACGCGTACCATCTACTCCATAAAAAGATTCATGGGCGAAAAGTGCGACCAGGTAACGGACGAGATCAAACGTGTTCCCTACAAGGTGGTGTGCCAAAATGACATGCCTAAAGTTGACATAGACGGACGCGACTACACTCCGCAGGAAATATCAGCCATGATTCTTCAGAAAATGAAGAAGACCGCGGAAGACTATCTCGGCCAGCCCGTGACGGAAGCGATCATTACAGTCCCGGCTTACTTCGACGACTCGCAGCGCCAGGCTACAAAGGATGCCGGAGAGATCGCAGGCCTGAAGGTGATGCGTATCATCAACGAGCCTACAGCCGCAGCGCTCGCATACGGACTTGACAAGTCCACCAAGGAGCAGAAAATCGCAGTATTCGACCTCGGAGGAGGTACTTTCGATATTTCCATCCTTGAACTCGGCGACGGAGTGTTCGAGGTTAAATCCACCAACGGCGATACCCACCTCGGCGGTGACGACTTCGACCATGTGATCATCGACTGGCTTGCCGACGAGTTCAAAAAGGATGAAGGCGTCGATCTCCGTCAGGACCCGATGGCCATGCAGCGACTCAAAGAGGCCGCAGAAAAGGCCAAGATCGAGCTTTCAAGCTCAACCTCGACCGAAATCAATCTTCCCTACATCACGGCTACCGCTTCCGGCCCGAAGCATCTGGTCAGGACTCTGACCCGTGCAAAATTCGAGCAGCTCGCATCAAGCCTTATCGATGCAGTCGCAGCTCCATGTATGCAGGCTCTAAAGGATGCCGGCCTTACCGCTTCGCAGATCGACGAGGTGATTCTGGTGGGTGGCTCCACACGTATCCCCGCTATCCAGGATAAGGTAAAACAGATTTTCGGCAAAGAACCCAACAAGGGTGTGAATCCCGACGAGGTTGTGGCTGTCGGAGCGGCTATCCAGGGCGGCGTCCTCAGCGGTGACGTTAAGGATGTGCTTCTGCTCGACGTCGTTCCTCTGTCGATCGGTATCGAGACCATGGGTGGAGTGATGACGAAACTCATCGACGCCAACACAACTATCCCTACGCGCAAGAGCGAGACATTCTCCACAGCGGCCGACAACCAGCCGGAAGTGACCATCCGTGTGCTTCAGGGCGAACGCCCCATGGCAGCCGACGACAAACTCCTCGGCGAGTTCAACCTCGGCGGTATCGCACCCGCACCGCGCGGCGTGCCTCAGATCGAGGTGACTTTCGAAGTAGATGCCAACGGTATTCTCAACGTAACTGCAAAGGACAAAGCAACCGGCAAGGAACAGTCGATCCGTATCGAGGCTTCCAGCGGACTCAGCGACACTGAGATCCAGCGCATGCGCGACGAGGCAAAGGCCAACGAAGAGGCCGACAAGAAAGCCAAAGAGCGCGCCGACAAACTCAACCATGCCGACACTGTAATCTTCCAGACCGAGAAGCAGCTCAACGAGCTCGGCGACAAGATTCCGGCAGATAAGAAAGCATCCGTGGAAAGCGCGCTCGAGCGTCTGAAAGAAGTCCACAAACAGCAGCTTGTAGAGGACATCGACTCAGCGGTAAAAGCCGTGACCGATGCGCTCCAGGCAGCAGCCCAGGACATTTACAATGCACAGAACGCCGCAGGAGCCGACGCACAGGCAGGACCGCAGCCCGGACCCGATCAGCAGCCCAACCAGTCCAACGGCGGCGCTGAAGACGTCGAATTCGAGGAAGTGAAATAAGATCACCGAATCAACGATAAAAAAATGGAGTGCAACTCAACAAGTTTCACTCCATTTTTTATTTGTATTTTTCGCTCCTTTCTGCTGGCGCAGAAGGCTGCGGCATCAGCCTCGATTTCACGGATTGATTTTAGCTGTTCTCCAATCAGCCATTTGTCTATCTCCGACTTCAGGAACATGATGCGCTTCCCCTTCTTATGGAATGGGATAAGATGTGCGCTCGTCCAGCCATATACAGTCTGTGTTGCCGGGCGCGTCGGGAGGTATGCGCACAAATCATGAATACCCATCCACACATCCTTGCCGGATGCAGAAGTATCGCCGAGCGATTCAAGTTTACGGTCAAACTCTTCAACTTTCTCAATCAGATATGCCAGAGCTTTGGGAATATCCTCGAATTTGATAGTGGTTCTTTCGACCATTATAAAAGGTATTTGCATTACGCCTCAATATCGAAGCGTTCTGCAAAAGAATAGCAAAAACCAATGGTGATTCAATGCTGATTCCACCCATACCCACAATCATAATCGAATCACAACTACCCATAACAATACATAACTACCCCTCAACAGTTTACCAAATGAAGTTTCTTTTGTTTATGATTGTCTATTGAGGTCAAGATAGACTCAATCCATGACGTCAATCATGAAGATTCATAATAGACTGCTCCCCATTTTCAACTATATCTGTTCGTTTTTCTTTCTCATCTCAAGGCTTGGAGATTGTCAAAATAAGATGTAATTTTGTTATGATAATATGGCAGATACTATGACAACTGAGCAGAGGAGCCGCTGTATGGCGGCTGTTAAGGGGAAAGATACAAAGCCTGAGATGATCGTAAGGAAGTATCTTTTCTCTCGTGGACTACGCTTCCGTGTTCAAGTTAGAAAATTGCCGGGTAATCCAGATATTGTTCTGCCAAAATTTAAGACCGTCATTTTTGTTGATGGATGTTTCTGGCATGGTCATGAAGGGTGCAAGTATTTCCGGCTACCAAAGTCAAATATCGAATTCTGGAAAGAGAAGATTGAGCGTAACGTTGCCCGAGATGCCCACAACGAAACCGAACTGAAAGCTCTAGGCTGGAATGTAATACGAGTATGGGAATGCGAAATCAAGACGGTTTCCAGAAGAGAAGAATATCTCATGAGTCTCTATGTACGTATTGTCAACCCAATCCAACCTTACTCTCTCGATTCCGATATGAGCGAGTCTGACTTAGCTGCCGAACCTGAATCCGAGCTTGTGTATGGTAATGACAAAGATTCTTAACTTTGATGTGTCGGAATTTTGCCCATGCCGACTATTAACTTTGTCAACGGTAGCAATAATCTCGAAAATAATTAGTAACTTTGCCTTCTAATCTGCGCTCGCGCTGACGAAGACCACCCATGTAAGAAGTATTTCTTAGATAATATATTACGGAACTTCCTTGTAGTCGCACAAAGGTTTGGTCGCCTGTCAGCCTACAAGGAGGTTTGTTTTTGTTTTATGGAGCAAACTGTTCCTTTAGATTATGTATCTCTATTCAAGAAGTATCAAGATGAACTTAGTCACTGGGTTCCTCTCAAATCTTCTACCCTTAAGAAATCAACAGTTATTGATTTCTTTTGTGGATGTGGGGGCACATCTTTAGGCTTCGCAGTTAATCCTTTTTTTGAAATTGCCTTAGGAATTGATATAAAGAGCATTACTCTCAAATCGTTCAAAACAAACTTCGGATGCGACACTCTTTGTAAAGATATCCGTGAGATTGACGATGTGGACATTGCTCATATTCGGACTATATTAACTAAAAATGGAAATAGTCCAACAGTTTTGATTGGATGCGCTCCTTGTCAGGGATTCTCAGCACATCGTAAAAAAGATAGTGAGAAACCTGAAGATCAACGAAACTCTCTTATTAAAACTTTTGCGCAAATTGCTGTCTCAATTAGCCCTGACTTCATTGTAATGGAAAATGTCCAGGAAGTTCTCAACGGCAAATATAGAGGTCATTACGAGGAAGCTAAAGGCATTTTTCTTTCGGCCGGTTATTATGTGACTCAACAAGTTTACAATGCAGCATCCTTTGGGGTACCACAAGCAAGAGTTAGAGCTGTCATCGTTGCATCTAAGAAAAAATTCGAGCTCCCCGAGCCAGTCCTACAACCTTCGGAATATCGAACAGTCAGAGATGCTATAGGGAGCTTGCCCAAGGCTAATGATTCGTCCTCGGGCGATCCGTATCACTTTAGCTCTAAGCATAAAAAGTCTACAATCGATGTTATATCTAAAGTCCCTAAGGATGGAGGTAACAGACCACTCCATGTCGGGCCTGCATGTTTAGACAAGGTGAAAGGATTCTATGATGTTTATGGCCGATTGTTTTGGGACAAACCCGCCATCACAATAACAAAGACATCCAGAAATCCTGCTAGTGGGAGATTTTCCCATCCAGAAGAAAATCGTGGTTTGACTCTAAGAGAAGCTGCAAGACTACAGAGTTTCCCGGATTCGTTCATTTTTGAAGGCGGTACGAGTGAAAAATACGAACAAGTAGGCGAGGCAGTACCACCTCTTCTATCTTTGGCGATTGCCACAAAAATTTACTTGGATTTGAACAAGGATTGTTATGAGCTATAAATGCATCGATTGTTTTTGTGGAGCCGGCGGCTTAACTCTTGGCTTATCGAAAGCTGGTATTGACATCCTATATAGTTTTGACCTTAATCCTAAAGCCATAGAGACCATGAGGTCAAATTCCATATACATACCTTCACACCCAACGGAGGTGTTGGACATATATGATTTGGATGTCCAAACTCTTTTAGAGAAACTAAAAATCGAATCTGGAGAACTTGATTTATTGGCAGGTGGACCTCCGTGTCAAGGCTTTTCAATCCAAAGAATTGGTTCTGACTCCGATGAAAGGAATAATCTTATTTCAAGATATATGGAAGTTGTGAAATCAATTCGGCCTAAGTTTTTCTTAATGGAAAATGTTCCCGGAATTGTCGGCAAACGAGGAGCGTCAATTCTGCAATATAATTTGGATTCCATCGCAGAAGCAGGCTATTTTATACACCAGCAAATGCTTGATGCACAGAATTATGATGTTCCTCAGCGTAGAAAAAGAATTATTATTATCGGGGAAAGGAAGGATCATGAACAGCCTATCTTTGAGTATCCTAAGCCGTCAAACACAAAAATTACAGTTCGGGATACCATAGAGTTTTTGCCGCCTCCACCCGATGATTTTACAGATCATCCTGAAATTCTTAACCATAGGAGAGATAAGCTTTCTCCAGATAATATGAAGAGAATACAAGCTGTGAAGGAAGGTCAAGGAAGAGATTTTCTTCCGAAAGATTTACTTTTGCCTTGTCATCGGGTTAGTTCTTCTGTCATGGGGCATCGTAATGTTTTTGGAAGGATGTGTTGGGATAATGTCGCTCCGACAATTACAGCTCGTTTTGATAGTTTTTCACGTGGTATGTTTGGACATCCGTCACAAGATAGGACTATTTCCTTACGAGAAGGAGCACTTCTTCAAACTTTTCCTTTGGACTATGTATTCATCGGAAGCAAGGTTGAAGTGGCCCGGCAAATAGGCAATGCAGTGCCGGTTAATCTCGCAGAACATATAGGGAAGTCTATACTTAAAGCACTTCAACGATGGTAAGATATCAGTCTATTCTTGATAATTATTTCAAGGCACTCAAGGAGTTCTATCGGAATGAGAATTTGGCCAGTTTCGCAACTGCAGAATTGTCATTTAGACCTTTTCTCGACTCTTTTTTCGCAGATTTAACAAGACTTATAGATCCTTCGATTCAACGAGTATTTGAGCCTTGTAATCAAGGGAAAAGCGGGAGACCTGATTGGGTTTTCACTGATTCCTCTACAATGGGCATATATGGATATGTTGAAGCCAAAGGTTTCTCTCCACAATCCAATATAAACATTGAAGAATATCTGAGTCAGGTCTCAAAATACCTTAAGTTGGGCAATCCAATCCTATTGTCCGACGGTATTGAATTTATATTTTTCGAACCTACTGGGAAAATTGATTCGTTTTCCGTATTCAAAAAACCGATAGATTGGAATAGTCCAGAGTACAATATTCAGTCTATGGAAGCTTTCCAAAGATTCTTTTCTAAGACTGGATTTAGAACTGTACCGCAGCAGATGATTATTACGGAACTGTCGAAAAGGGCTAAGCTCCTTAGTGATGGGCTGTTGGAACTTTTGTCTTTGGAAGAGGATGAAGCAGAATCAGAAACAGAACTCTCTACAATTCGCACTTTGAAGAAATTATGGGACACTGCGGCCTCAAATTTAGATGCGTCATTGGCAAATGATAAAACCTTTGCTGGGTTTATCTCACAAATTTTGGCATTCGGGCTGCTGTATGCCCATCGTTTTATCAATGACAATGATTCAACACCATCTCTCAATTATGAGAAGTTGCATTATTTCTGGTCTCAACAGCCGTTTAGAAAGTATTCTAAACATGTAGAGCCGTTTGTTCACTTATTTAATGCTCTCTCGGATGAATTGAATTCGAAGCTCAGCAAAATCGGAAGCTGGTATGACAACACGCGTCGCTTCCTTTCATTTGCCAAAACTCTGGAAAGGGACAATCTGAATCCCAATTTTCATCAACTCTATGAGGAATTCTTAGCGGCCTATGATCCAGATACAAGGATTGATTTCGGTGCGTGGTACACTCCCGTTATACTTTCTGATTTTATCTCTCGACTTATTCATTTCAACATACTTGTCAATCCCGAACTAAATCACATTAAGGACAATCCATTCCATGTGATTGATCCTTGTTGTGGCACCGGTACATTCTTGGAATCTGTTCTTAACAACATTACTTTGCCAAAGAATTCAAAATTAACTGGATTTGAGATTCTCCCCGTCCCTTATGCATTAGCCAATTATCGTCTTTCGGCATGTAATGTATCTTCAGATTTATCACTTTCAATTCATTTGACCAATACTTTAGGAGATAACACATTCAAAAAGCCCGAATATGACTTTGATAAGTTAGATGCGGTTGGCCTTTTCTTTGCAAAAGAGCAAGTAGCGTCTTACAATTTATCTCAGCCCCCTCTGACTATAATTTTGGGGAATCCACCGTGCTCGGATTCCTCAATTACGAATGCCGGCACTATCTTGGAATCACTAATGGAAGATTTCCGTCCACCGATCAGGCGCAGTCGTCAGAATGTTCAGATGCAGTTGGCAAATGAATGGATTAAGTTCCTACGGTGGGGAATATATAAAGCTATTATAAGCAAACCTTCCATTGTAGCGTTTATATTGCCTTCCACTTTTGCTGCCAATGTGTCCTTTAAGTACGCCAGAAAGTATCTTATCGAACATGCCAATGAAATATCTGTTATTGAATTCGATTCTGATAATCGAGTGGAGAGCGCTAATCAAAATGTCTTCAACACTTTGCAGGGACGTTTGCTTATAATTGCATCATTTACTAAAGAAGGTAACTCTAAGTTTATAAGATATAAAGATATACGCAATCTGAGCAAGGCAGATAAATCTCAATTCTTTAAGAAAAAAGTCACGACTTTAGATTGGGATGAGGTTACGCCAGACAATGAGTATTCTCTACGTCCAATAGGAGAGTTTAACTCTGATTTATATTCTAAATTTATTCCTCTAACAACGAGTGATGAAAATCATCTGGGTATTTTCTTAAGACATTGTTCAGGAATGAAACTTGCCCCAACTCACCTTCTCGTACATTTTTCGAGGGGGCAACTTAGCCGGCGAAGTCGTTTTATTTCTAATCTAACTCATTCCTATAATGAAATTAAGGAACGATGGTATAGCGGACAAGCAAAGCCACCATCTGAAGGTAAATTAAATTCTGCTGTAAGAGAGGCTTTGTCTTCTGCTTCTAGAAATATAGTTCAATATTCTTATAGACCGTTCTTGGATGCCTTTGTCATTGATGACCAAAGTCTATTAACCGCTCTTGGAGATACACCTGGAGGAGGAATGCGCTTTAGGCCAGAGGTTAAAGCGGCTTTCTCTGATGCTGCAGTTTTCGGGTTTGCTGTTGCTCCAGCTCCTGCGGAAATCAGCAGAAACATCTCCAAATTCTGTTCTTTCTGTTGGAATATGCCCGATAATGATTTGTCGACAAGAGGCAATGCTCATATATTCTGCAACAAATTCCCTGAATATAAAAGAAAAAGCACTTGGGATAGCAGTCTGCAAAACAATGTGCATCCCGTCATTCTTGCGAAATTGCAAGAAATCTTTGAGATTGACATTGAAACGGCTCAGGACGATATGGTTTTCTATACCTATGCAGTGCTTTCTTCGCCACTCTTTTTAGAAACTTTCTCTGCTAAACTACACTCATTAGCAGGTCGTACCCCGGCCATCCCTATTACTTCAAATGCTATACTTTTCAACAATGTGGTAAAAATCGGTAAGCGGCTTGCCTCACTGGAGCGTTCGGATTATGTCTTTATCGAGGCTGATGGGAAAACTGTTTTCAACATTGAGTGGGGTAATAGACCTATAGATTTTGAAATTAGTTCTTACGATATTGGAGAAGATTTCATAAAAATCAAAACCTCCACTGATAAAGAAATCCTTATTTCATTGAATACGGAGATTATGTCCTTTTCGATATCTGGCTATAATGTGATTAGAGAATGGCTGAAATATCATTCTTTCAATTATTACAGGAAAGCTCTTGGAGAAGAAGAAATAGGGGATCTTATCAATTTGATTAAACGGATTGCTCTATATCTTGAATCATATCCTGATCTTGATTCTAAAATAGAGAGCATTCTGGCTTCTGATTTAATTGAACTTGATTGATGACAAATCCATAAAATGTATTCGTTTCCATTCCTATAAACCACAAGAGACTTGGCCATGAGTCCAAAACAAGAATATTCGATTAATCATAATCTCGTGCCAGACATCGAGACAACTATATACATCTTGTCCCATTGTGACAATGACTGTATCCTTGTTTGTCTCAAAGGAGATAATCCGAAGTACTGCTCTAAGGATGCTCTTGAAAGGATGGGTTGGCTTCCATACAGTGATTTCTACCTCGACTTCGAAATAAAAGACTCCAAGTCTGTACTTGTCATAAAACCAAAACACTGTGATCTGGGACGTAAGAGACAGCATCGTTATACTCTGGAATTCACCACTATTGACAAATTCAAACTTTAAACATGCCAAAAGAACTTAAGTTTTCTCTCACCAATTGTTATGGCATTAAAAGCCTATGTCATTCTTTTCTGTTCACTAATCAGCGAGCACACCTGATATATGCAGCAAATGGCACAATGAAAACTTCTTTGGCTAAAACACTTAGATACATATCAAATCAGTCAAAAGAAGAGCCCAAAGATATAATGTTTAGTGAGCGTATAGCTTCTTTTTCGGTAACAGTAGATGGAAATCAAATCCAATCTGAAAACTTGTTTGTTTTTAATGGAGAAGATGATATAGATAGCACAAAGTCATTCATAAATTTCCTTGCTAGCACGGAACTGAAACAGAAGTATGAAAACATATATGCTCAGCTCAATAAAGAAAAGGATGCTCTAATTTCCAAACTTAAATCTCTTTCGCTCAGTACAGACTGTGAAAAAGAAATAATTGACACTTTTTCTAAAGATGAAAACGATACTATGAAGTCATCTTGACTTTTTGAAATTGTTAATATGTTTAAGGAATATCACATGG
>ERZ777011.914-NODE-914-length-38860-cov-7.866383_pt1 | contig 38860 bp, 31 predicted proteins | sample MGYA00374964_ERZ777011 | MGnify/ENA primary metagenome ERZ777011 (study PRJEB29310, sample SAMD00008975) | mouse gut metagenome | study: EMG produced TPA metagenomics assembly of the Metagenome analysis of fecal microbiota from mouse which was promoted...
ACAGACACTAACTGCCAAATCCTATATTTAAATCAATGTGTTTTGCTCATCTCTACTTTATATCACATTAATTTATAATTCGTTACAAAAATTATGGTTTTTCTAAATGTAAATTAATAAAGTACAATACTCAATCGCATAGATTGACTTATCATATCTCATTCTTTCTATGGCTATGTTAGTATCTTTATTTGCTCGGCAAGGCGATCGTATCTGTTTCTGTACCGTCATTATGCGCAATGGTTACATCCAGCTTTGCGTAATTATCACAAAACGCCAAACCATAAATGTGCGAATCTTCCGCAAGGTCATATGTTTTGATGACGTTCCCGTCATAGGTATGGATTTCCGACCAGAATGAATACACTGCGGTAGTTATATCATCGCTGTGCCATATCAGATTGTTTCCTATGATATCCTCATCAAAGGACTCGCTTTCCGTATCAAAAATACAATAAACGCCATTCTTCGGTCCGACATGGCACTCAATAACGATTTTTTGCCCTACAGGAATTGCAGATAAAATGCTATTTATTGATTGATTCCGAGAGGAAACATCGTAATCATAAGTCCCATAATGGAATATAGATCCCTCAAAAGAAAAACTTGCCTGTTCTAAAGTTTGCTGGCTGCCGCTCTGTGCGTTCGGAGATATTCCCTCCCGCAAATTCTGTCCCTGTCCGCACGAAGAAAGCCATAATACACACATGAGCAATACTACTGGAAATAAATATTTTCTTTTCATACCAGATACCTCCACAAATGCCGTTTATTGTTTTGTTCTTTGATTGTTCCGATATTGCCTTTCTCAACCTCTGCAAGCATGGCTTGCAATCCCTCACGCTCAAAGATCGTGCCGGAAATCCCGTCATTAGTAAAGCGGCGTATGCCCGTAAATCCGTTCTTTTCCGCATAATCCTCAAGCATTGCTTTTTGGTTGGATATGCTGTTGCTCTCGCCCTGTAAACTCGTCATCTGACGAACAGACGAATAGACGTAGAGGAAAACGCCGAGAAAAACAGGAAAAATGCCCGCTATGCGGGTGCGCGACGATTGTTATACAAAAATCACCTTTCCATTATAATAGGGGTGTTCAGGCCACTATTAGAGAAAGGAAAGGTGATTTTATGGCAAAGCAAACAAATTCGCTCGCACATACGAAGTGGATGTGTAAATATTACATCATCTTCACCCCAAAGTATAGACGAAAAAATGTCTATAATCAATATAAAACAGATTTGCGTGATATTTTAAAGCAGCTGTGCAGTTACAAGGGAGTGGAGATCATAGAAGGGCATCTTATGCCTGACCATGTGCATATGCTTGTAAGTATACCGCCGAAGATAAGCGTTTCATCATTTATGGGATATCTGAAGGGAAAAAGCGCCCTGATGATGTTTGACAGGCATGCAAACCTGAAGTATAAGTTTGGAAACCGTCACTTTTGGTCAGAAGGGTATTATGTTAGTACCGTAGAATTGAATGAAGCCACGATAAAGAAGTATATTCAGGATCAGGAGAGAGCGGATAACATGCAGGATAAGCTCAGCGTGAAAGAATATGAAGACCCTTTTAAGGGTCAGGGCAGTCGTCCTCCACCAGAAATATCTGTTTCATTTTGCCGCCTTTCCGCACATTTTTTCCCTGCTGAATGATCGCCGCCTCCTTTTACAGATATGACGATTTTCCCATGTTCTAGTTTTACTATAAGGCAGACAAAGCGGCAATACCTTTTTAATCGGAGAAACCCGATGACTTTTTACACAAAAAATGTTACAATAGCCACAGATTTTTTTAAGGAGGAGCGCTATGATCACTCTTGCCGTAGCTGCAGATCTGCCGGATATACTGAATATTTACGAATACGCCAGAAACTTTATGATCAAAAACGGCAACCCCACTCAATGGACAAAAGACTATCCGGGGGTGGAACTTCTCCTTAAAGATATAGCAAAAAAGCATCTCTATCTGTGCAGAGATGCCCTTTCGGTTTACGGCGTTTTCGCCTTTATCATCGGCGAAGATCCCACCTATCGGCTGATTGAAAACGGCGCATGGCTCTCCGATTCGCCCTATGGCACGATCCACAGAATTGCGGGAAACGGCACAAGAAAGGGGGTGCTCGCGGAAGCTCTCGCCTTCTGCGGACACCAAATCTCCCATCTGCGCATCGATACCCATCGCGACAATCTGATCATGCAGCATATCCTGCCGGCAGCCGGCTTTCAGAAATGCGGCATGATCTATCTCACCGACGGCAGCCTCAGGATCGCGTACGAAAGGCTGTAAAAATTTTGCGAACGCCTTCCCTTATGTCCCCGGCTCCGATAACCTTGATACCGCCACATAGACGGCCGAGATCTTATACCATGTCGGATAGTCCACAATGCCCGAAACCGGCAGCCCGAAAATCCGCTGAAAACTTCTGACCGCCTCCGCCGTCCGCTGTCCGAAAATACCGTCCACCGACACCGTCGGAATAGCCGGATAGTTCTGGGCTATGCGGTTGAGCTGCATCTGTATCTGCCGCACCTTATCCCCGCTTGATCCGACTGTCAAATTATAACCGGGCCACGAGGATGGCACACCGGACACACCCACCGCAGTATTGATATACATGTTGCTTCCATAATAATACCGTATGATCTCTATGGCGGAGTATCCCTGATCCCCCAGATACTTGGAACCCCACTGGGACAGTCCGTTGCAAGTGACCGTTGTCCCGTTACAGTAGGATGTAAAGATCGGCTGTCGTATGCCCGGTCTGGAGAGATAATTTGCAAAGACTGTATCCACCAGATAACTGATGTTGCTGTAGATGTTTCTTCCTCTCATCCATTTCTGATCGTAAGCCGTGGAGGATGTGATCGTAAAGTTTTTCCCCTGATTTCTATACCATTCCGTATAAACTCTGTTCAACGTAAAAGACATGATAGCCAGCACATTTGCGTAGATCGTCTGTTCCGGCCACGTCGCATAGATCTCTGAGGAGGCTACATTTTTAATATAATCTCTGTAGGGAACATAGTAGTTGGGAGCCGACGCATCGTTTGGCAATCCGTCATGCACCACGATAGTTTCCGGTACGACGACTCTGCTCAAAACGATCTCCCCGTCATCATCCATCGGTTTAACCTCATCCTCCTCTATCTTCGGCGGATAATCATAAAACAACGTGTGCGGCGGTATCAAAATGTCCTCCTCCGGCGCAGTCTCCACCTCTCTCGGTATCATGCTGACCGGCTGAACAGATTCCACCTCCGGCAGCACTTGTACTCCCTCCACCACAACCGGCTCATAGCCCGGCGCAGTCACGGTGACATTGTAATCCGCATAGGGCTGTTCTTCCCCCGGCTCTAAAGAGAAATCAAGCGGCGGCGCCGGCAATTCCACTTCCACCGTCTGTCCCGACTGGTTCGTTTCAAGTTCCTCTATAACCGTATCCGGCTCCCCCGAAAGCGTAACAGTAACTTTTGCATCCGTCACAGGGAAAAATCCCAGTGTGGAAGTCACGTTGATCTGTAATGTACCTTTGTCTGTATAATCATTCTGTGCGGTATGCACCCTGTTTTGTGACATAAAAAATCCCCGCATATATTCTCTTACAAATAATATATGCGGGGCGGACTGTTTTGTGCATACCGGTCTGTCCGGACATGAAAATCACTTTGTGCCTAAGCTGTCATTCCCTGTATATTCCAGCCATATCTTCTCTATCCGCATCCCGCTCTCCGCAAAATACAGCCGCAGATAATTGTTCACGCTGAAAAAAGGCTCCATAAGCTGCTCTAATTCCACATACTCTCCGCCTGTTCCATTTAACGTAAAAGTTCTCTGCAGAATACCGTTGGTAAAAACGGACAGCGATACCTGCGCCAGTTCCAATGCGTCTACTTTCAGCCGGATGCGGATCTTGTAGCGGTTCATTACTTCCGCCTGCAGACCGCAGACATAGGAATTCCCCCTCCTTGTATCAATTTGCGTACCGTCCAGTTCCAGCGTCTTATCTAACGCATACCATTCTATATCCGGAACCGCGCCGTCCTCTTTACTCACAACGGCAAAAGCTTCTTCCTCCTCTCTGCTCAGCCGCTTAAGACTCCTGTCCATCACTGGCAGGCGCATCAGCACGCGCAGGATATTCGCGGCGCATCTCTGCAGATCTCCCCTCGTCAGCGTTCCGTTTTTCAGAGACTCTTCCAAATCATCCTTATTGGAATTTTTCTCCGCATCCTGCGCCACCATATAAATATCGTTCTGGCTCTTCACCATAGCCGACACATTGCGAACGCTTGCCGGCTCCCCTTCCTCATTGATGCTCGCCCACCAGTCTGTCATTACCAGTCCGTCAAACTTCCACTCCTCCCGCAAAATCGTAGTGACCAGATCGTAGTTTCCGGCGCTCCAAAGACCGTTCAGACTACCGTAAGTAGTCATAATCGCGCAGGCGTCCGTTTCCTTTACCGCGATCTCAAATCCCTTCAGATAGATTTCCCGCAGCGCGCGCTCAGAGACTGCGGAATTGTAGGTTCTGCGATTTGTCTCCTGATTGTTGGCGGCAAAATGCTTCAAGGCGCCTGTTACATGATATTTCCCCATACCCCGCAACTGCGCGGCCGCTATTTTCCCGGTGAGCAACGGATCCTCCGAAAAATACTCAAAATTTCTCCCGTTCAACGGATGCCTGTGAATATTCATACCCGGGCCCAGCAGGATGTCAATGCGGTTTTTCCGCAGTTCCGCGCCCTCCAGTTCATAGAGTTCTTCCACCAGCTTCTCATTGAACGTACTGGCCAGACATGTTCCGTTCGGCAGGCAGAAACCGTACGTCCCGCAATCCATCCGGATACCAGAGGGGCCGTCCGCACAGCACCCGCAGGGAATCCCATAGCCGGCCAGAGAATCCGTGATCCCTCCGAACGCCGCCGCCGTTCCCGGTGTCACTTTCGGCGAACACATGCCCTCTCCCCGGACGATGCAGCACAGATCCTGATCGCTCAACTGCCCGATAAACTGTTCTAATGTGACACATCCGTCATAGACATCCTCCAGCCGGTATCCGAGATTGCCCGAACAGAGTATTTCCCGCTTTTTCTCCCTGCCTCTTCTCTCTTTCATGCTATAAGTCCGCGTGGGCGCCTTTTCTCTCAAAATGACAAATCTGTCATTTTTGTCACGCACCGGTTTTATCCGTTCAAATTCTTCCACCGGGGCTAACGCTTCCCTGCACATCCGCGTGACTTCTATCGCTTTTACTTCCATAGCGCCCACCGACTCCGCGCTGCGTACGTCTGTCCCCACATAAAACCGATAAATGCCCTCTTCTAACACATAGCAGGACTTATATCCCGTAACGCCGCTGTCATCGTAGGATGCAAGATCGTCTTTTTTTACCTCTAAGTACAGGTCTTCTACCTCCCCCGGTCTCAGACACCTTGTTTTTGCAAATGCCGCCAGCTCCCTGACCGGTTTTCCCAGCTTTCCCTGAGGCGCACATACATAGACCTGCAGCACTTCTTTTCCCGCCGTATGGCCTGTATTTTTTACACTGATTTCAATAATACAGCGCTCCTTTTCCACCGTCATGCTGCTCTTAAACACAAAAGAAGTATAGGACAGCCCGAATCCGAAAGGATAGAGTACCTTATCTCGCGCAAACGTCTCAAAATAGCGGTAACCCACATAGATATCCTCCCGGTAGCAGTTGCCTGAAAGGCCGCCGAAATCGGGATCGGACGGATAATCCTCCAGAGAACGCGCGATGGTATCGGTCAGTTTGCCACAGGGATTTACCCTTCCCATCAATACCTCTGTCACGCCATGACCGCCCTCCATCCCCCCCTGCCACACATAAAGCAAAGCCTGAGGGTCATAGGTTTTTACCCAACTCATATCGATAATGCTTCCCACATTGAGCAAAACGATAACTCTTTCAAAAGCCGCGCAGACTTTCTTAAGCATCTCCTCCTCTGTCTTGGTCAACAGATAACCTCCTGCCTCCCGTTTAATGTCCCGGTCTTCCCCCGCTGTGCGCCCGATGACAACAATGGCTACATCGCTTATGGCAGCCGCCCGCTCCACCGTCCCGCGCGTAAGCGGCATCTCCTGCTGACACCATGGTTCCATGGCCCAGCCGCTTCCGAAATCATAGGGGTGTTCTTTGATCCAGTCCAGATAGACCTGCTCTAATTCCCGGTTCAATATCAGCTTTTCTTCTTTCAGAGCATCCAAAATTCCCACCACATATCTGGTGTTGATCATACCGCCGGAACCTGTTCCGCTCTTATAATAATCAAACTGTATCCTGCCGAATACTGAAATCCGCTCTCCCTCCCGCAGCGGCAAGGCATTTTTATCATTCTTCAAAAGAACAGCGCCCTCAGCCGCTGCCCTTATCGCCGTTTTTGCATATGCATCCCAATCTATTTCATACCAGTTTTTCATTTTTTCGTTCTCCTGCTGCCGATGATGGATTACTCTTTCACACCCCCGAGCGTCACGCCCGCAATGATATACTTTGAGAGCAGCAGGTACACAATGATAATGGGAACAATAGCCACCGTGATCATCATGTAGATTTTTCCCATATCAAAGTTCATAAAATCTGCGCCCCTGAGCGTTGCGATCAGGATTGGCACCGTCATCTTGTCTTTCGACTGAATTACCAGAGCCGGAACAAAATAGTTATTCCAGGACCCCACAAAGCTGAAGATTGCCTGCACCGCGATCGCCGGCTTCATGATCGGAAGTACGATTTGATTAAATGTCCGAAATTCCCCCGATCCGTCGATCCTCGCCGCCTCCACTAAAGAGATCGGCAGAGAGGACTTTAAGTAACTATACATAAAGTAAAAAACCGCGGGCGAAGCGATGGACGGTATGATGAGCGGAAGCAGAGAATCATACATTCCCATCTTTGTGATCAACCGCAGAAAGCCCATTGCCGTCACCTGAGTCGGCATTACCAGAATCGCCATGATAAACGTAAAAGCGGCTTTCTTCATCTTGAAGTCATAAACATACAAACCGTAGGCCGTCAAAGAAGAAAAGTATGTACAGATTGCTGCTGAGGATGCCGAAACGATCAGACTGTTCAGAATCCCCCGGAACATCGGGAATGTCCCGTCATTTGCAATGCTCTTTAAGTTTTTCAAAAAAGCGTTGCCGGGCAGCGCCGAAAACCCTTTCTGCAGATCCGCATGGGAGCGGGTCGCATTGATAATCAAAATATAGAAAAAGAACAGGCACATAAAGGACAAAATAATCAGTACGATATGCGCTATCACGTTCCGAAGATGAGCTGGTTTTTCCTGTTTCATATCCTACCTCCTTCTCCTTTCTTCTTTCGCTTTTCTCTTTGCCGCAGCTTTAGACCCATCCGGATCGTCGTCGATCGTCATTTTATACACGATGAAACACAGGATGCCGCTGACGATAAACAGATAGACAGACAGTGCGCCTGCCATACCGTAGTTTCTGCTCTTTAAGTGATTGTTTAAGAACATGATGAGCGTCATGGATGTACGGTCCGGGCTTCCCTGACCGTTTGTCAAAATCTGGGGCACATCAAACATCTGCAGGCCGCCAATCACAGAAGTGATTAGAGTATAGGCCAAAATCGGCCTGATCTGCGGGAGCGTTATGTAGAAAAATCTCTGTATGCCGGTACAGCCGTCTAAATCGGATGCCTCAAAGATGTCCACACTGATCCCCATGATCGCCGCCATCAGCATGATCGTCGTATTGCCAAACCACATCAAAAAATTCATCAGGCCAACTAAAGACCTTGTACCGCCTACAGTTCCCATAAAGTCAATCGCATCCTTCGTGATGCCCATAGACAGTATGATCGAGTTCACGGGGCCGTTTGTCGAAAACATCGTGAAGAACAACATAGCAAAAGCCGATGCCATAATCAGATTCGGCAGATAAATAACTACCTTGAAAAACTGTTTTGCATGAATCTTCATACGGATATCGGTAAACCATACCGCAAGCAGAAGAGCCACAAGAATCTGAGGGATAAAACCGATAATCCACAAAATCAGCGTGTTGCCCCCGTATTTTAGCATATCCGACTTTAACAGTTCACCGTAATTTGTCATCCCGATAAAATTCGGGCCAATCTCCTTGATCCCCGAGCGATAATATTCAAAGAAACTGTAGCGTATTGTATCCACCAGCGGGATCAAAGAAAAGATGAAAAAACTTACAAAAAACGGGAGAATAAAAATATATCCCCATTTTGAGTAGTCGATGCTTTTATTTTTTTTCTTCATAAAACATCACTCCTTTCCTCCGGATCACTGCGGGGCAGACGCCCCGCAGTTCAGTATCTGCAATGACAGTTTAGGGCCACACAACTTCCGTGACATCCGGATAGCGCTCCTTGATTGCCGTCTCAAAGTTTACCTTAGCTTTGTCATAGTCCACTTTACCCTGATAGTAATCGCTGAAAGCGTTCTGGATCAGTTCCACACAGCCCTGATCATAGGAAGAAAGCGGTGCAATCTTGATATTCTCGGCAACCGGCGCAAAATAGCTGAAGGGATTCTGCCCCCCCAGAAAGTCGGAAGAAAAATTTTCGTCGGACGCCGCCTGCTGCATGCCGCTCTTTGTGTTGGTAAAATCCGCATACTCCTTGGATATCTTTAACAGGTTATCCTTATTTGCCGTCATGGCGAGAATAATGTCTTTTACATGTTCCGGATTATCCGTGCCGGTGCATGCATGAACATATGAGCCTCCCCAGTTGTATTCCTGCGGCGGCGTGGTCACCGCCCATGCACCCGCTTCGCCGTCCCAGTTGGGCTTTAGCGTAAAGTCGATACCCCATGCCGGGAACAGGAACGCGAATACCTTGGACTGGGAGCCCATCGCCTTGTTCCAGTCGTCATTCCACTGTCCCTTGACAGTCTTATTGAGGTAACCGGCATCCAGCCATTCTTTTGAATCATTGATCCAGTTCGTGACCATCGGATCTACTTTCACTGACGTCTCACCGGACGCAACCCACGACTCCGCAATATTATTGCCGTAGAGACGGAATGTGTCGGCATAGGAGGCAAACGTGTAATATCCCTTCGCTTTCAACTCCTCCGCCGTGGCTTTCAAAGTCGCCCAGTCTTTGGTCTTTTCCGCTATCACTTCCGGATCGTCGGTACCGAATACATCTTTCGCGATATCCCTGCGGTATACCAGAAGTCCCGGACAGCACTGCCAGGTGGAGCCTCTCTGCACGCCGTTTACATCGGAAGCAGTCGTCTTTGTGAAATCATACTGATCCGCAAGGTCCGTCGCCGGATCGATCCCAAGATCGGTGAGCGGCATTGCCACGTCGGCTTCCGCATCTGTGTACTTATTGACATAGTCCGTCTCCGACAGGAAGATGTCCACTTTTTCATCCGCCGGCGCGTCCGCCTGTTTCAATAATGCTTCATCCAGCTTCTGCTGGTAGACGCCGTCCTGATTGGGATTTACAATCCAGTGGATCTCCGTGCCGTCCTTCAATGTTGTCACCGTGCCGTCATCCGAAGTTTTTTCTACTTCCGGATAAATAGCTTCCACACGTTCCCGAAACTCGTTATTCCACACATAGATATTGATGACCTTTCCTTCTCCGGCGGATGCTCCATCCGACGAAGAACTGCCGCATCCTGTCAATGTGCCGGCAGCTACCGCCACTGCCAATAACATAGCAATCCATTTCCTTTTCATTTGAAAACCTCCTGTGTTTATTTGGTAGTTTTATGTATCATGATGGTCCGATTATATCCTGTTTTTTTCTTCCGATATATTATAAATCTTTCCAAAATATCAGATTCATGACCCTTTTCAAAATACCACAGTTACGCTGTTTTGTGCCCTCTTTTTCGGATAAATTCCATATTCATGTCATGATTCTGATATTTTTCCCGTTTTTCTTATAGGAAACATATATCCTTTCTTATTATAATTCTTTCAGTTAATTGCTTAACTCCATTTTCTACAGCGTATTCTTATCATTCAGACAACACATGACAACGGAAAGGAGGAGTCTCTTTTGAAACACATCATTTTTACGGATGATCAGGGAAGCTTCCGAATAGAACAGCCGGAAAATATAAGCTATCTGTATTTTCCTCTTGCATCGGAAGCCGGATTAAAAAGTTCCGTTACACCCACGCTCGGCGGCGACGCCAAAACGGATCAAAGAACCTTTTTGTTAGAGCCGGTCAGCTCCGAAAATCTTCATAATAACCGTTCCACCAGAAATTTCTGGTGCGATATAGAAGGCTTCGGCATCCGTTCGCTGACGGGAGCTGACGCCGGACAGGAGGCCGTACAATTTACCGAAAAACAGGAAGAGAGCGAGTTAAACGCCGGATTTATGTACCACACTCTGAAGCGTCGCTTTAAAGAATGTGGGCTGGAAGCCTCGATCACTTCCTTTATTCCATGGAATGACACGATGGAGATTATGCATGTGTCCATTCAGAACCGGTCTGAAAAACAATGGAACCTGACAGCCTATGCCGCCGTTCCTCTCTACGGACGAAGCGCGGACAATATCAGGGATCACAGAAACGTCACTTCCATGTTGCATCGCACATGGACGGAAGAAAACGGCGTTTTTCTCCGCCCCGCTATGTCCTTTGACGAACGGGGCCACCTGCCGAACCATGATACCTATTATGTGACCGGGTGCACAGGCGAAGGCAAGCTGCCCGCCGCCTTTTATCCTACCGTAGAATCCTTTATCGGAGAAGGCGGAAGCTTCATTCATCCGCTGGCCGTCTACAAACGGTATCCGGGTGTTCCGGCCGGTGAGTCCGCTGACGGCAGAGAAACCATGGGCGCTTTCCGGTTTGAGAAAGTATCTCTTCCGCCCGGTTCCAAAAAAGACTACATAGTCCTGTTAGGCGTAGAAAAAGACACTGAAAAAGCATGCGTCTGTTTTGAGAAATATAATACCACAGAAAAAGTATTAAACGCCCTCGCAGAGACCAAATCGTACTGGCAGGAAAAGGTAAACGTCAGTTTCCGCACAGGCGACCCGGACTTTGATTCTTTCATGAAATGGGTCAGTTTTCAGCCCTTTCTCAGGAGGCTGTTCGGCTGTTCTTTTCTGCCTCATCACGACTACGGCCGGGGAGGCAGAGGCTGGCGGGATCTTTGGCAGGACTGCCTGTCTTTACTGTTGATGGATCCCGGTAATGTCGGGGAAATGATCCTCCAAAACTTCGGCGGCGTCCGCATGGACGGAACCAATGCCACTATCATTGGAGACGGAAACGGCAGTTTTCTCGCGGATCGCAACGGCATCTCCAGAGTCTGGATGGATCATGCTATCTGGCCCCTGATGACTACAAAACTCTATATCGACCAGACCGGCGACGTGGAAATCCTGACCAGAGAAGCCCCCTATTTTAAAGACGCTCAGATTAAGCGTGGGGAAGCGACGGATCCCCAGTGGAACAAAGTTTACGGAAACAGGCAGAAAACGAGGGAGGGCGTCGTATACAGCGGCAGTATTCTGGAACATCTCCTGATTGAACAACTCACTGCGTTCTACGATTCCGGAGAACACAATATCTACAGGCTGCGGGACGCTGACTGGAACGACGCACTGGATATGGCTGCGGAGCGCGGAGAGAGCGTAGCATTCACCTGCGCCTATGCCGGCAATCTCCTCTCTCTCTCCTCTATGATAAAACTTCTGGAGACATCCTGCGGTCAGGAGGACACAGCGCTATGCAAAGAGATCCGTATCCTTCTTGGAAAAAAAACGGACAGTTACGACAATATCTCTGACAAGAGAGAAATCCTGTCCCGTTATACCGACGCATGCAGACACAACATTGACGGAGAGCGTTCCCTATTTAAGCTGCGGGAACTGGCCGATGATCTGACCGAAAAAGCGGCGTGGCTTATCTCCTGGCTCCGGACCCATGAATGGATTGCCGTAGAAGGCGGGGAAGGCTGGTTTAACAGTTACTATGACAATCATGGACAGCCGGTAGAAGGCTTTCATCACGGACATGTACGCATGATGCTCACCGGACAGGTCTTTGCTATCATGGGCGGCGTGGCCGACAACGATCAGATCTGTCAGATTGTCAAAAGCGCAGACCGTTATCTCTACCGGGAAGAGATCGGAGGCTACCGCCTAAATACGAACTTTCATGAACTGAAACTGGATATGGGCCGTATGTTTGGATTTGCCTACGGTGAAAAAGAAAACGGCGCAGTGTTCTCCCATATGACTGTGATGTACGCCAACGCCCTGTACCGCCGCGGCTTTGTGAGAGAAGGTTATAAAACGCTGCAGACTCTGGCGAATGCCGCGCTGCGCTTTGAGAACAGCCGCATCTACCCCGGAATCCCGGAATACTTTAATGCGGACGGCAGGGGCATGTACCACTATCTCACTGGCGCTGCAAGCTGGTTTATGATGACCATGATCACGGAAGTGTTCGGCGTCCGCGGCCAGACCGGAAATCTACTTCTTGCCCCCAGACTTTTGGCCGGGCAGTTTGATGCGAAAGGATGCGCCGGCATCAGTCTCACTTTTGCCGGAAAACGGTTTGAAGTGCTCTACAAAAATGAAACGCGCAAAGATTACGGCGCTTACAGGATTACAGAAGCCTCCTGCGACGACATGGAACTCCCTATATCGGACAAAGACTCGATTACCCTGCCCCGTAAAATGGTCAATGCACTTTCCCATAAAATACACCGGATTACGGTAAGGCTGGATTAGCCGTATGTTTCGGCCATCTCAGATGAAAATAAATAAATAAAGAAAGGACAGACAAATAAATGAACTACGGATATTTTGATGACGACAATCGGGAATATGTGATTACCCGTCCCGATACGCCCGCTCCCTGGGTGAACTATCTCGGTTCTCCGGACTACGGCGCAATTATCTCCAACAACGCCGGCGGTTACAGCTTTGCCACATCCGGCGCGGACGGCCGGATCCTGCGCTATGTATTCAATCAATTTGATCAGCCCGGCAGATATCTCTATATCAGGGATAATGATTCCGGCGATTTCTGGTCCGCCTCATGGCAGCCGGTCGGTAAAGATACAACACAGTACCGGAGCGAATGCCGCCACGGACTGGGTTATACAAAGATGACCGCAGACTATGACGGCATCCGCTCGGAAGCGCTCTATTATGTCCCTCTGGATGCCGCCCATGAAGTATGGGCGCTTACGCTGACCAACTGCTCACCGCGGAAGCGAAATCTCACCCTGACGGGTTATGCCGAATTTACGAACCACAGCAATTACGAGCAGGATCAGGTGAACCTGCAGTATTCTCTGTTTATTACCAAAACCTGTTTTCAGGAGAACCGTATCATGCAGCAGATCCACGGAAATCTGGACGCGCTCTCCGCAAACGAACAGGTGGACAGCAAAAAAGTAACAGAGCGTTTCTTCGGCCTTGCGGGCATGGATGTCTCCTCTTATTGCGGTGACAAAGCCCGTTTTCTCGGCTCCTATCGCGGATATGGAAATCCGCAGGGCGTTTCTGAAGGTTTTCTCGGAAATGCGGACGGCTATAATGAAAACACCTGCGGCGCTCTCTCTTTCCTCCTGACCCTGCAGCCGGAGGAAACAAAAACAGTCGTTTTTGTGCTGGGTATGAAATCTTCCGCAGAAGCTGCCGCTCTCTTGGATTCCTATCAGACCCCTGCCGAAAAGATCAGACGGGAACTGGATATTCTGCGGGCGGACTGGGCGGAAAAACTGGGGCACTTCAAAGTCAATAGCCCAAACCCCGCCTTCAACACCATGCTCAATATCTGGAACGCTTATAATTGTTTTATGACCTTTTTGTGGTCGAGAGCCGCTTCCTTTATCTACTGCGGGCTGCGCAACGGCTACGGCTATCGAGATACCGTGCAGGATATTCAAGGAATCATACACTTAAAACCGGAGATGGCGGCCAGAAAACTACGTTTTATGCTCTCCGCCCAGACAAAAAACGGCGGCGGCCTGCCCCTCGTAAAATTCACCCACAATCCGGGGCATGAGGACACGCCGGAGGACACCTCGTACGTGCAGGCCACCGGGCATCCGGCCTACCGGGCGGACGATGCGCTGTGGCTGTTCCCCACCGTCTACAAATACATCGCAGAAACTGGAAACACTGCGTTCCTCGACGAGATCATCCCTTTTGCAGACGCGGAGGAAGGCACTGTCTACGAACACTTAAAACGGGCCGTGACGTTTTCTTTGAAACATCTGGGTCCGCACGGCATGCCCGCCGGCCTCTACGCCGACTGGAACGACTGTCTGCGTCTCGGCGCAGCCGGAGAATCCTCTTTTGTGGCGCTGCAATTCTATTACGCCATGACAATCCTGCGGGAGTTTGCGGCCCATAGACAGGATACAGCCTATCTGCAATATCTGGATCAAAAACAGGGAGAGTTCGGCGAACTGGTCAAACGGCTGTGCTGGGATCAGGACCGTTTTATCAGAGGATATACTGAAAACGGACAGCGTATCGGTGCGGCGGCGGATCCCGAGGCGAATCTGTGGTTGAACCCTCAGAGCTGGGCGATCATCAGCGGACTTGCCACGAAAGAGCAGGCGGATACCGTTCTGAACAATGTTTTTGAAAGGTTAAATACTCCTTTCGGTGCCATTTTGATGGATCCGCCCTATCACGGGCACTCCTTCGAGGGAGCGTTAGCCGTGATCTACAATCAGGGTGCCAAAGAAAACGCGGGGATCTTCTCCCAGTCTCAGGGATGGCTGATCCTCGCGGAAGCTCTGGCCGGGCACGGCGATAGGGCGTTCACCTATTTTATGGAAAATGCACCGGCCGCACAGAATGATAAAGCGGAGATCCGCAGACTGGAACCCTATTGCTACGGACAGTTTACGGAGGGAAGGGCAAGCAGGCACTTTGGCCGCTCCCATGTGCACTGGCTTACCGGAACCGCTTCCACTGTCATGGTCGGCTGCGTCGAGGGCATCCTCGGTCTGCGCCCCGACTTAAACGGTATCCGGATCGCACCCTCCATCCCAAGAGATTGGAAATTTCTGGAGATAGAAAAGGACTTCCGTGGAGCCCATCTGCAGATCCTTGTGTCAAATCCGGACGGAAAGGAATCCGGCTGCAGGAAGCTGATATGCAATGGAAAGGAGCTGCCCGATAATTATATTCCGGCGCATCTGCTCCAGAAAGAAAATAAGATCCTGTTGACTTTATAGGCAACATAGAACTACGAAAGACCCGCGCGCTGTCTTTGCGGCGCACGGGTCTCTTTTACATCTCCTTTTTTACGTCCCACTGGATCATATAATAAGTATCCCTGTATTTTTTTGGCGTCATTCCCATCACTTCCTTGAACTGCTGGGTAAAATGGCTTTGGGAGGAAAAAGCCAGACGGTTGGCAATGTCTATCATCGAATACTCGCTGTAACGTAACAGGTTTTTCGCCATCTCTATCTTCTGTTCCCGTATGTAGGTACTGATGACCATGCCTGTTTCTTTCTTAAACAGACGGGAAAGATAGCTGGCTGATACTCCCAGCTCATCCGCTAGATCTTCTATCGTGATGCGCTCCTTGATATGCGCATAAATGTACTCCTTACAGATGTTGATATGCCGGGAGTTGGTATCGCTGCGCAGATACTTTCTCATCTTCTCCGCATAGTCGATAACCATCTCGTCATGCAGATGCCTGACTCCTTCCACAGTATGGATCCGATCCAGTTTTCTGATATAAAAATCGCTCAGTCTGAAAGCCTGTTCCAGCTCCATACCGCTCTGTTGGCAAATCCGTGCGATCATCGCCGTCGTAATTACAAAATGATATTTCAGATTTATGACAGGATTTTTAGAGAGGGTGCCCACGCCCTCGCTCTCGATGAAGCGCCCCTGCTCGCAGTTTGCTTTCACCGCTTCCACATTCCCCTCCGCTACCGCCCGGTAAAACAGATATTCTTCTGTGGGCGGTCTGTGTTCCATCTCATCCGACTCGTCTTCCGCTTCCAGCAAGGCCCACTCACTCCGATAGTCTTTCATGCCGTCTCCTCCACGCCTTTCTCTGCATCCTGTCCCTACCGCTCCACCGATGCCGCCATCCTGTGGTACGTGTGGCGTATGCCGCGGATTGCCGTGGAATAGGCGAAGATATTCTCCGGCAGGGACATGCCGCCGTATCCGGCGTCCCCCAGATGATGAATATCCGTCCCGGTCATCTTGCACATCAAAGCCAACTGCTTTATCGTATCCGTATCCGCTCCCTCCTGAGAAGTACCGATTGCGGTGATCGTCATAGCGCCCAAACGGTGGGCATGTGCCACGATCTCCCTCGCGTACTCCAACGTGATGCCCGGCACCGTCCCCGGAGCAGGCAGCAAAATAATATCAGCCCCTGCCTCCACAAAACTTTCCACGTCGGCCTTTGTCATAATATTCTCAGCCGCCTCGGACAGGATCCCCGCAGCGTGCATCTTTCCCGCCGCAAGCACCACCTGATCTCCCACCGCTTCACGGAATCGTTTTAACGTCTCGATGATAGCGGAGTTTTTGACGCCCATACCCGGATTACCGGTCAGCAGGATCATATCTACGCCCATTTCGGCCGCCCGCTTCGCATTCTCCACAGTGGCCAGACGTCCAGGCGTCATCTTCCACATCGGCTCTGTCTCCCCTTCTTCTCCCTCTTCCACCGGTTCCAGATTGATGCCGATCGGTCTCCCTGTAAGTTTTTTGAGAAGAGCCACCGTATTTTCCGGCTCGGTTTCCGGCAGTCCGTTGACCACCGGTTTCATCACGTCAAACATATTGAGCAGAATAATATCCGCCCCCATAGCCGCTGCAAACTCTGCGTTCGTCAAATTCCCCAGCATGGGCTGCAGCGTTCCGATAGTCTCGCAGGCCAGAATCCTGCCTTCACTCTTCAAAATGGACTCTAACAGATCCTTCTTTGTAAACTTCCGGAAATCGGAAGCATAACAATCCAACATTCTCTTTGCCATAAAATCCCCTCCATCTATTTCGCCTCCCGAAGGCTCCTAAAATTCCAGAGACAACTGCTCCCCCCCGTCAGATACGATCACGCCGAGTTCCATAAATACCGGATACAGATAACTGGCGCCGAAGGTTTTCAGTTTCTTCGGCCCGCTGACCGGAAGCCCGGCTCTTTGCAGTTCCATCGCGTTCCAGAGCGAAAGGTTCACCGTGGAACGGGTGATCGATTTATCTTTCCTGCTGACAAATATTTCATACCCTTTGATGGAATAACTGTAACGCAAATGTTTCGTCGTCTCAAAACTTTTTCCTGCAAAGAGTACCAACGCGTCCCAAAGGGCATCCTCCAAAACATCCGGACCTGCCCCTGCGCCGCTTATCTCTCTCTGCACAAGTTCCTTTAATTCAAGGAGCTTTTCTGTCCTTTTTTCTTCTGTACCCATGTTTCATATGCCTTTCCCATCAGCAGGCACACTGCACACATCAACAGTACACCGCAGATAAAACCTGCCATGTCAATACAGACGTCCCAAAACCCCGGCGCTCTTCCGGCCGAAAAAAACTGCAGCAGTTCATCGGTTATCGCAGTGACCAGACCGGTCAACATCATCTTCCACAAAAACTTTCCCGGAGTGAAACGATATGCCAAAAACACAAGCACCGTCAACACAGCTTCCAATCCATACTCCGAAAAATGAGCGAATTTACGCACAAAATGCTCTGTCACCGGCTCCTGTCCCAGAGAGGCAAACACTCCATTCACCATTTCCGTCACCTTTCCGCTGCGTCCGGCGGAGACCTCCGCGCTCTCCAAAGAGTTGTGCCAGATAAACAGCACGCAGGCCCAAAAGGCTGCCGTGACTACGCTGCGCAGCAGGATCCGCCGTCTCCGGCCTGCCGCCCGCTCTTTCGCACCGTCGTAGATCTCTTTTTCCAAGCCTTAATCCTTTCTCTCATCTCCCCAGAAAAACAGTGCCACCGTGCCTGGCCCCGTGTGGCTGCCAATTGTGGTTCCGATATCGTTGATAACCACCTTTCCGCACAGTTTCGGGAATGCCTCCTCCACAAGATCTGCCACTTTTCTCGCATCCTCATAGCAGGCCGATTGTGAAATATAGCATTTACCGCTATAGTCTTCCCCATCCTGCGCATGTTCTTTCATCTTATTCGCAATTTCCTGAATGACCTTTTTCTTTGTTCTGATCTTCTGTCTTGGAATCAGCCTGCCTTCGTTATCCATATTCAAAAGCGGACAGATATTAAGCACCATGCCTACGGTACCCGCCGTTTTGGATATCCTGCCGCCTCTGATATAAAAAGTCAGATCCGTAGAGAAAAACCAATGATGCAGTTTCAGCTTATTTTCTTCCAGCCACAGGCATGCCTCGTCAAAGGTTTTTCCTTCATCACGCAGATCGGCCATCTTATCCATCATCAGTCCATAGCCTGAAGATGCTCCCAGAGAATCCACCACACAGATCTTTCTCTCCGGATACTGCTCCATCAGCTCGCCGGCCGCCAATTTTGCGGAATTGAAAACGCCGGAAATACCTGAGGAAAGAGTCACATGAAGAATATCCTTTCCCTCCTTCAAAAAGGGTTCGAAATACTCCCGAAACTCCTCCATATTGATCTGGGATGTCTTTGTGGACGCCCCCTCCTGCATTCTCCGGTAAAATTCATCAAACGGAATGGACTGTCCCAGATCATCCGTATATTGTTCTCCGTCCAGCTCAAAATGGAAGCAAATATAATGAATATCACGTTCTTCAAAATGTTCTTTCGTTAAATCCGCTGTAGAACAACAGCTTATAATATAATCACCCATCTTTTCTCCTCACCTGAAATTTGCATAGGCAGAGACCGAAACGACCTCTGCCCAAGCATCTTTTTCATTCCATATGAATAATATATCTTATTTGTTTGTAAGAAGCAACATAATTTCATTGCTCCGGCTGATAAACTTCGCCATCTCCTCCGCCGGAAGCGGTGCATTCTGGATCTTCGCCAGATCATAGAGCTGTTCGCAAATCATCTTTGAGTCTTTCTCCTCTTTGTTCTCCATAACATACTGCACCAGAGGATGATTTGCATTTAAAACAAGCGTCTCGCCTTCTTCCCCGAACATTCCCATGTCCATGCCGTTCACCGCATACATCTTCATCATATCCTGCATTCTGCGGCTCTCCTCGGAGATCGTCAGCATGGAAGATATCTTTTTGTTTTTCAATTTCTCAAGCTTCACGGTCAGTTTTTCTTTTTTCAGCGCTTTCTTCACTAACTTACCGATAGCTTCCGCGCTCTCCTCCAGCTCCTTCTCGGCCTTTTTGGAGGTCTTCGCCTTGAAGTTTTCTGTCAGATCCGCATCGATACGCATGAATTTTACGCCTTCATTTTTGGATTCCAGCTGCTGCACGAAGGGCTGATCGATATTGTGGGTCAGGATCACGGCGTCCATCTTCGCAGCCTTGAACATATTGATATACTGTCCCTGCTGCCGCTCGTCGGTCACATAGTAGATGATCTTTTCTTTCTTTTCCTCTTCGCCATCCTGTTCCTCTTTGTCCGGCTCCTCGGTCACAACTTCGGCCTCCACCTTTTCACCGTTCTCATCCACGGCATTTTCTTCCTCCGCCTCATCCGGATCGCTCTTTGCCACTTCCAGACATTCCGGCAGCGTCAGATACTTGCCGTCCAAATTCTTAAACAGGATATAATCGGTCATCTTCTCGCAGAACTTGTCGTCCTTCAGGCAGCCAAACTTGATGAAAGGACTGATATCATCCCAGTATTTATCGTATTCCTCCTTGTCCGTCTTACACATGCCGGACAGCTTATCCGCCACTTTCTTTGTGATATAATCGGATATCTTCTTCACAAACCCATCGTTCTGCAGCGCGCTTCTCGAAACGTTAAGAGGCAGATCCGGGCAGTCGATCACGCCTTTTAACAGAAGCAGAAACTCCGGTATGACCTCCTTGATATTATCTGCAATAAACACCTGATTATTATACAGTTTGATCTTTCCCTCGATAGACTCATACTCCAGATTGATCTTCGGGAAATACAGGATGCCCTTCAGATTAAACGGATAATCCATGTTCAGATGGATCCAGAACAAGGGTTCCTTGTAATCCTGAAATACCTTGCGGTAAAATTCCAGATATTCTTCCTTTGTACACTCATTCGGATGCTTGCCCCAGAGCGGATGGATCTCATTTAAAAGCTGAGGTCTCTTTTTGATCTTCAGCCTCTGCTTATCCTCCTCCTTCTCTTTCGGCAGTTCCTCCACCACGACATCGTTTTCTAACTTTTCTTCCGCATCGATGGTCTGTGTATCATCGCTCTCTTCCTTGGAGAGATAAATCTCCGTAGGCATAAAAGAACAATATTTCTGGAGCACGCTTCTCGCCTCGTACTCGTTGCAGTATTTCAGGCACTCTTCGTTTAAAAACAGCGTGACCGTGGTGCCGACCTGCGTGCGCTCGCCCTTTTGCATAGAGAACTCCGTGCCGCCGTCACATTCCCAGTGTATCGGCTCCGCCCCCTCTTTCCAAGAGAGAGAATCAATATGCACTTCATCCGCCACCATAAACGCTGAATAAAATCCCAGTCCGAAATGTCCGATGATCTGATCCTCGTTGGTCTTATCTTTGTACTGGGCAAGAAAATCCGTTGCGCCGGAAAAAGCGATCTGATTGATATACTCCTCCACCTCATCCGCCGTCATTCCGATACCGTTATCTGTGATCTTAATAGTCTTTTTCTCCGGATGGATCTGCACATCTATTCTCGCTTTATAGTCCTCCGGAAGACTATACTCGCCCATCATGTCCAGTTTTTTTAACTTTGTGATCGCATCACAGCCGTTGGAGATCAGTTCTCTGTAAAAAATATCCTGATCGTTGTACAGCCACTTTTTAATAATGGGAAAAATATTATCGCTGTTGATTGACAGATTTCCGCTTCTTGCTTCCATTGTTCATCCACTCCTTTTTCATTCTCGTTGATTAAAATAATTAATACTTTTTAAAATTTCTTCTAACCGTTATACACAAGTGTATCCTTCTTCTTAAAACAAGTCAAGAGAAAATTAGCACTCAATTACAATGAGTGCTAACAGTCGTTTGAAATCCCTTGATTCTGCTGGGCTTTTGCTATTTCTTAAATTTTTCTAAACAGGTTTTGTTTCCGTCACTTTCCGTAATACTCCGCAAAAACCTCAAAAAAATCGGAGGTGGTGATATTGCTGTCATGCAACAGCGTGATCTCCTTCCACAACCCTTCATTCACATGGCGGGTCAGCGTCTGCACAAAGGAATCGTATTCCCTGCTGAATGCCTCCTTCTTTCGCGCTTCCACGATCTTTACCTTGTTTAACTCGGTTTCCTCCCGGTTCAGGGTGCTGACGCACTTTAAAATATAATATCCCTCAGGCGTCTCGATGATATCGCTGATCTCTTCACCGCCAAGCCCGAAAGCCGCCTCCTCGCAGGCGGCATCCATATCTCCTTTTCTGATCGATATGGTGCTCTCCTCCGCCTCGTTGTACCTTGTGGCCACCACGTCGAAGTCTTCTCCGGCCTCTATTCTTTTTAACGCTTCCTTTGCTCTGGCAAGAGCATAACTTTTCTGCTGGTCGGAAATATCTGCTTCTTCCGCGCTGCCCTGTCCGCTAAACCGGATCAAAATCTGCTGCACCACTACCGTTCTGGCTTCATCATCGCTGATCTCCGGATTTACGTCCTTTATCATGTAGTCGTATACTTTATCCGCAATGGCATATTCCCGATATAACTGCCTGATCGTATCAAGAGTCACGCCGAGGGCATCCTTCTCCTCACCTGTCAGTGAATCGAAATAAACATTCGCCGCTTCATTTATAGCATCCTGTTCCGCCTCATCCAGAGAAATATTATATTTTTCCGCCATCAGATTCATAGTCTTGATCTGGGCAAGCTCCGCCAGCACAGATTCTTTTATACTTTGCTCGAAAGTCACGCCGGCCTGCTCTTTACCCCATATCTCCGTACCGTAGACCTGTTCGTAGCGGTTCTGCAGGTTCGTCAGATAAACCATCACCTCTTTTTTGTAGCAGGAGGCTGTCTCGATCCGGAAAACCTCGTCCTTTGTAAAACCTGTCGTCAGCACGATCTTTGTATCTCTGTTGATCTTGCTGCAGCCGGTCAGAAGAAGCGATGTGAAAAGAAGCGCCGCCAGTATGATCTTCCTTTTTCTCTTTCTGTTTTTCTCCATGTCCACCCGCCTGTTATCTTCCGGAAGACTTTCTCTCATACTTCACAAAACGATAAGTAATATCAAAATAAACCTGCTCCTCGCTGTCTGCCGTGATCTCCCAGTCCTCATCCTCATCCAGATTCGGACACCATGCATCCGCCGCGTAGGCCATATCGATCTTTGTCACATGAGCGGTATCACAATATGGAAGGAACTGCCTGTAAACGCTCTCCCCTCCGATCACATAAATATCCTCCGTGTCATACTTCCCGCACTCTTTCAGCGCCTCTTCCACGCTTCTGACTACGGTTGCACCTTTCACCTGATAATCAGATCTTCCTGACAGAATGATATTTGTCCGATTTTTTAACGGCTGTTTTCCCGGAAAAGTCTCCATCGTCTTCCTGCCCAATATCACCACCTTGCCGGTAGTCTCCTGCTGAAACATCTTATGGTCGTTGGGTATCCGCACAAGAAGGTTCTCCTTGCTGCCAATAGCCCAGTTCTCATCTACTGCAACGATCAAATGCATATTATATATCCTTTCCTGTATCCGGCCGTCTGCGAATGCCGCGTATTTTGTCTCATTCAGACCGCCACCGGTATATTCTCGATCTGAGGTCCGGTCACATAACCGTCCACCCGCACGTCGTTCCTCGTAAACCCGTAGAAGTCACGGACCTCAGGATTAAGCCAGAACGTCGGCGCTTCATAGGGCGTACGTCCGATGAGTTCCTCTATCAGCGGCACATGTCTGTCATAAATATGAGCGTCCGCTATCACATGCACCAGCTCCCCGGCCTGCATGCCGCACACCTGCGCCAGCATATGCATCAAAACGGAATACTGCACCACGTTCCAGTTGTTGGCGGCCAGCACATCCTGAGAACGCTGATTTAAAACGGCGTTTAAGGTCAGCTTGTCCTCCCCCTTTTTCTGCGTTACGTTAAAGGTCATGGAGTAGGCGCAGGGATAAAGGTTCATCTCATGGAGATCCTGATGGACATAGAGGTTTGTCATGATCCGGCGGCTGAAAGGGTTATTTTTCAGATCGTATATCACCCGGTCGATCTGATCCATCATCCCCTCTTTATACTGATGCTTTACACCCATCTGATAGCCGTAGGCCTTTCCGATGGAACCGTCCTCATCCGCCCATGCATCCCATATATGGCTGTGCAGATCGTTAATATTGTTGGATTTCTTCTGCCAGATCCAAAGCATTTCGTCCGTCGCGCTTTTAAGCGCCGTGCGGCGAAGCGTCAGGATCGGAAACTCCTTCGACAGGTCGTAGCGGTTTACCACACCAAACTTTTTGATCGTATAGGCCGGCGTACCGTCCTCCCAGCGCGGTCTTACTTTCTCGCCCTCCGTGCTGGTTCCGTTCTCCAGAATATCTCTGCACATGTTTATAAATATGTTGTCCGCTAAACTCATTCTTTCTCCTATCTGTCGTATTTGTCGCAAAGCGAATTGATCTGATCCGCAAATTTCGACAGCTCCTTGTTTGTGCCGCCGTGATTCTTTTCGATGATCGCCATGAGACGTTTTCCTGCCGCCACAAGACGGTTGTAAACATCGGATACGATAAAGATTTTCTTCTTCACCGGCACAGGCGAAGCTTCAAAGAGCAGTCTGTCGGTCGCAAGGTCAAACTCCGTACCACTGTAAGGCGCGTATGTCCGATGCCCGTACTCCACTTTCAGGCACTCCGCAAACTCCTTACAGACGGAATCCTCTCCGTGGACGATAAATACTCTTCTGGGTTTTTCTTTAAACCCTTCCAGCCATGCGATCAGACCGTTTTTGTCCGCATGCCCCGACATGCCCACAAGCGTTTTGATCTGCGCCCGTATCGTGACCGGCTCCCCAAACAGCTTCACATGCTCTGCTCCCTCTACAATGGCACGCCCCAGCGTCCCCACCGCCTGATAGCCCACAAAAAGTATCGTACACTCCGGACGCCACAGGTTATGCTTCAAATGGTGGCGAATCCTTCCCGCCTCACACATGCCGGATGCGGAAATGATCACCTTCGGCTCACTGTCAAAGTTGATCATCTTCGATTCATCGCTGGTGATAGAGCGCTTGAGCCCCGGAAAAGAGATCGGGTTGATGCCCTGATGCACCAACTCCATGGCTTCCTCATCAAAGCAGGATTCGATGTTCCTGTTAAATATCTCTGTCGCATCCACAGCCAGCGGACTGTCCACATACACAGAGAAATTAGGATGTCCTTTTATCAGATCATCCGCTTTGATCTGGCGCAGGAAGTAAAGCAGCTCCTGTGTCCTGCCAACCGCAAAGGAGGGAATCACCACATTTCCGCCTTTGTCGAAAGTCTCCTGAATGATCTCTGCAAATTCGTTCACATAGTCCGGTTTGGTATCCGAGTGAAGTCTGTTGCCGTAGGTGGACTCCATCACCACATAGTCAGCCTCTTCCGTGTAAGCCGGATCGCAAATCAGAGGCTGATCCAGATTGCCGATGTCCCCCGAAAATACGATCTTTTTCTCCGTATTCCCCTCCTTTATCCACACTTCGATGCTGGCAGATCCCAACAGATGGCCGATATCCGTAAACCGGATCTCTATGCCCTCGCACAATTCTATTTTCTGCCCGTAAGCGCAGGGAACAAGCGCCCTGATCGCGCCGTCCGCGTCCTCCATCGTATAGATCGGCTCCATGCCCTCCACATGGGCGCTCCTCTTGGCTTTTCTGTTTTTCCACTCCGCTTCCTGCTGCTGGATATGTGCGCAGTCTCTAAGCATGATGCCGCACAGATCCGCCGTTGCCTCGGTGGCAAAGATCCGCCCCCTGAATCCCTTTGCGTACAACGCCGGCAGCATACCCGAGTGATCGATGTGAGCATGCGTCAACAGCACATAATCGATCAGAGACTCCTGCACCGGCAGTTCCACATTCTCAAAGACATTGACCCCCTGCTCCATACCGTAGTCGATGAGAATCCTTTTTTCACAGGCTTCCAGATAGTGACAGCTTCCGGTCACTTCATGGTCCGCCCCGATAAACATTAGTTTCATGCCTTTTCCCTCCCATACCTTACTTTGCTGTACCCCTGCTGCAAATAAATTATTTACTCTTCCATCATAACACTATTTTCCCTAAAAGGCCACCCTGAGAAGTCCTAAAATGAGCAAATGCACCGGATAAAACAGATAGAAAAAATACTGAAAGCCCCTCCCCCTCTTTTTTCTTGTTCCGTCATAAAAAAGCAGAAGCGCAAAACCGACAATGCACTGCGGTTCCCACAAAAACAGGAGATAACCGACAAAACAGGTCAATATCCGGGAAATTCCGACAAATTCCCCGAAATAGAATAATGCGATCAGAAATACCCCGTACATATCATAATCGGTCCCCAGCGCTTCGGCCGCATAACATCCTATGGCGACAATCAGGCCCGATGACAGGACGGCTGCAGCACCGCCTCCGATCCGATCGACGATCGCTCTCATGCCCCATATGACCAAAAATCCTATCAACAGCGTCCAAAATACATTCTGACTGCCTGTATAAATGAGTTTACCGTGGAAAGCCAAATCAAAGGGTATTTCAGAGAGCAGTGCAAAAAGAGTAAGACGCCCAAAATAGCGGCCTCTGTTTCGTGTGTGGAGAAATCCCTGCACCAACAAAAAAGCAAAGATCGGAAATGCCGTCCGGCCTATCCCGCGAAGCACGTAATCAACCTCATACCAGTAATAGGAAGCCCCTGCGCTGCCCTGCAGGATCACTCCTTCAATCAACGCCGCCCCTATATGATCGATCAACATCGTCACTACCGCTATGATTTTTAAGCCGTCGCTGTCCAGAAATTTCCATTTGGTTTTCAATCCGCTTCTCCCTTCGCCGGATTCCGTGATAAGCCCCCACGGATACCGGCATATCTGTATTTTTAATATTATACTCTACTTTTGTTTTATGTTCAACAAGCCGGATCATTGGTGGGAATGATATAAACCGATAAATTTATTATATATAAAATTGAAAAATTGTGGTAAAAAAATATCAAAAAAAGTGTTGACAAAAACTTTGGCCTTTGATATTATAAATCTTGCGTTAAGGAAATACAAAAACAAAACGCACATGCGCGAGTGGCTCAGTTGGTGGAGCACGACCTTGCCAAGGTCGGGGTCGCGGGTTCGAGTCCCGTCTCGCGCTCTTGTAAAAAGCGGAAATGTTAATAATACAGCATTTCCGTTATTTTTATATTTTAAGTATAGGCACTCAGCCTTGTAACACTTGACGGAGAAATCTCTTTCTCGTTATTTCCACAAAATTTTTACTATTCCCGAAGCTTCCGAACAATTTGGATTGAACATCCAAAAACTTTATGATAATATAGGTGTGACGTCATAAGTTTCTTTTTTATGGCGTTTTCTGCGTCAATTTTTACTGCGGATGGACGCAGGATCTAAAATTACATATTTATATTATGGAGAAGAGATTGAAAAAAATCTGAAGGTTTGCTTCTTCTGTCAGACACAAAACGGGACGAAAGGAAAGAAAAACATGAAGTCGATCAAATCAAAAATCCAAATTAGTATGTTATCAGTAGTATTGGTCAGCGCCGTGCTGATCGGAGTGATTACAGCTCTTTTAAACGCCAGTGGGATCGATGCTGTAATGACAAAAACATTAGGACCCGCCACCCAGATGGCGGCGGACGCGGTGGAATGGCGTATGGATAAATACTGGACAGCGCTGCAGGAAGCAGCCGCTTCCGATATTTTCATAGAGTCTGATCCTATGGATCCTGAACTGATTCCTGTCCGGGACGATATTGCACAAAGAAACGGTTTTCTCTATGTCGGTAAAATAGATGCCGACGGTCTCTCCTCCACCGGAGATAATTATGCCGAAGAGGATTATTTTCAGGAATGTAAGCAGGCCAAGAAGCCCTACATTTCCGATATCATGAACGACGGCCAACGGATGATCTTCCTGTTGGAAGCTCCCATTATTGTAGACGGTCAGTTCGAAGGTACAGTCTACGGCGGAATCAGCGCTGATTTCCTGTCGGATATCGTAGTCAATCTGGCTATGGGAAACGACGGCGTGGCCTATGTGCTGGACAACAACGGCAATGTCATCGCTCACAGGGACAGTGCCGTCGTGGAGGCAGGTTCCAACATGATCCTTGCCGCCAAAGAAGATCCAAGCTTAGAGGACGTCGCCGAAGTGAACCGACGTATGATCCAGAAGGAAACCGGCTTCGGCGCCTATAATATGTACGGCGATAATAAGTTGGTAGGGTTTGCCCCCGTCGGCGGCAATCAGGAATGGAGCATCGCAATCGAAGCCAGCCAGAAGGAATTCAAATCCACCCTTGACCGCAGCATTATGCTCACGATTTTGGTCGTAATAGCCGTAATCATCGCCACTTTCCCTGTTGCTGTAAAAGTAGGCTGCTCCATCTCCACCCCTATCCGTGACTGTGTCATCCGGTTGGAAAAACTGGCAGAAGGCGATTTGCAGACTCCTACCCCCGTGGTAAAATCTCAGGATGAGACAGCGGAACTTACCGGAGCTTTAGATACTACTATCCACCGCCTAAACGACGTGGTACAGGACGCTTCCTACCATCTGGTCAAAATGGGCGACGGCGATTTCCGGGAAAATATCACCCGTACATACTGGGGCGATTTTGTGGCGATCGAGCAGGCGATCAAAGCAATCCACAGTTCCTTGAAGGATATGCTTCTTCAGATCAGCCAGTCAGCCGCAAACGTGGCCGCCAGCGCAGATCAGGTATCTGACGGAGCGCAGTCTTTAAGTCAGGGCGCAGCGGATCAGGCCAGCGCCGTCCACGAACTCTCCGCCACCATCAACGATATTGCGGAGAATGCCCGACAGACCACGGCCGCAGCGGAGGAGGCCGGAGGTTTTGTAAATCAGGTAGGCACGCAGCTCAATATCAACGTGGATAATGTAAAAGAATTAAATACCGCCATGGGCAAAATTTCCAACTCTTCCGCCGAGATCCACAAGATCATCAACACGATCGAGGACATTGCATTCCAGACCAACATCCTTGCCTTGAACGCCGCTGTGGAAGCTTCCAGAGCCGGAACTGCAGGCGCCGGATTTGCTGTGGTGGCCGAGGAAATACGCAGTCTGGCGGCAAAATCCGACGAGGCCACCAAAGCCACCAAAGAACTTATCGAAAGTTCCATCGCCGCTGTGAAGGAAGGCGGTCAGGTAGTGAACAAAGTGACGGACTCGTTAGATAAGACCAATTCCATCGCCGGAAACGTCACATCAAGAATGAACATGGTTGTGGAAGCCATCGAAAACCAAACTGCTGCCATCGCGCAGGTGACAGAGGGAATCGACCAGATTTCCACCGTAGTACAGAGCACTTCCGAAACTTCTGAGGAGAGCGCTGCCACTGCTCAGGATCTGTCAGAGCAATCCCGTCTGATGAATAATCTGACGCGCAGATTCCAGTTGGATTAAAGGAATATATGAAAATCATCAATAAAATTAGCAGATAATCCAGAAAGGTCTTACCGGACGAATATCCACTCATCCGGTAAGACCTTTCTTTCTATCTTTGTGCAATCATAGCTTACCTGTGGTAATCTTACTATAAACTATGACGCAGCGTCAGAGTCAATGGTTTTTGTGAGTTTTTTGAAATTTATTAGTTCTGCCGCCCATTTCCATGTAACCCATGTCGGACACTACAAGTCCGGAGGCATCCGCATAACTCATATCGTTAACTGTTTCTCCGTTTGCAAGCTGCATGGATATGCTCTCTGAGCGGAGGTCACAGAACTGCCGCAGGGTCTCAACGCCTGTCTCAAATTCTTCATAGGTGTAAAAAGACGTAGGATCTTTTTCAACATATGTTTTGATCAGATCGTATGCATCGTCAATGATGCCGCCGATATCCACCGTATTCAAGAATTCCGCAAAATATTGATGATACAGCCCGGTATAGCTTTCATCAGATAATATCCAGTTCCACATAGGCCGATCTTCACCGGTACCGCCGGATACGGGCGCGTCAATCGGTGTGTTGACCGTGTTCTGCCCGCTGCCGCTCTCGAAAGTGCCAAATGCCAGATTGTAGTCCCACGGTATCATTGCCATCTGTCCGTTTTCTTCGTACAGGTAATAGTTGTGCACCATGGTACCGGTGTAGCTGTCTCCGTTGCACACAAAGTTGTGAACGACAAAATATCGAATGACCTGTTCCATATCCACGACAGATTCGATCTGTTCACCCTTTGACAACTTTTCCAGAGATTGAATAAGCCGTCTCTGATCAGCTGCGGTAATGTCCGTTTTGGCATTGTTCCAGATGCCGGAGTAACTATCAACATTATCGTCGACATACTGCAGCTTGACATCTGAAGCTCCCCTTCCGCCCTCCATCTGAAAGGGCTCAAAATTACCCTTTTCCGGCATCCGCGGCATCTCTGCACTCTGTTCGAATCCACTATGATCGCCGGCCCCCTTCTCTCGATTCATGAAATCGTCCATATTAAAGTCTTTGCCGTTGCCGCGTCCGCCGCCGAAGCTCATACTGTCCGGCTTGTATAGTTCTCCGTAGTCAGAACCGTAATTGCGTTCAAGGAAACTCTCCTCCACGCCTTCCACAGCTAAATACAATCCCCACTCTTCGCCGTTGACGGTAATATACACGAAACTGCAAAGTGAAGACACTGCGTTAAACTCATTCATCAAAGTATAAGTCAGATAATCCTTCATCATGGTTGCATCCTGAATCAGATTATTCAGACTGAGTTTATCCAGTCCATGATACGTGATAGAGTCGTCGTAGTGGTCAAACTCCACCTTGAAGCTGTAGCGGTCACTATCCATAGCGGAAACCATGGAAAGAGATGTATTGCCCTTGCCGCGAATTCCTACATTTTTAAAAGCTTCGCCGTCTATCACCACAGTGGCAGTATAGTATTCCTCGCTTGCAGCGTTATCAATAAACTCCTTCCAATCGTCCATCACAATATCAATGCTATGCACCCATGTATTGTCAAACAAACGATCTTCATATCCCATGGTATGCATCTTCTCCTCCAGCCCAAATCTCCCGCCGTTCATAAACAGAATCGTAATAACCAGCATCAAGGCTGTTGCCGTCCATGCTATTTTATTGAAATATTTGCTTCCGGACATACCCTCACCCCATGTAATCGCCGTTGTAGGAGACGATTACCGCACTGTTCACACCGGGCATTTCGGAGAGGATATTGATAAAATCAGTATCGTCTTTCTTCAGACGGACTTCCATGTTCATTTCAATGGCACCCTTGACAGCAGATTTGCTCTTGACCGTGGTGCGGGTTACATTCTTTGCGAGGAACTCTCTGGCTTTTGTTTCAGCATCATGATTTACGCAATTTAATACTACCATATAGGGATGAGTATGATGTTTCTGACTGACAAACACCATCAGGATCAAACCAATACACACGCTGCCGATGACGGCAAGCGGAATCATGCCAGCCGCAAGGATAATACCGGCGCCGATCGCCCAAAACAGGAATGCAATATCCAGAGGATCTTTAATCGCGGTGCGAAAACGGACGATAGAGAGCGCACCGACCATCCCGAGAGATAAAACGACGTTGGAAGTCACGGCGAGAATCACTATGGACGTAATCATAGTCAGCGCAATCAGCGTTGTGCCGAAACCTGCGGAATACATCACACCGCGATAAGTTTTCTTGTAGACGAGAAAGATAAAAAGGCCGATGCCAAAAGAAAGCACAATGGTCAGCAATATATCAAGTATGCTGACAGAGGACACGTTTTCCAGAAAGCCGGTTTTAAAAATATCGTTAAAAGTCATAATTTGATTGCTCCTTTGATTTATTTGATGTTATTTAATCGTACATGCGGCTGACAGCGTATTTTGAAAAAGCCGAACTGTTTCTGCTGTCAAGCTGTACTGCGTCCCGAATCACATCAGGAAAATAGTTGTCCCATTTTACTTCAAAAATACATGGGGAATCCTTGACAGGAATTGTCACGCAATCGGGATTCAGAAAATCCGTACAGCTTAAACTTGTTCGAATACTATGATCCAGCGTGACGCGGACATTGCCGGGGGCGAATACAAACGGCTCCCGAATGTAGTCCACAATAACTTTGGCTTTCAATCCTTCGGTTCGTATGCGGGTATAAAAGCCGAGGATCACTTGATCGGTACTGAGAGACATCCACCCCACATCACCGTCCGCAATCGCCTGTGCCTGCTCAGGCGTCAGATCGGCAAAGGTTTTGCATCCAAGTCCCCCGTGTTTAAATTTCCGTTCCAGATGAATAACGGAAGGGTCATTGTTGTACAGACGGATGCGGTACTTTTCACGGATATTTGCGCCGTCCAACTTCTCTCTCAGGACTTTATCGTCGAGGTTGTCAAAATACAAACTTCGTATTTTGTACTGTCCGTTTATGACATACCTATCCGGTTTCATCACCATGCGCAGCCTTTGCCGCAGAATCAGCATATCATGATTGCTGATCTCATGTTTCACTTCATGTCTGAATTGCAAAACAGCACTCCTCCTTTCTATAACTGCCATTATACATTGCCAACCTATGAGCAGCATTAGAAAGACCTTCCCGTTTGTGAAGAAACGCGGGAAGGTCTGTGAACATTTTATTGAATTATTAAAATTTTGCGGTAAAACGAATGCTTTCTGCAGAAGGGTATTCCGCCGTCAGCTTTCCGCCGAAATTCTCGCAGATCGCACGGGCAGCAGACAAACCGATTCCATAACCTGAGGATTCCTTCTTTTGCGTCCGTGCGGCATCTCCACGGTAAAACCGCTCAAACATCCTCTCCGGTTCCGGCTCAAGGGAAGAATCACAGGTATTTTCTTCGATGATTTGAATTTTCCTGCCATTTCTTGTGAGTGACAAATGGATATCACCGCTGTCAGGCGTATATTTAAACGCGTTGTCAAGCAGGATCGTCAGTACCTGCCGAAAACTGTCCTGATTAGTCTGAATCACAATATCCGGCTCAATATGCACATGGAAACGGAGATCGCGCACTTGGGCATCCTCTCTGTAAACAGGCAGCAAATCGCTTGTCACCTCGCTGATATTTACCGCTTCCGTCACCAGAGAAACTTCCTCATCCAGTTTGGCGAGGGTCAGCAAATTTGACATCAGCACATTCAGCCGCTTTGTCTGATTGCGAATGTACACATTATACTTGTTCTCACCATGGATCAGAGCCATGGTGTCATTGTTCGACTGAATGATCGCGAGGGGTGTTTTCATCTCATGGCCGGCGTTGGTGATAAACTGCTTTTGTTTTTCCATGCCGACAAGCACAGGGTGAATGACTTTGCCGGAAAGCAAAATAACGATGATAAGCAGAATCCCCCAGCACAACACCGCTATCGCAACGGACGCAAACAAAACCATACAGAAGCTCTCGTTCTGCTCTGAGATATCCATAAAAAACAGCAGTCTATTAGGTCCAAGCTGCTTTACAGCAAATTTGTATCCGTCTGTCCGTCCGGATTCTTTGTCCGTTTTCAACACTTTCAAAGCATAGCTTTTGGCGGTTTCATGGTCTATGGCAGATATCTGGTCGATATTTACATTCACAATATTGCCGCCTGCATCACTTTGTACAATAAAAAAGCGTGAAGCCCGCATCCTATCCATGTCCAGCGGACGCGAAAAGGGAGGCGGACGATCAAAATCCATTTTATGAAAGACACCGTCAGCATCCACAAGGGTTTGCAGCACCGTGTCCGATTGACGTTCCAGCATCATCCAGTTCAGTCCGTTGATGGCAAGGACAATGAATCCCAACAGACAGGCAACTGCCGTCATGGTAAAAATTATAAATCGTCTTTTTAGTGTCTTTACCATAAATGAAACTCCAATTTATATCCGACATTGCGCTTAGAAACGATCTCCACCTTGGAATTCATAGCGGCAAGCCGCTTTCGCAGATATGAGATATACAGCCAAACGCTGTTTATGTCCGTTTCGGTATTATAACCCCATGCCTTTACCAATAAATTTTCCGTGGACATAAACATCGTATGATTCAGCATAAGCTGTTCCATCAGACGATATTCCTGTCTGGGCAGTTGAAAAGACACCTCTCCTACATTCATCTCACCGGACTGCATATTTAACGTCAGATCTCCAAAGCAGATCAGATCGGGATGAAATTCCTCCCGCCGTCTGAGCATGGCACGAATTCTGGCAATCAGTTCACCCATGTCAAAGGGTTTCGGCAGATAATCGTCTGCACCGACATCTAACCCTCTGATCCGATCCTCAACCTGTGTCTTTGCAGTCAACAAAAGCACAGGCGTTGTACATCCGTTCCTGCGGAGAGCGGAAATCACTTCTAACCCATCCCTCTTCGGCATCATAATATCAAGAATAATACCGTCATATTCGCCGGACATGGCGTAGTCGTAAGCATCTGCACCGTCATACACGGGGTCGACGATATATTTGTGATATGTAAGATAATCAACAACGGCTTCCGAAAGAGCCGGTTCATCTTCGGCGTATAACAGCTTCATCACAACCTCCCTGAATCACCATAGATCAACATAGATTTAATCATCATACCACTTGTAACTTAGACATACATAGGAAATCTCAAAACAGTCATATCCTGTCCCGCATGGCATCTGCCCTTGCCTATTCCAGCAACGTAATTTTATATACTTCGCCCACTTGTACGGGGTAGGTTTCTAATATATCTCCATTGCAGACGATTTCTACAGTGTCGCCCACTTGCAATGCAAGTTTCTCCTTATTAGGGATGCTAAATTTATCTGACGAGCTAAGTTCCAAAGAACCCTCCGCAGGTTTTACTAAAATTGAATCGCCTACTATCTCAATAACTGTCCCCTGAAATGTTATCTCCTGCGCTTTATCTGCAGCAGCAGGCATTTCTGTTTGTTCAAGCAGCATATTTGCATAATGACTCAATGCTTCACACGGTTCATATTTTGTTTTATAACCAACACCATCGATCACAAGGAATGGCGCATATGCCATAATACTTGTCTGTGTTCCGTCTGCCATGACCAATGTAAAGGTAACGCCCTGCCCGTCATACTCTGTATGAGAATCGTCCTTGTTATAGATAACTACATCTTTCAGTAAATCTGCCAATTCCTTAATTTCTGTAATTTCAATAGTGTTGTCCGGCGGTGATAATCGAACCTCAGCAGATACGATTTGAGCTGCCTCCAAATCTTTATATGGTTTCCTGCCGCTTAAAACAGCAAATGCGATCATGATGATGGCTACTGATAATATGCATGCCGACGAAATAATAGTCTTCTTTTTTCTCATAATTTGTCTCCTTGTAAAATCATATTTTATATCATATTTTCTAAATTTACTATGTTCAATTTTCTTATCTTGCCTTATTTTCAAAATACTTAAATACCTCCTGCAATCTTATCCAAGAGGTGATTTTCTCCTCTTTCCATAAATTCTGCATTCACATTGATACACTATTTGATTATTTACGCGACAAAAAAGCACATGTCTCCACATGTTCATCATTGTCCAAACCTATACATAAATCATTTTCAATAATCGGTAGCTTAAACCGAATTGATTTAAGCCACTGACCACCCCTCATGGCTGTTATCCCATTTGTGCAACGGCCGTTGCACTTTTGCTATTAATTTTGTTATTATTCTAATTCTTTTTCTATTTCTTCAATAGAAGGCAAACTGCTCTGGAACTCCTCTGGCAAAGACTGTGTGAGCTGATTCTGCCAATCTGCAACACCAATTGGGTTCTGATAACCGGATAAAGAGTATTCCACTACAGTTTTATTCTTACCCTTAACCAGCAAAAGTCCGATTGTAGGTTTATCGTCAGGATGACACAAAATATCATTTACTATATTCTGATACATATTTAATTGGCTGATAAATCCCGGTTCAAAATCACAGGCTTTCAATTCTATCACAACATAGCAGCGTAATTTCAAGTGATAAAACAAAAGATCCAAATAGAAATCCTGTCCTCCAACCTCTAAATGAACCTGCCGACCAACAAATGCAAATCCCTGTCCTAATTCTAATAGAAAACTTTGAATATGTTCTGTTAGTTTCTGTTCTATTTCCACTTCACGTCTTGGCATATCAGTTCCCAAAAAGTCAAACAAATAAGGATCTTTAAATATCTGATTCGCCATATCAGAATCAAGCGGTGACAGTGCCGCAGGAAAATTGTTGACTGTTTTTCCAGTTCGTTCCATTAATTTACTTTGTATCTGTAACTCAAGTATCGTTTTACTCCAACCATTTTCTATTGTTTTACCAGCATACCATATACGTTCTTCCTGTGTTTTTAATTTATCCATCAAAGTAATATTTGTCCGCCATGGTATTTGTGCAACGACCCGTTGCACTATTTCTTCATCCCCCCAGCACTGGGCAAATTTGCGCATATATTTAATATTACGTGGAGAAAAGCCGGACATTTCTGGAAAAGCAATTTTCAGATCCTTTGACATACGGTCAATAACCTTTGCTCCCCATCCCTCTTCCTCTTGTTTTTTCAAAATAGTTCTGCCAATATTCCAGTAAAGGCAAATCATGCTTGCATTGGCATTCATTACAACTGAAACTCTCTGCTTCTGAATTTCTTTCTTAATTTCTTCTATAAATTGCAAATAACTATCACTCATTTCAAAAAGATTTGGAGCAACCGGAAAAATCACTCCCTCTTTATCTTTTCCCATCCGCTTGCGCTTATCCATAAAACACCTCCCATATTCCTATTTGCCAATTACCATATTTACCTTTTTCTTATTCTTACATCCACATTTGGCAAAGCATAAATTGTTTTGGGTGTATTCTTAGGCAAAGTTAATATCGGCCACCAAAATTCCCTACCTTTCCAACCTTTAGCAATGCCATTTTGATGCAATAAAGTTAAACATGGCATATCTATGGAAATTTTTCTGGCTAATTTTTGTTCATCCTGTCCAGTATCTGGAGAATCTATATACCTCATGCCCTCTTTATATTTTGGCATATTACGATTTCTCCTTACAATTAAGTAGCATTTTTCCGACTGCTTTGAAACATACCTTAATATAGAAATCATCTTATCGTATTCTACAAATCTCTCTGTATTTTCATCTGGAACCAGACAACTATATACTTTTTCAATTAGCTTTTCAGCCTTAACAATATCAATGATTACTTCTCTCTTTTGTTCTCTCGGCATAATACTATCTATTATCAAATTAACATCCCTTACTACTTTATCCGAAATTGCTTTCGCTTTTGGCAAAAAGCCAATAGGTAAAATACGAGATGAAGGCTTTAAATAAACCACATTTGAAACTGAAATCTTGCTTGGTGAACATGGCACTATTTTAGCCGTAGACGCTGTATCTCCCCTGCGTTCGATAAAACATATTCCATCTTCAAATCTATTGTGTCTAATATCATCTCTTAAAGCAACATCAATTTCCGTAATCTTTACCATACTCTCATAAATTTTTCTCGTAGTATAAAATCTTGTAATTGAAAGGAGATCTTTTCCTCTGTAACCAAACATTCTTGAATGCTGCATAACCGTGTCCTGCTGCATCGTTTTAGGATTCCTTGCGTAATAAAAACCAACCATATTAGGAATTGTAATTCCCCTGTCTAATACCTGTCCTCCCACAAAAATAGAAAATGGTGTTCTTAGCTTTAATTCCCCCGTATCCTCATTCAAATATTTGTTAATATCATCTTTCGCATTAATGACACTTACCTTTACCCCTTGTCCAACAGCAGAATAAATATCCTCTTTAATCTCCTTATATTCAGGTATATCAAAACCAAATTCAACAACTGAGTTCGAAATATCTTTGTAACTCTCCTGCAAGAGTTTCTCTATGTATACAATATGTTCCTCAGCTTTTTCTTTAAGCTGATAAATCAGTGTTTTTGTAATATTAGCAATTCTGTCATGCGCCTGTTGCGCAACCGCTGTATGAATGACATAGGCGTATTTTTGTTTTTTCCCATTTCTGTTTAAAATACATCCTCCCATAATAAAATTAATGATTCCACGCTTAAAAGTTGACATTCTATCTTCTCTAATGAGAATTTCTTCTTCTTTAAATCTTCGTCTATCTGTAATTTTAGCTGAAACTATCTCTTGCTCCTCATCAGACACCTCTTCAAATATAAACCTCCCTTGACTGTTCTCATCATTTGACTTTAAAAAATAATACTCTCCTCCTATATATTTTTCCCCAGATGGCACTAAAACTGTCTTTAGCGGCTTTATAGGTTTTATTTCCATTCCTTCAAAATCCGGCTGTAAATACAATGCGTACGGTGTCGCTGTAACTTGAACAAACATGCACCCATCTAAACTTCCTCTAATTTTATCAACTTCAGCTGCTACAGTACGGAGATTAAAATCTTCCATGGAATCTTTAATCTTTTCATACCCTATGCTCGCCGTATCTGCTTCGTCATCGATAATTAAACAATTTTTCTCACCGATAATCATCGTGTATCTAATAAAACTACTAATTCTATGCAAATTATCCTTTTGCTTTTTTGCAATAATGATTAATTTTTTATCCAATTCATACGGTGTTAGCTCATCTTGCAATTTCATAATATCATTCACATCCACTTTATCCTGATCTATAAATGTCTTAAATTCCTTTCTCATTCGTTTATATGTCTGTTCAACTAACGCTTTGTTATTTTTAGTCAATATAAAAATATAATCAAATCCATTGTCAAATGCTAAAGCCATCAAACCCGTAAATGCTCTTGTTTTTCCACTCTGAATTTCACCCAATAACATGAGTGGATGCTCACTCTTATAATAAGGATTTCCTGAAACTGTCGATTGCATATTATCAATACAATATTCACAAGCATTTTCAATACACTGCTTCAATTCGTCACTATAACCTGTCTCTCTACATTTTGTTTGGTAGTATTCTCCTGAAATCATTCTTTTCTCCTAATCATCTTAATTCTTAAATCTCGTAAAAGTATTAAAAACATATTTTAAAAAGTTTATTCTGTATATTTTTTCCACGTAAAAACTTACAAAAATTATCGCATCATTTCCAAACCGCCATCAAATCATATGAAAATGTTCCAATGCCTTCCTTATAGCCGTTTCTTTCTCTGGCGGGCATTTCGGCTGTCTAAAATTTTCCAATTTCGACAGGTTATAATTTGCCCTCTCAATAATCCCACATTTCTGTTTTACCTGTGCGATATACAAGTTACTGACTTTCAATCCGCTTTGCTTCAAAACATAATCCTTGATTTCCTCATAGGTGGCGTTGCTCTCCGCAGCCGTCAAATCAAGCTCGTCCATCTGAAGCTCCACCTCAATATTGTTGGTCTGTATGAAGTTGGGACAAAAGTACAACCGTCTCGACAGTTGTTTCAGTTTCCAAGGGAAGTTCTTTCACTTCCTCACCATCAACAGGTACGGGGAAATTGAATACAATCTTCTTTATCCAACTACCGTCCTTTCTCTTTTCCGGGAACATTTCAATTCGCTCGATAAAGGCTTTCATAAACTCTTTCTGTTCCGCTTCCGTTGCGGAATGGTAGACCTCATCAAATGCCAGTAAGAGTCGATAAATGTTAT
>ERZ777011.915-NODE-915-length-38845-cov-3.911163_pt1 | contig 38845 bp, 32 predicted proteins | sample MGYA00374964_ERZ777011 | MGnify/ENA primary metagenome ERZ777011 (study PRJEB29310, sample SAMD00008975) | mouse gut metagenome | study: EMG produced TPA metagenomics assembly of the Metagenome analysis of fecal microbiota from mouse which was promoted...
CGGCGCCCCCGGCATCTTTTCCGCATCCGCCTGCCCCTCACTGGCTCCCGGCGCCCCCGGCATCTTTTCCGCATCCGCCTGCCCCTCACTGGCTCCCGGCGCCCCCGGCATCTTTTCCGCATCCGCCTGCCCCTCACTGGCTCCCGGCGCCTCCGGGGCCTCTATGCCCGGCTGGAAGGTTTCCGCCAGTGCTTCCACCCGCTTCATCCGCAGCACCTTAAACAGCCGCATGGCCCGGCGCTTCCTGCAATAAGCCCGCACATACCAGGTATACTCTTTAAAGAGCAGCTGCACCGGCTCCGCCGTCCGGTGGGACATTTCTCCATACTGCCCGTAATAGTCAAATTCCAAAACCCTGCGCTCCAAAATTGCTTTCCTGATCTGTTCAAAAAGCTCCTGCCGCCTGCCGCTCCAATCGGAAAAGTCAATCGCCACCCAATCCGGCACGTCCGCATTAAAAAAGGTTCCCAGTTTCTGCAGGATTCCCTCTTCCTCCGAAGCTCCCGTCTCCCGCAGACTGGCCAGGGCAGCCAGGATCCTCCTTTGTTCCTCCTGGGAAATCACCATCTTGTCCAGCACAAACCGTTCCGTCAGGCTGATGCCTCCGTTCTTTCCCTTTCTGGCATAAACCGGTATTCCCGCCATGCTCAGCCGTTCCACATCCCGGTAGATCGTCCGTACCGACACCTCATACTGCCGTGCCAGCTCCTCCGCCGTCACGGTTCCCTTTCTTAATATGGTATAAATAATCCCTATCAGACGACTGAGCATTGTCGTTCCTCCCCTGCATTTTCATATACATCCACCAAACAGCCATCCTGCCGAAGCACCTTCCAGCTCCCGGGATACCTGCCCTTAAGTCCGCACGGACAAGTACAAAAGGGCTACAGATCTTGTCCGTAGCCCTTCTCCTGCATACTCTATAAAGTCTTTTCCAGCACCTGTACCGCAGATACGGCTGTCTGAACCCATCCGTCTCTCTATACAAACTTCACTGCCGTACCGTATGCCATTACTTCCGCCGCTCCCTGCATCACTGATGCGGAACTGTAGCGTACATTCACCACTGCGTCGGCTCCCAGTGCCTCTGCCTCCTCCACCATCCTCTTGGTGGCAAGAGCCCTGGCATCGTTCATCATTTCCGTATAAGCCTTCAGCTCGCCGCCCACCAGAGTCTTAAAGCTCTGGGTAATATCACGGCCCAGGTTCTTGCTCTGGATTGTACTGCCCTTCACCAGGCCCAGCATTTCAAAATTCTTTCCCGTAATGTAATCAGTATTGACTAAGATCATCCTCTTCCCCGCTCCTTATCTCCCCGATTCTTTCCACCAGGACAAAGATACAGACACCTGCCAGCCCAAGGGGCAGAAGCCCAAATAGCAGCTTCAGCACTATGGGGATCGGCATGACGACACAGACCGCGAAAAAGCCCACATAATACAAAACCATGATGGCCGTAATGACAATCGGGGCAATCATTTTTTCACTGTGCTTATCTCCCATGCCGTTCCTTTCTGCAGGACCCATCCGCATTCCGTGTCAACTGGATCAAGTATTTATATTTTACCACAGTTAGCAACAGGTGTAAATGCTTTTTCCGATCATTCCGAAGTAAGGGTAAACTTACCAACCAATTCCTTCAGGCAGGCAGCTTCTGCGGAAAGCTGCTGACTTGCCGCCGCGCTTTCCTCCGCCGTGGCGCTGTTACTCTGAACAACGATAGAAATCTGGTTGATACTGTCGGAAACCTGTTCCACCGATTCCGATTGCTCGCTGGAAACTACTGCAATATGGTCTATGGAATCCACCACGGACTGAATGCTGTCTACCACACCAAGGAGAACGTCAGCCGTATTCTGGGCAATTTCCGTACCGGTACACACCGCCTCCGTAGAATTTGCAATCAGCTGCGATGTGTTTTTAGCCGCCTGTGCAGACTTGCCGGCCAGATTACGGACTTCCTCCGCAACAACGGCAAAGCCTTTCCCTGCGCTGCCGGCTCTGGCCGCTTCCACTGCGGCATTCAGGGCCAGGATATTTGTCTGGAATGCTATATCATCAATTGTCTTAAGGATCTTCTCAATCTGCTCGGAGCTGGTCTGGATTCTTTCCATGGCCTCTACCAGGCTCTGCATTTTCTGATTACAAAGGATAATCTTCTCGCCGGTCTCATGGGTCTGGCTTCTGACGTCCAGCGCTCCGCTGGCCGTATTTTTCACCTGCCCGGAAATCTTGCTGATACGCAATGCCAGTTCTTCAACGGTGCTGGCCTGCTCCGTTGTGCCCTGGCTGAGTGTCTGCGCTCCGGAAGACAGCTGATCGCTGGCATTTGCCACCTCTTTTGCAGAATCGTTCACCTGACGCATGGCATTGTTCAGTTTAGCTTTCATATGACGCATGGAAAGTAAAATATTCTGAAAACTGCCTACATATACCTCTTCATGCTTCGTATATACACTCAGGTTCTGATTTGCCATCTCATTCAGCAAATAACTGATGTCGTTGATGACGGTGCGCAGACCTTCCACCAGCGCCTCTGTTGACTTTACAAGAACCCCTGTTTCATCCTTATTGCTGATCTCAGGCATCGGTGTCTCCAGATCACCCTCCACCAGCAGTTTCATCCGGTCTACACAAGCCCTCATAGGTCTGCCGATATTGAGAGCCAAAGCCAGTGCGACAATAACGGAAATCACTACGGAAATCACAATCATTGCAATATTGATAACCATTGCGTCCCTTGTGGATTCCAGATAATTGATCTGCGGTGCGGTTACCGCGATGCTCCAGCCGTCTGTATCCGGCACGGGGGCATAAGCCGCAAACATTTTTTCTCCGTCGTATGTATACTCGCCAAACCCGTTTTTCCCCTGGCGCATCTGAGAATGGATCGCCGCCAGCTCCTTAAGAGAACTGTCACTCCCGGCTTCCGCTTCAATGTTTTGAACCGTAATTGTATCAAGCGTTATGTCGGCAATGGTATCACCGGATTTATTAATCATATAGGCTCTGCTGTTCTTGCCGATTTGGATGGCCGATACAATATCGTTTAAAAAGGTTTCCTGGGGGACAAAATATACGACACCTGCAACAGGCTTTTCGTGGTCTCCCTCGGAATACAGAGGCGCCGCTACCATAATGGACAATTCCCCTGTGATTTTGCTGATTAACGGCTCTGACACAAAAACATTTCCCTGCATGGCCTGACGTACATATTCACGGTCAGAATAATCATTTCCGTCAAAAATGCTGATTCCGTCCGGGCCGACTACATTTCCCCTGCGGAAACCGTGCATGGAAACGCGTTCGTCGATAATTGCCTGCTTTTCTTCCACGGACACTTCCGGATCCGACAACTGCGGAATACACCCTACCTCCATAACAGCATTCTTATATGCCGCCAGCTCCTGCTGGGCACGTCCTGCCGCCAGAACCGCCGTCTGGCCCATCATCTGTTCTACAGTGGACATCGTATTGTTGTAATTCAGCGCAATACTCAAAGACCCGGATGCAACCAATCCAATAAGAACAGTAATAATAAGGCATAAAGTTATTTTGGTTCGAATGCTTTTCATTTCAACGTTACCCCCCGCTTACATGGCTGAATTACGAGATGTTCAGCTTCACCTGTTCAGCCGTCTTATTCTTATGATAGATATTATAAAAGTTAATGTCGCTGTTTGTCAACGGGTAACGTTTATCAAAAATTTTTGAAACCCGCCGTGGAATCAGTAGCTCAAATTCTGCACTTTATACCTGCAGGCAGGAGACAAATGCCTTGTCCCGCTTCAGCTCCTGTTTAATACCTCCACCCGAGTGCCGCGTACCGTCCAGAAGGTACATCTGCGGCTTCCTTCTTCCCCATGTAAAATGTTCCCGCAAATACGCCACTATTTTCACGGATTCCTGACAGGGAACCACCAGATCTTCCGTGCCGTGAATTACAAAAAATTCTGTATGTTGCACGGATTCCCGTGTAATCTCCGAATTATATATTATTTTTTCCGTTTCCCACTGTCCACATCGTTCCACCGTTCTGCGGCTTAATTCATCTTTTGAGGCATTTCTCAGAGATTGCGGAGAGAAAAAGGGCGCATACAAAATTACTCTATCCCATAGCTTTGGATTCTTAAGCCAGACCACAAATGCCAGAAAGCCGCCATAGCTTTCTCCGTACAGTATTCTTTTCCCCACCGGCATTTCCTCTCCCAGGCGAACAATATCAAGGACATCCATCTTCCCCCATTTATTCTCATCTCTTGTATAATCTATTTTGCCATAACCGCTGCTTCCGAAATAATTCGGGTACAATACTTTATATCCCGCCTCTGCCACATAGCATATCCTTTTATCATAGCGTGGAAACCAATGTGTATTCGGTCCACCATGCAACATACACACGGTTCCTGCAAACGGGATTTCCGGCTGTTCATAAACAATATAATCCATAGTTCTCCAGTCTGTGACAACCAGCTTCTTTTTTTCAATTAACAGCGTGTTTTCCCGCTCCTCATACCGATACACAGCAGAAACCTCATACGAGCCCAGGTCCACCATGTAGATTCGCAGCTGCGATGCTACATCGGAGCCTGCAATAAAAAGCTTTCCCCCGTACTCTTCCACACAATTTGGAAAAGGCATCACATCACGAATCCTGCCTGCCTCTTTTCCTTCTGCAATATCGTACATAACCAGATCGGACACCGTCGCCCCGGACTCGTAATACACAAACAGCCTATCTCGGGTACAGTAGAAGAAATCATACTCATTTCCTTTCGTATAACCTACATCCAGCAGCTCCACTGTTTCATCCGCCGAATGGCAGCCAGTGTCCGTCGATCGCCGGACAGTGAAAAACTTCATTCCCCCAAGGACATTCGACGAAACAACATACTTTCCAACATCACAACAGAAACGCTCCCGGCTGGCACGATGAAAGGAAATCTCCCTGTGCTCTTTTCTTTCCCTGACATTCGAAATGATACATTCCCTCTTTTCATCCGGGTATCTGCAGCTTTCAATGCCAAGCCTGCCATCCGTTGTCTCTGTTACATTCAGGATGTACCGGTCACAGGAGCGCCAAACCTCCATGAAATCCTGCGACCGCTCTTCATAACAATAAATAACGCCTTCCTTCTTTTCGTTCTCCACCGACAGATAAAAAATCCCCGACACCCAAAAACAGGAAGCATGGAGTACTCCCCCGACCCCGATAGATTCACAGGACATGCTGCCATCCTGGAGATAGAGGTACATGGCAAACAGAGTCTTTTCCTGCATTCCCACAATAACGCGGTGTTTCCCATTATCCAGAACTGCTATAACATCATACGCATTACCATAAACCTCCGGCAACTGTACGGTCTCTCCCGGTACTCCATCTATCCTGACTGTCCTCAGGAGATTTCCCTCTTCTCTGAATACGACAAAATGCAAGTTTTCCCCAAGCCAGTTATATGCAAATACCTTATCCCTACATAATTCATCCATCTTAGTACTCACATTTTCCGAAATGAACTAGATTCTTCTTCATTACGCACCATATACAACTGTCCACGAACGATTCCTCTTGCTCTTAAAATAGCCCTCATTGTACCGGTCGCACCCGTTCCGTAATCATAAAATCTGTTCATCCTAGACTCATCCGTAAATCGGACATTTCCCTCCGCATCATAAAACCTTTGTGTGTAAAGATACTTCGCCAGCACATCTGCAATCCCCCCAAAGATGTCATTCTTCTCCAGATCCTCCATATCCATCAGGAACTCAACGCTGCCAGCGTTTCCATGGCATCTGCAGCCAGACTGACGCCACATCAGCTCAGACAGGACCTTGGAAACTTCATATGCCTTCTGCCTAAACCCGCCGTCCTCATCCTCCCGGGCGGCAAGATACGCCAGCAGCGTCCCCATCCCCGCCAGTCCCTTGCACCAGGAAAGATCAGGGTTAAACCGTTTGGTATAATCCTGCCTGATGATCTCTCCGACTTTCCTCATGTACCGGGGCATACGCTCCATCACACAATCCTGAAACTTTCTCACAGACACCGCTTCCCCTGTTACATACAAGAAATACAAAAGCCCTGCCTCTCCATGGGCAAAGCCTTTCCCCTTCACAGGCTTCAACCTGCTGCCCTCCGCGGCACCGTCCTGCCCTATCATATCTCCGTAAATATGCTCTGCTGTTTTTACAGCCTTCTGCAAGAAAACGACATCCCCCGTTGCCTGCCAGAATTTCAGATAAGTACAGCCATAGCCCGCCAGTCCCAGCCCATAATCCTGTTCCTCCGTATCGCAGGGCAGCTCCCGGGCAAACCTGATCGCCCGGCTCACCTTATCCGGCTTCTTTCTCTGACAATAGAAATCATATAAGAACCATGCGACCCCATGATTGCCAAACAACAGAGAATTATCCCCCTGTACCTGAAATACATCCCTGGTTTCCAAATAGTCCTCCACCACCTGTAAGATCTTTTCCACAATGTCCCGGTAGGGCTCCACCTCTGCAATTTCCAGCAGGAAGCCCGCTATCCCTGCCACGCCGTGCTGTATATTAAGAGGACTGGTGGTGCGCCCGAATTCCGTACTTTCCCACAGTCTTTGCCGGGCATGGTTCAAATTGTCCTTTGCCTCCTGATACAGCCCCTGTAAAAAGCTTAAACACACCTGCTCCAGTCTGTCATATCTGACTTTCCATCTGCCATCTGCAGGGAACGGGAACCCGTCCCCTTCCAACCTGAACTGAAGACTCTCTGCCTCCCTCTGCTCGGACTGCATCAGCAAAGAATAGACCGTGTTTCTCACCACTGAATTCATTTCTTTTTTTGCATCCGCAAGACACACCTGTTCCATTACCTTATCGATGACGGAACGCCTGTCCTCCCCAGCCGCTTCGTCACTGTAAAATGGAACTGCAGACTCAAACCAGGTTCCCAGAATACTCATCGCCAACCCGAACAGATCCTGTGACCAGGGCGACCGCTCCGGAGCCGCATCGGTATTATAGAATCCCTTTGTGCCGGTTCCTACTCTTCCGCTGCATTCCGCATAGATGCACGCATTTTCAAAATCGATCAGCTTTACCTCCATGTCCTCCGTCACCATGATATTATTGGGAGTCAGATCATTCCAGGCAATATGCCGCTGAGCCAGCTGCTCCACCGCTGACAGTAGCTTGCGGATGACCAAAAGCTTGCTTTCCTCTCCCCGCCTGAAGGTCAGATATTTTCGCAGACTTTCCCCTCCTGCTTTTTCCTCCGCCAGATACAGATTACCGTTACATGCAAACAGCTCCAGTGGCCTTGGCACCAGACCCGTATCCTCCAGGGAAACCAGCATCTTATATTCGTTTTCCAGCATAGAAAATGCCGTCTGCCCTTCACCATACACAATAAAGGGCCTGGCCTCCTTAAGAACGACTTTCCGTCCGTCCGCCACCCGCACCGCATCATACACATTTCCCTTATTCGCCTGTCCCAGAATCTTCACTATACGATAGTTCTCCAGGGGCGTCCCCTGAATTGCAGGCGAAACTGCCAGAAAACGTTCATCCCCCCGGGAGCGAAAGGGATTCATAACCCATTCCGGCTCCTGATACCAGGGCTTCCTGCTATCCTCCACCAGCTTCCCCTCCAAATCCCGCATATAATATTTCAGCTTCTCGTCGTCTCTGTCGTACTGCACTATTCTTACAAAGCCCCCATACCGATAGTGGAGGCAGCTACACTGCTGACACTGCATGTCCGTGTAGATTCTGGGGCCCTGGAATTCCGCCAGCTCTCGATAAAGCTCCTTCATAATCCCGACAAACTTTTCCTCCGTCTCCGGGTAAAAAGTAATAAACTTATTGGCACCGGACATGGGGTAATGGCAATCGTTAATTATCTGAAGAATTGCTATATTTTTCACGATTTTAAAGCTGCAGTTTTGACCGATAAGCACCGGCATTACCCGTTCCGCAATACTTTCCGCCTCATACCAGACCGCAGACACATGACCTTTCCATCCCTGCTCCGCAAGCTGCCCTCCAGGCGTCTGCATCTGCAGCCAGGCATCCGTCTCTGTCAATTCCCATCCCTCCGGCAGGCTGTCCTGTATCTTCTCGTAAAGGCTATCCTTCTGATGTGATTTTTTGTAGATTACTGCATCGTATATTCCCATAGAATTTGGACTCTCCTTCTTCTATTCCATCACATACACCCTGTCCGCCGCCTTGATAACGTCCTCCTTGTGGGAAATCACCAGTACTGTCTTCCGTATGGCCGATTCCGCACCCCGGGTGACCGCCTTTAATGCCTCGATGGCACGGCCGTCCGCCACGACGTCAAAGGCGGAGGAGAACTCATCCAGAATCATGATCGGCGCATGACTGTACAATGCCCGGGCAAAGCAGATCAACTGCCGCTCCCCGCCGGAGAAATTATCCCCCTGGCTCTGTGCCATGGCATGGATTCCCTCCGGAAATCTTTTCACCATCTCGCCCAACCCCGTCAGCTCCAGCACCCGGGCCAGCCGCTCATCGTCCCGTTCCTCACCCAGCAGAATATTTTCCTCGATGGTTCCCAGAAACAGCTTCTGATTCTGCTCCACATAGGTAAAATTCTCAAACCAGCTTTCCGCCGGCATACTGTCCTGACTCTGCCCGAAGACCCTGATCGTCCCGGCGTTCTTTTCCTGCAGTCCCAGCAGCACCTTCATCAAAGTACTCTTCCCACAGCCGATCTCACCCCGGATGGCCAGATAGGTATTAGGCTGCACCTCCAGGGAGACATCGGAAATACCGCTGCCATTCTCATAGACATAGCCCACCCTTTCCATCTTAACGGCAGCTGCCGCCGGGTCTGCCTTCCTTTTCATGTCCCCTGGGATCTCCGGATCTGCCTTCCTCTGAATTTCCCCTGCAGCCGCCGGACAGCCGTCAATAACGGTAAAGACTCGTTCCATAGAAGCCAGTATCGGCTGAAGGCCAAGGCTCGTTTCACAGAAATCCTCGATTCCCGCAAGCACGCCTTGTGCCAAAATGGGAATGACCGTCAGCACCGACAGGGGCAGCTCCCCCTTTAAGAACAGGGAAACACCCAGTCCAATGGCCCCGCCGACATACAGGAAATTACAGATACTGCCCAGGGAAACCCGCCCCGCCGTATAGAGCATGGAACGCTTCCTCAGCCTTCTGCTCCGCAGGATGACCCTGCCGGTCTTCTCCTGCTCCTCTTCCTCCAGCCGATATGCCTTGACCGTCTCCGCCATGGTCAAACTGTCCCCCAGCCTGCCCATAAAGTCGCCTGTGTTCTCCTGCATCTCCCTGCTGACCTTCCTGATCTTGGGCTGGATCAGACGATTATACAGGAGCGACAGTGCCGCACACGCCAGAACCCCCAATCCCAACAGCCAGTGATAACAGCAAAGGGCAGCCATACACCCCACCGCCTGAAACACGGGCATAAAAAACATCCCCAGCGAATAGGTGAGAAATGCGGCAATGCTTCCGCAGTCATTAATCAGCCTGGCGCTCATGTCCCCGGTCTTTTCCTTCGCTCCCGCATTGCCGGGCCGAAAGACCAGGTATGCCTTGAACAGTTCCTTCTTCAGCCTGTTCGTCAGATAAAGATTCACATAGTCTATCCCCACGCAGAAAATATGTATGACCAGCATCAGCAGCAAGTAAATAAGCAGGATCCTGACAATCCTGGCGATCTTCTCATCATAGGCCCCGATCCCGAAAAAGTCTATTGCCGCCTTCTGGAGGGACGTCTGTGAAAGCGTAATAAATACATTCTGGGCAGAGAAGAAGAACAGCGTGGGAAGATACAGCCACCATATCCTTTTCACATAAGAGAGCGCCTTTTTTATGAACTCCCTGTCTTTTACATTATTTTTCATGACTGTACTCCCCCCATGGAATGCTCTGCTGCCATGGAATGCTTTGCTTCCATGGATAGTTTCTGTGCGTCCGGAAAAGCTTTTTCAAAGCCGCCGTCATGGGTGATCACAAGCACCGTCCGGCCTTCGCCCCTTTGTAAAGTTTTGGCTATCTGCCTGTAGATTACCTCACATATGTCACCGCTTAAATTTGCCGTAGGTTCATCCAAAATAACCATATCCGCCCCGGACAGCAGCGCCCGGCTGACGGAAATGCACTTCTTCTGTCCTCCCGACAGATTGACACCCTTCTGCTCTATGGGTGCCTCCATCCCTCCCGGGATCCCTTCAAACACCTTGTATACCCCGGTGGAATCACACCACTCCTGCAGCGCCTCATAGGAAAGAGACTCGTTTCCCGTTCTGATGTTATCAATAATGCTGCCTTCAAACAGCACCGGATTCTGCTCCGCAATCACAACTTTGGACCTCAGGGCATAAAGTTCCTGCTCCTCCACACCCTCCATACAATACTCAATGGTTCCCCCCATCGGCAGATACAGCCCTGTGAGCAGCTTGGAAAAGGTGGATTTCCCCGCTCCGTTAATTCCGGTCAGCAGGTACAGGCAGTTTCTCTCCATCTCGCAGCTCCAGCCCTGCATAATATTAGTTTCCCCGGAATATCCGAAGACAAGATCCTTCACTCTGCAGAGAACCTCATGGGACGCCTTACTATCACTTCCCGGATCCCCGGTAAAGCGATAGCTGCGGCAGTCTCGGTATGCCTCCTGCTCAGGTTCCAGATTCCATACCCCCTGCACCCTCTGCAGCGAGGCTATATCCTGCCGAAGGCTTCCCATAATTTGGTTCATGGACTGAACCACCGCCGCCAGGGAAAGGGCCAGGGTGATCACGGTGATACATTCCGCCAGGGCCATTTTACCCGACATGTAAGACAGCGCCGGATAAAAAATGCCAAACAGCATGGGAAGCATGGAGCACAAAAAGCCTCCCGACATCATCAGGGAAATAGGAGGCAGCTGTCTGCGGTACTGCCTCTCCACTTCCTTCAAAGCGCTTTGATATTTGGCAAACGCCCAGTTCTGTGCCTTTTCCACTTGCACCGTCTCCAGATTCCCCAGCAGATCCCCGGACACGGTTTCCGCCCTCCCCATGGAATCAAAAATCTTCATCCGGCAGCCCTGCATGGGCTTGGACACCACCATCTGCAACAGGAATGCACCGGCAATAATCAGCAACAAAAGCAGGCAAAATAAAGGATGAATCAGGATGATTGCCACCATGGAGAACACGATCCTGCAGATGTTGGACGACAGCTTCCAGAGCTCCGACGTCCAGATATTGGCAACCCCGAGAAGGTCCGACGTCCCCCGCACATACATATCCCCGGCGTTCAGATTCCGGAGATCCTTCATCTGCGCCTCCAGCAGGGCATGTGAAAACCGCTTCTCATAACGCTCTACCACATCACATCGAAGCTTTACCTTGTACAGGGACTCCGCCACTGCCACCAAGCACACCCCCAGCAGGACGGCAAACATGCGGTACGCGATACCCCAAGGATCCGCGCCGCCCTCCATCCGCCCAGCAAGCTGTCCCAGCATATCCGCATAATATACGTTAAGCACGGCGGCCGCCCCCACCAGGAGCAGCATGACTGCCATATTCAGCCATACATACCCTTTCCCAATGGGCTCCAGGGCAGATCGGATAGCTTTTATCATTACTTTGTTCCTCCTTACGCTGTTTTACCCTCATGACCCTAATTCTTTTCATGCTTTCCTGTACAGCAAATACTGATCGCAATTCAGGGAGCGCCAGGCTTCGTTATCTGGCGCCCCCTGGCGATTAGCTCTTAATCAGGTTCCTCCCTGTCCCGGGGTCGGTTTCCCAACCGTAACGCTGCAGGTCCAGTTACACGTGTACCCGCAGAAATCAGCCGTTTCCTCGTTTTCTTCTACCTCCAGCATCTGCAGCTCCTCCATTGTCATACTCTTTTTCATTTCCATCTTGTAACTCTCCTTTTCTTTGTCTGCATTTTCGTAACAGTTCAGTGACCTGCCTGAACTGTTATGTTTTTTTCGACGTTTGCAACGCCAATACCTGTAACATGTTACATATATACTATACTGCCGGCCTGGCTTTATTAACATGACTTCATTGTAGAATTCGGAATTTCCGATAACGTCATGTTACTTTATTATATTAAGCTATATACTTATAGATGCAGGCATTGCCAGGAGCAAATGCCTAAACAAATACCAAGGAGGAAGAAACATGTCAAAGAAAACAAAAGGGAAACTCATTTTCACTCTGGCCGCGGTACTTGCCGCAGGCTCTGCAACCGCGGCTGCCGGAAGGGTCGCAGCTCAGTGCAGCGACAGCCTTATCCGCAGCACCGGCGCAGAAAAACAGCTTTACTGCGAGACGGATACTGACTATGTTGTGGAAACCCATCATACCTGATACCAATCTGCCGGTTTTCCCAACAATTTTTCATAAGATCTTTTAGCAATCTCGGCAGTTCCATTTTTTCTAAACATCTCTGCGCTGTAAAAAGCAAGCCTGTAATATTGCAGGCTTGTTTCTTTTTGTCCTAAATGCTCCAGGGCATCTGCCTTGTTATTTATGTGTCCTGGCACCAATTTCCAAGTTCCGCTGACCCGGCACAACCGAATTCCTTCCTCGGAATAAGCCAGCTCTTCCTTCCATTTTCCCAATTTCCCCGTACATCCCGTCAGTCGCCCCACAATCAGCATCACTCTTCTGAAATGAAATTCCGGCCTGACTCTGCTCCTTCTATAATACTCCAGCAGCTTCTCCAGCAGAAACTGCTCCTGCTCCCATTTGTTTTCATTTTTCAGCGCATCCGCCATCTTCATCAACACGCCTATTTCCTCTGGACCGAAGGGACGGTTCCAAAAGTCCTCCTGCCACTTCCTGACGTCTTCTTCCTCCGGCACCTCCTCCACCGTAATAGCCAGAATCTCCCTGGCAGTTTCAAACTGCTGCTCCACCGGAATCCTGCCTAATCCACAACCTATGGTAAACGCTTCATTTTCCACATACTGGCGGTTGCAGCCGTAAGAAAGGTCCAGCTTCGCCTTCATTTCCTGCAGCGCCGCTTCCGCCTGCTTCCACTGCCTGTTCATAATCAGCGTGGTAATCTGCCACTCCTGATCCAGCAGAGCAAGATCCTCCGTCTGAATACTGCTGTAATAGTAATCCTCCCGCAGGTTCAGCTTCTTCGCCAACGCCCGGAAAGTACCGGTATTAGGTGCACGCCTGGCGGTCTCGATCCGGGAAAGAGTCTCCGGAGCACAAATCCCCTCACTGAGCACCTGCTGGGAATAACCGCGATACTGTCTGTTCCGGCTGAGCACCTCGTCCAGCAGCTCTGCCTCCTGCCATACATCCATCATATACAACTCGTCGTCCGGATCTTCCTTCCCCGGTCCGGTCTCCTGCATCAGCTCCCGCCATATTTCCAGCCATACCTGCTCCTTATGGACCTGCTCTCTCAAACCCAGCTTCTCCGCTGCCTGCACATATATCTCCATCCCAGGCTTGAAGCATAGCCGGAAGTGACCATCATCTCCACAGCCCTTTCTGCTATGGCCATACACTCATGATACCTGCCCTGCTCACGGAGAATAGGCAAATACCTGGCGGCCACCTTTGGATACAGCTTTACCCGCTCCTGTTCCTCCAAATACCTTATCTGAATATACTCCTCCAGGAAAGCCAGCACCCCGGCCGCTTCCTCCCTGTCCTGCTGCATATCCTGCCAGAGTAAGATACAACTGATCTCCTGCATGCTGAGGTATGTATGGACGCCAAGGTTTCCGGGAAAGTCCTTTACCGTCCTCTGAATGATCTCCCTGTACAGCCTGGCACTGTCTTTCTTTTCACCGGACTGTTCCGACTCCGCCCTGACTCGTATCATGGCGCTGAACTGCTCCCGGATCGCCTTATTACAGGTATGCTCCAGCGCCGCATCTTCCGCCAGCAGATCCGACACCTTTTCCCATTCACGATCCAGCATTGCCATGGCAATACGCTGTCTCCACTCAAAATAATAATACTCGTCCTCGGAAAGCAGGGTGGTAAACTTATCCGGGGACAGTCCCATCCGCTGCAGCAGTGCCGTCTGCAGAAGCCGGTCCATCCTCCGTTCACCATATAGATACCTGGTAAGCGCCGATGGCGTACACAACCCACTGCACAGGTCTGCCCCGCTTATTTTCTTTTTCCGAATCGTTTCCCGCATCAGGTCCCCCAGGGTTCTTCTCTCATTCTCCCTCATACTATGGTCCTCCTTTGTACACCATAAAAATAATACATTATTATAGCATACCCCCGAAATGCGTTCAACCTATATGCGTTTTTACAGCGACCTGCATAAATCATATACTCTTATTTTCTATATTCAAGTGGATCTGTCCAAACTATCTTATCTTTCAAACATGCCGCCTCCGGCGGCAGTGCTGCTGCAGGCGGCACAAACAATCCGTAAAAAAACGCAAGCGAACTTGTTCGCTTGCGTTTTTCCGTGTGAGATTTAGAATTTCTTAGACGACGTTTTATGCCATTTTAGAAGTTCTTCTCACACTTCCCGACATGCCGCCCCCGGCGGCAGTGCCGCTTGATAGCGGCACAAACAATTCGTGAAATTGAGCAGGACTTTCAAAGCCGTGTAACCCCCAAAGACAGACCTACATCGTAAAATCATACGTTACGCTGGTTGCATTTATCCCATCATCCAGCACAATAGTCAAGGTATGGCTGCCCGCAGGAATCGACGCGTTCATGATGGTAATGGTCAGAACGTTGTCCGTCAGACCCCCTTCCGAGCCATATTCCGTACTAAGCAACAACTTCCCGCTCAACCCGCTGATCTGGGTCAGGCTATTCTCATAAAGCCTCTCCACCGGCTTGTCAAACACCACTTTAAGCTGCGTATCGCTGATAACTGTCACTCCGGTGATCCGGGGCCATGCTGTTTCATCCGGATCCGGCGCAGTATACGCCGGGATCTCCTGATAGCTGTAGAAATCCTCCCGGTTGCCCCTCTCATCCTCCGATGCACAGCAGAACCACTGTCCCGCCCGAATGCCGCTGACGGTGATATAATTCAGGCCGTATCCTATCGAAACCCTTGTGCCTCCGGCGTAAATCTGCGCGGGATCCTTGGCGGCAACGGTTCCCTCACCCTCTACCAGATCCTGAATTGCATAATAAAGCACGCCGGCCTCGTCCGAGTTGACAGTGACCTGTATGGTATTTTCATCCTTCCACTCAATACTTCTGATGCTGACCCTGGGTGCCTGCAGATCAAGATAACACGTACCTTTCAGCTGGGTACCATCCTTCAGGGTAATCACAATCGTATAGGTATTATTACCTTTGGGGACGCTGCCCCTCTGCATATACACGCGGTAAATCCTGTTGTCCGAGGTCCTGACCTTCCCGAGCGCCGTCTCGTTCTGCGGACAGCTGATGTCAAACTGTGCCAGAGTCAGGCTCTCCGGGGTGGCGGTCTCCAGCTCAATCTCAAATCCGTACAGATATTCGCCGTTGTCCTGCTTCTCCGCAAATGCTTCAGCGTTCTTGATGGCGGCTGCCGTCTCCTCATAGACATCCCCGGCAATGGAAAGGCTGTTTACCAGCGTGGATTTTCCCTCCGTATTAACGGCCACATAATACATGGTATAAGGCATCCCCTCAGTCAGGCCGCCAATGGTAATCCCATTCTGATGCTGCTTCATCTCTGTCTTTACGCCGTCCCTGATAACCTCTGCTTCCGTCGGTTCCGCGTTTTGATCCGATGCCGCCCGGAAAGCCGCCGCACGTGCCAGGCTCCGTCCGTCTTCCCTTAACAAATAACAGAAATAGCCCGGTTCATCGGAATTATAGGTAATCGCAGCTTCATTTGCCCCCGTGCGGACAGCATTCATGCCTGCAATCTGCGCACAGTCCGTCCTGTAGGCAAATACGCTGGAGATCGCCGTACCGTCCGGAAGGGTAATCTGCAGATCATATTCCTGATCCCTGTAATAGGCGGTTGTCAGATCATAAACCATACTATCCTCAGTGGATACAGACAGAATGGTCATATCGGAGCCGCCGCTGTTGCAGATGATACTGAACGCCGAAAGCGTAAGGGGCTGTTCCGTCTTCCGATTTAAGGTCACCCGGATACGTCCGCTGCCCACAACCTCTACCTTCCGGATCTCAAACGCCTCCTGTGCCGGTTGCGAAGGCTTCTCCGCAGGCTTCCAGGCCCCCTGGGATGATGCCGCCTTTTCTGCCTTCACTGCTGTCTCGCTCCTGGCCTCCCGTCCTTCCTGCTTGCCGAATTCCTGGTAATGCCTGTAAGCCGCCAACAGATCATTGCCATAGGCCTCTTTCAGATCCCCGTATCTGTCAAGATAATCCACAGGGTCAAAGCCGGTACCGCTGTCCCTGTGTTCATAGGCTCCATGGGTAAGATAATGGGTGACATAAGCATCCCAGTCATCCCCGAACGCCGCCTGAAGATCCGGATATTTCTCCCTGTATTTGACCAGATCCAGCATCCCATTCATCACCCGGCCCTCAGAAAGCCCGATGCTCCTGTAATGCTCCAGCAGTGCTTTCCTGTCATAGCCATATGCCGCCTTAAGATCCGGATACTTATCCGCATAATAATGCTCGTCGAAAACGTCTTCTATGCCCATACCTGCAGCCCTGGCAGAGCTGATGCTGCCCAGCACTACCGCCCCGACGATGGCAACAATGACGACCCTTCTTGCAATTTTTGCAAACCCTGTCAGCCTTTTCCTGAATCCTTCCTTCATTTTACTGCTGTTTCCTTTCCTTATAACATTCTTCCAACGCCGGCCTTCCTGTCGGAGCCTTCCCACGGTTCACAGTCCCACAGGCTTTACAATATCTGCCAGATATACCCATCATAATGCTTTTTGCCCCCGGCGTCAAGTAACTACTATATCTGCAGCCCTGAATATCTGCAGCCCTGAAATACTGGCGGAAAATGCCGGTGCAGCCCGGACTGTTTACAAAGTCTGCCGCAAAAGCTATACTTACATTAAAATTTATTACAGAAGGGAATAGATCTTATGACAGAAAACAGCTTTTCGCTTTCTCAGCTTGCGGAAATGAGCATGCTGACTGAGCGTACCCTGCATAATTATCTGAAGAGAGGCCTGCTGCACGGGAAAAAAACTGCCTCCGGCTGGCGGTTCTCCGTGGAAGAATTGGAGCGGTTCTGGGAGCAGCCCTTCGTCAGCGCAGCCGTGCACTCCAAACAGCTTGCCATAGCCGACGACTTTCTGCAACGGCGCGTGCCGACGGCCGGTCAGATCTGCATGGCCTATGACTGCGCGGCCCCGTCGCCGGAAGAAGCCCTCCGCCTGTGTGAATATTTCCTGTCCGCCGTAAAGCATTGTTCCGATATGCGCTTTGCCTACCACTATGAAAAGGGGCTTATGCGCGTGACCCTCCGGGGAAAGGCAGAGGAGGTTACAGCCGTGATAAACGGCATCGTCAAGGCTTAAACCGTCCCGGCCTGCTTCGACTGATCCTGGCCGAGCCTTGGCTGATCCCGGCGGCTTCGGCGATCCTGGCCGGGCCTTGGCTGATCCCGGCGGCTTCGACTACAGCCGGCTGCAGGTCTCCAGCAGATCCTCCACTCCGCATTCCAGACATTCCGCCAGGGCAGCCACTGCCTCCGCGGCCGCTTTATTGATATTTTTCCGGCGCTGTTCATACTGTTGAATGGCCCGCAGAGATACACCGGATTTCTCGGACAGCATTTTCTGACTATAGGCCCGCAGACGGCGAAACTGTGCCAGCTTTGTGTCCCTGCTTTCCGGCTGCTCCAGCATAAGCTGCAGTTTTTCCACAAAGCGGTCCTCCGGCATCTCATGGAATCTGGGATACATGGTATCCAGTTCGGAAAAGCCAATCACCGTCATAATTTTCCTATAGGTCTGATTCAGCTTCCACTGGGCATAGGCCAGAATCCACCCCTCCCAATAATCCGCCGTACGGCAGAGCCGCAGTCCCACATCCGGGTGCTCCGCCCGAATTCCCATAATTCTCCAGGTCTCCCAGGCCAGCTCCGCTCCGGACATTCCCGCCACATATTTCGGATTTCCGCATCCGAATTCATCTGCCAGTCCGCTGCTGATGAATAATCGAAAAAATTCATTTCTGTCAGCCCGGCAGTCATTTGCTATATAATCTATCATCTCCGCCATATTTGTCATGGCCTCCTGCAAATATGCTTCGCTGTATGCCGTCTTCATTTTTCCTCCTGTACTGCCGTATCAGCGGCATTTCTGTCTTCCCTCAAAATATCCATCATATCCCTGCCGGAAAATCCGGCCCGCCCCTGAAGCCTCCGATAATCCGCCCTGGCTGCCTCATCTCTGGCCCTGCGCTGCCGATGCCAGGTCTCCCAATTAACTGCCTCATATTGCAGGAATCGAATGGCAGCCTCTGCCTGCCGGCTCTTTAATACAAGCTGCTCGCCCAGCGCTCCCAGCTTCATGGCCTCTCCAAGCTGCTCCAGACTGACAGTATTATTTAAAAAGTCCCTCACAAATGAAAAATAGGAATCATCCGCCCGATAGCCCTTGACCAAGTCCACCTCTTCCACCTCCGGCGCGAAGTGCCCGATCAGGAATTTTCTGCCCTGTTCTGCGATTTCCGAGCCGGTTCGCAGCTGACGATACCGGACCAGGACCGCCACCCAGCGCAAAACATCCTCATCCGTTGCAGAGCCAAGCTCCATGACCTTCAGTCCATCCGGATCCAGCTCATAAACATTCACAATCCCGTCCCTCCTTCCGGGACACGCCCATTCTCTGGCCAATGTCAGATGCTCCGTGCAGTAAAACCCTTGCCCGTAATCATTATTATTCTTTCCGAATGTTACATCCGGCTTTTCCACAATTACGGAAGATCCATGATACAAAATCATCCCTGCATATCCTTTCCCGTCTTTGTAGTACTTCCATGGAGTTACCATATTATATCTCCAAGGAGTTACTTCTGTCAATAAGATATTCTGAGAAAACACTTTCATAAGCGTTTCCCTAAATTATCACAATGAAAAAGCCGCCTGATTTCAAGTTGAAATTCCGACAGCCTGCTTCTTATAATGAAATATAAATGATACGTGAAGGAGGTTTCTATGAAAACACTGTATAAAAAAGTCAGCCGGCAGCTGGAACGCATTGACTTCGAAGCACTCTGGCCCGGCTTCCACCCGTATCCCTTTGCCCTTTATGACAGCACGTATGCCGTTCTGGACGGACGGCTCATAAGCCGTCCGGATAATTTCCGGGGCAATACCACCGTGGTTTTTGAAGGCCGCCAGATCGCTATCTGGAATGTGAGCTATGATCTGCCGGAGGACGAGGAACAATTTGCCTCCAAGCTGGTGCATGAGATGTTCCATGCCTTCCAGATGGAGCGGAAGGAAACTAGGTTCCCCAATGATCTTCTGCTGGCGGGCACGGATTTAACGCCGGAGTATCTGGCCTTAAAGGCGGAGGAATACCGCTGCCTCACCAGGCCCGGCGGCCTTCCCCGGTTCCGGGCGCTGCGGGAAAGGCGAAGGGCACTGAACCCCGGCTGTATCCGTGAAGAGCTCCTGGCGGAGACAGCCGAAGGCATGGCACAATATATTGAGCTGTGCGCCCTGGGGCAGCTGGCCGGGGACTCAGGACGGACTGGGGGCGAAAACCGGGCCGCAGACGGCCGACGGGCTGAAAACCGGGCCGCAGACAGACGACGTGATGAAGACAAGGCCGCAGACAGACGACGTGATGAAGACAAGGCCGCAGACGGACAACGGGCTAAAGACAAGGCCGCAGGCGGGCGACGGGACGGGGAACGTTTGCAGGCGGCCCTGGCGGAATGTGCAAGCCGTCTGGCAGATCCCGGGCTGCTCCCGGATTCCCGGCGCTGTGCCTATGACAGCGGCTCCCTGCTGCTGTTTGCCGCCAGGCGGGAAGGCCTCACCCTGTTCCACGATATTGGAGGCGAATCCCGCTCCGTCTATGACATCCTTCTGCCCCAGATTCCCCAGGCGGACTGCCCGGTTTCTTTGGACGGGGAGATGCTTGCCCCCTGGGCCCGTGTCCTCTCTGATCGGACAGCACAGCGGGAACAGCTGATCCGGGCATTTCTACAGGAAGCACACACAACAGTTAACGGCTGCTTTCGCATATGCGGCTATGATCCCATGAATCTCTGGCGGGAAGGAAATCGTCTCTACAGCACCTCCTTTCTTGCTCTTGCAGAGGAAACGGGAAACATCATCACCCTCACAGGGAGGGCGCTGCTGCAGATGCTCCCCGGCTCACCCGATACCGTTTTGGCTTACAGCACTGCGATACCAGACACATGATCTCATGGGCCAGCAGCGGTGCCGCTGCCAACAGAGTCAGACGCATCCACTCCCTGCCTGAAAGCGAAGAGGTGCCAAAGGCATGGATCAGGAACGGAACCTCCGTCACCGCAAACTGCAACAGGAACCCGATCACACAGGCAGCAATCATCAGCTTATTCTCCAGATGATTCATCCGCAGGACGGAGCGGTTCGTATCCCTCATTCCCACCGCATGGAAGAGCTGACTCATGCCCAGCACGGTAAAGGCATAGGTCTGGGCCTTGGACAAAACCCATTCCTCCTGCAATATCCCGGCCAGTGCGGAAATGCTGCAGGAAATCCCACGGATATGCAGCAGCGCCATGGGCAGCATGAGAAAGGCAGACAGGCTCACCGCCGCAATCAATATCCCGTAAAAGCAGGTGCAGGCCAGCCCGCCTCTGGAAAACAGGCTTTCCGACGCCTTTCTGGGCTGTTGGTGCATCAGGGTTCTGCCATCATTTTTGTCCACTCCCAGAGCCAGCGCCGGCAGGGAATCCGTAATCAGGTTAATCCACAGTATGTGGCTGGACTTTAAGGGGGACGCAAGACCGCATACCACTGTCAGAAACATGGTGACAATCTCCCCCAGATTGGAGGACAACAGAAAGATCACCGATTTTCTGATATTCTCATAAACACCTCTGCCCTCCTCGATGGCCCGGCGGATGGTGGCAAAATTGTCATCCGTGAGAACCATATCCGCCGCCTGCCTGGCCACATCCGTTCCCGTCTTTCCCATGGCAATGCCAATGTCCGCCGCCTTCAGGGAGGGTGCATCGTTGACTCCGTCCCCCGTCATGGCCACAATCTCCCCTCTGGCCTGAAAGCCGTCCACAATGCGTACCTTCTGGGCCGGAGACACCCGTGCAAACACCCTGGTATTCTCCAGCTTTTCCTCCAGCGCTTCCCCGGTCAGACGTCCCAGGGCCTCCCCCGTCATACACTGCTCAAAGCGCTCCACAATCCCCAGCTGCTTCCCGATGGCAAAGGCGGTATCCACATGATCCCCGGTAATCATCACCGTAGTCACTCCGGCCTCCCTGAAATCCGCCACCGCCCGGGCCGCCTCCGGTCTGGCGGGATCCCGCATACCCACCAGTCCCAGGAAGGTCAGCTCCGCTTCCTCCGGCCTGGTGATGCCGCTGCGCATGGCCACTGCCAGCGTCCGCAGGGCATCCTTCGCCATATCCTCCATGGCCTCCTGCACCTGCCGCCTTATCTCCCCGGAAAGCCGCACCGTACCGCCTGCCGTCAGGATATGGGTACAGCGCTTCAATACCTCGTCCGGCGCTCCCTTGGTATAAGAAACGCTTCCGTGGAGAGTGGTCATCATCTTTCTGTCCGAGTCGAAGGAAAGCTCCCCCGTCCTGGGCATTCCGGCCTCCGCCTGTTCCTTGCCAAGCCCTGCCCTCTCCCCAAAATCCAGCAATGCCAGCTCCGTAGAGTCTCCCGTCCTGCTGCCCTCTTCCAGCAGCGCATCATTGCATAATATCATCCCGTACAGAAAATCGGGGGCATCTTCCCGTCTGAACTCCTGTGCTTCCAGGACACGCCCCATTACAAAGCACTTTTCCACCGTCATCCTGTTCTGGGTCAGTGTCCCGGTTTTGTCGGAGCACACCACGCTCACCGCTCCCAGCGTCTCCACAGAAGGAAGCCTGCGCACTATGGTATTCACCTTCACCATCCTGGTGACGCTTAAGGCCAGACAGATGGTCACTACTGCCGGAAGCCCCTCCGGCACCGCCGCCACCGCCAGGGAGATCGCGGTTATCAGCATCTCCGGAATATTCCGATGCTGCAGCACCGCAATCATAAACAAAGCGGCACACAACAGCAGGGACAGCAGGCTCAGGACCTTGCCCAATTCCCCCAGCCTCCTCTGAAGAGGTGTCATCTCTTCCTTTGCTTCCGTAATCATGGCAGCAATCTTACCCAGCTCTGTATCCATCCCCGTTGCCGTGACAATGCCTTCCCCCCGCCCGTAGGTGACGACAGTAGACATATAAGCCATATTGTGCCGGTCTCCCAGAGGGATCTCCCCCTGGGAGGTATCTCCCGGAACTGCCTCCGCTCTCGGCATATAGCCGCCGTCCTTGTCCACCGGAACCGCCTCCCCGGTAAGGGCGGATTCTTCGATCTTCAAATTGGCTGTCCTGACCAGCCGCAGATCTGCGGGCACCTGGCATCCCGCCTCCAGGTACACCAGATCCCCCCGCACCAGCTCCGCCGCCGGAATCTCCAGCCGCCTTCCCTCCCGGACCACAAATGCCTTAGGGCTTGTCAGCTTCTTTAATGAATCCAGCGCCCGCTTTGCCTTCCCCTCCTGCAGCACCCCCACGGCGGCATTGAGGATCACTACCACGCCGATGATGACGGCGTCGCTGATCTCCCCTAAAAATACGGACACCGCAGCCGCAACGATCAACACATAGATCAGCGGATCGTTCAGCTGCTCCAGAAAGACCTCCACCGCCGTCTTTTTCCGGGACTCTTTCATTTCATTCCTGCCGTACATGGCCAGACGCTTTCCTGCCTCCGCTGCCGTGAGTCCCCTCTTTTCGTCACTCTTTAATTCTCTCACCGTTTCCTGTATGCTGTACCGTTCAAACACAAAGAAATCCCCCCGAAGCATATTTTTTAACAACCTTCCGGCTGTGCCGCCTGCGGCGGCACAAGCAATCCGTGAAAAGAATCGCTTCTCTTGCGATACTTCCGAAGTTGTCCGGAATTGTTAATATATATGCCCGGAGGTGAGAAAACATGTCCATGGAAAATTCAGAAAAGCTTGTATGAGTGCAGGACAGCCCGCCGGCTCATTTGAGCTTCTCCGCCTCTTCCCTGTGTGATGACTGAAGGTGCTTTGCAATGGCCGGCATATACCGATACCATTTCTTCATTCTCATCAGCCTTACAAAAATGTATTTTACGAAAAACAGAGAGGGCATCAAACCGCCGCAGAAACCGCACAGGGCCCATATCACATTTTTCTTCATCATTCCATCCTCCTCTTTCGTACGATTTTTCATTTGTATGAAGCTGCTTTTATCATATCAGCAAATATCTCATAATAATATGTCTTGTCTGTCTCATTTTTCCACAAATAAGTCATGTCCCATGGCCGGATCCTGTTGTATTATATAACTACATTTTACAAATTACATTCTACAAAAGAAGGAGGATTTCCCTAATGAAAAAACGTATTGCAAAAATAACCGCTCTTTTGTTCTCCGCAGCCCTGCTGGCTCTGCCCGGATCAGCCTTTTCTTTCCGCCAGCCGGCTCCCGCGGCTTCTGTCTGCAGCGTAAACGGCAGCTTCTACTATGACTGCCCGATTCCGGCAGATGTAAGTGAAGATGGTATTCATTAATTTTTCTTCGGATCAACACCCAGATTTTCCTCTGCAAACTTCATAAAAAGCGTTCGCATATAATGCTGTTTAAAAATGTCTGTGATATGTATTACCCATTCTGCATATTGCAGACATTTTTTCCTGACATTGTCATACAGAATATCCGCTTCCCCGGAGGTAAAATCCACCGGTCTGCCGGCCTTTTTCTCTGCTCTACTCTCTTCCACGCCAATCAGATTATTGAATACATAATGAATCGTATTGATCTTACCGTTAAGCAGCTTCTGTCTGGCACTTTTTCCGGACAAATCTTCTGCGTCCGCCATATAATCGGAATGAATCATCTGATGCGTCATATTATCCAGAATCAGCTCCACAGACAGAAAATGATATTTCATCTGCACTCTGCTCTTTTCAAAGCGTCTCAGGATCTTCTGATACTCGGAAATTGCTTCCTCCTGCCGTCCCGCCCGCCAAAGATACGTACACATATTATTCATCAGGCGCAGTTCATTCTGAAAGGGTACACGCTCCGTCCTCTTATGATAAGTCAGCCGCAGCAGCTCCTCCGTCCTGCGGTAAGCCTCCTCCGGCTTCAATTCCCCCTTTCGAAACAGGTTTTTGATTTCCAGGCCTTCTACCCGCTGCCTGTTCTCCGGAACGGACAGATCCACAAACCGCTTCATCCGCTCCGCTGCCCATGTTGCCTTCTCATACTCATGCCTGCACAGAAGCTGCTCTATCTCATCGTTCATCTCCAGCACACGGTAATCCTCCGTGGCCACGGCTCCCGCGTATCGCCATCCGCTCATGCCCAGCCGTCCCATAAGCCGACGCAGCTTCTTCCTGTCCGGCATCTGCCCGTTCTCCACCCGGGACAGGGTGGCAGGCTCCTGATAGATGCCCTCCAATAGCTCCTCCTGGGACATTCCCCTGGCCTTCCGCTCCTCCCGGATGATCTCACCGATCAGGTAATACTGACTGGTACAGGGATTAAAATACAGCTTATCGATCACGGAGTCTTTCATGCCGAAATGGATATAGACCTGCTCCAGCGTCTCCTTCCAGCAGGCAATCCGCTCTGCTTTATCATGCCGTCCCAGCCTTTCATACACCTCCAGGAGCAATGCAAGCAGGGAAGGCATACACAGGATCATGTCGTTATCCCGAAGCTGCTCCAGGGCTTCCTCACACAGGGCTTCACCGTCGCCATACTCCCCTTCTTCCAGGCAAATACCTGCCAGCACCAGCACGGTCTTGGCCTGCAGCTTTGCCTTCTCCAGACTGTCTGTGATCTGCTCCCGAATATAAGCCGCTACCTTCTCCAATAATCTGCGGGCTGCCGCCCTGCTCCCCTTCATGTGAAGGGCCCGGGCGTACAGAATGAGATTTTCCAATTCAGTTCCTGCCAGCAGCCCTTCTCCCGGCCCGATCTCTCCCGTCTTCCCCATAGTAAGCCGGACAGCTTCCTCCAGAAATCTTTCCGCTCCCTCGTAATCCCTCCGTTCCAGCGCAAGCACACCAAAAAGCCTGGCACGGTTCATCTGCCGCACCGGCTGATCAGCGCCTGCATCCCGACAAAATGTATCCAGCTTCCGTTCTGCCGCATCCAGTCTGCCTGCCCTCAGATCGTCCAGAATAATGTCCCTGGTTTCAACCTCCTCATACTCCTCCAGGCTCAGTGCAACCTCGAATTTATTCAGACCGGTTCCCAATCTCTGCAGCAGGAGCTCCATCAGTAAGAAGTCCGGCACTGCTTCCCCCTTCTCTATCTTGGAAATCTGCTGCCCCGAGCAGATCCCCCTGCCCAGCTCCTGCTGACTGACATGTTTATCCTTTCTGACCCTGCCCACCAGAAAATGAATCGCTCCCACCTCTCGAATCATCCGGCCAAGCCCCCCTTAATCAGTATTTTCAGATATTTTTGTCAATATGTTCCCCGTCATGCTAATATTCTATCTCGATTTGACCACATTATCAAGCAGAGGATAAGTGAACCCGTGAAAATCCAAAAAAGGGCTGCATTCAGGCAGCCCCCAGACACAGCAGACACATGATTCCCCGCCAACGATGCTTCCACATATCCGAAAGTCTTGTTTATCGGAATTATTATAATTGCATGCTTATGCAAAAAACATGACTTATTTGCTGAATTTCTCTGCAGATAAGATCATAAAGCGGCGACAGCATCCATTTTCTTTTCCCTCAGCCAAACGCATCCCAGTAAGGGATCTCTGCTTTTTGCAGACAGGCTTTCAGACCTTTGTCGGATGTCACTACAGTCATATCTTTCCCGCTTAAAATTGCCTCCCAGGCTGTAGCAGCAATCAACGCATCCATTGATGCAAAGTTATGTATTAAGGCATTCGGAATAATCTGCTCGGCATATTGAATTGTCTTTTCATCGAAGGGCAAAATGCTCACAGATAACAGGCCAGATTTCCCTGTCATTGTTTCATTGATCAACTGCAGCCACATATTCACTTTCCGTCTGTTCCACTTTGCCTGAGGGGCAATATACCATTTATTTGTACACATACTCCCTGTCTCTGAAATCGGACGCATACACTTTTGAAACCCACCGTTTCGACCTCTGGCATATTTTCCAAGTACCGAGATAATTTCTATTTTAGTTATATTTGAAATAAAGATTTTACTCTCTGTGAGGACATTTACCTGCGCCCCATAAGCTGAATTTTCTCTTTCTGCTTCCCTTGATTCTTTCAGTAAGTTAAAAAATGCGTTTGTATCTAATAAATATTCCTTCTGCATCTTATATCTCTCCTCCCTGCACGCATTCCGGTTATCAGGAAAGCTTTCGAGGAAGATCTCTGAACAGTGCGTCCAAATCATTTTCATCTATGGGTGCCAATTTATCTTCAATCGCCGTCACCAGCTCATTCAGATCCGCTCCCGGACCTTTATTGATATATCCGTCAATTCCCATGTTTGTAAGCCGCTTAATATCTGCAAAATTACTGTAATTGGTATAAACAATTACAGTAATAAAGGGATCTCCTTTACGGATTTCACTTAAAACCTCTTCCCCTGTAAGACCCGGCAGCTTGAGGTCCAACAGGATCAAATCATAATCCCTTTCTCTGAACAGCTTTAACCCGATATTTCCGTCACTTGCTATATCCGCCTGTATACCATCCATTTCCAGTGCCTCCTTCACGGGAGCCGCCGTTGCCGCTTCGTCTTCAATTATTAATACAGTACTCATATTTATATCCCTCCTTTGGGCTGCTGAATCTGAATCATGAACCTGGTGCCTTTATGAAAGCTTTTATCAAGCCGAATCGTACCATTAAACATCTTTAATATATTCCAGACAATATACAGGCCGAGCCCTTCCCCTCCGTTACCCGAAGTGGGATCTTTGGTGGAAAAAAAAGGTTCAAATATCTTCTGATAATTTTCTTCCGGAATACCCGGACCATTATCGGTAAACTCTATATTCACCATATTATGTGCAGAAACGGAAATCACTATGTCGATATGCCCGTCTTTTCCGATGGCCTGCATGGAATTCAGAACAAGATTATAGAATACCTGGGAAAATTGTATCTGATCTCCCGACAGGATAATCTCCGAAGAACCTTCAATCCGATAAGTTATATTTTGCCCGCGCAGCCTCATCTCCAGATCACTGAGCACCTGGCTGATACAATCCTGCACGTTGAACATGCCAGATTCATTTTTGGGAGATACCACCGGACTGAATCTGGCCAGCAGTACCCCAAGACGATCCGTCTGCGCTAATATATCAGCCAAAAGAGTGTCCAAATCTTCCAGAGGATCTTTCCCTTTTTGAATTTTCCGTTGATGCAGTTGAATTGCATACCGGATATTAGTGATCGGCTGCCCCAGTTCATGAGAAAAACCCTTTAATAGGTCACGCAGGGCAATCATCTGCCGATTATGCTCCTGATCCGAAACCAGATCCTTCATCCTGCGCCACACGGCCTGTTCCGATTCCAACTGCTCTTCGCTGCGTGATTTCACCCCGTATTTCCTGGATTGTCCGCGCTCCGATCTCTGATTTTGTTCCAGGTTCCATATATGCTCATAAATACTCTGCGCTTCTTCAAATCTATTCAGGCTCAAATAGAAGTTGTACAAAGTCCTTGCTATGGGAATACTGCTTTTCGCACTATTCTGCATAAGCCTTAAAGTCTTTTCCAACCCGTCTCTGTAATCGACTGTTTGAAAATAATACACCAATTCATATTGGATGTTAAAATCCGAAGCTTCAATAAATCGCTCATTTATCTGCAATACCCGTTCTGCAAACGAATAATCCGACTTTTTTCGACATATCCTCAGAATTGCAGCCACAATCAATTTCTCTGTATAGGGCTTCTTCGTTTTCTCAATCAATGATAAAGCCAAATCGTTTTTACCCAGCTTTTCCAGCCTGTGAATCAAAAAGGTATCTGTTTTTCTGCTTTGATCTGCCTGCTTGCCATTTAACTTATATTCAGCAAGAGCCACAATTTTCCCAATATCCTGAACAGCTTCCCATCTGTCAATTTCTCTTCGTACAATCCAAAAATTGCGGTCGTCTCCTGCCTGTTCCGCGATATGCCGAACAGATGCGTCTATCATGAAATCATTCCCTAAAAGAATGGTCAAATCATTTCGTAACCCCTCGGGAACCTGGTTTTTATCAAATATCGTCCTGATTTTTTCTCTGAAAGCCTGCATAAGCTCAAAAGAAGCATTTCTTTCAAGTTTACGATAGGATTTCACAAATATCGGAAATTGTTCCGGCTGTATTAATCTCAGCATTTTCAGGTATTCCTCAGCCGCTTCCTGAAACTGCCCGTTTTGACGATACATATCCCCCAGCAGTTTTGCAAAAAAGCTATCCTCTGGAAATCGCAGAGCTGCTTGCCTGCACTTCTCTATGGCTTCCTCCACCCTGCCTGAGTTTCTAAGGCTTGTAATCTCTGCCGCCGCCCCCTTCTGTTCCTCATACATACAGCTGATTCCTCCGTCATAATCCTGACTGTATTGTATCATATTCCGTCCTATATGAAAAGCATATTTATAATATTAGCCGCTTTGTTCCCCCTGTTTTTCCCTCATGCCATAATACCGTTCATTCACCCGTATCTCCTGTTTTATCCTGCTTATGACCTTGTCATAGACCTCTTCCTCGTTTTTTGTTTCCAGCACAATACGGTGATCTCCCCTGTCAAGGTTGTAGTACGCCTTCCAGCAGCCATCCTTCGCATCATAAAAATAGCCTATCACGAACTCTGCAAATGACTCATCTCCAAAGCTTAAGCTCCAAGCCGGATGCTTCATAAGCCTTTCCTTCAATTCCTCTGCTTCCGCTAAAAATTCTTCTTTTTTCACAGCGGCACCTCCTGTGGATTCCTCCCTTTTTCTCAATAGTCCTCTATCTCTGATCGATTACCGCATGTCCGGATAAGGAAAGCTTTTTCAATGGGAAGCCAGCAGCTTTTTCGTATATTCCTGTTTCGGGTTGTCGAACAGCTCCTGTGTCTCCCCGATCTCTATGATCTCCCCATCCTTCATCACCATAATCCTGTCACACATCTTATAGACTACATTAATGTCATGGGAAATAAACAGATAGGAAAGCTGCATTTCCTGCTGCAGCTTCTGCATCAGCTCCATGATCTGAGCCTGAATGGTCACATCCAGAGCGGACACCGGTTCGTCGGCCACCACCAGCCCCGGGTTCGTGATCAGCGCCTGCCCAATGCTGACCCGTTGACGCTGCCCCCCCGAAAGCTGGCTGGGCCTGCGGTGAAAATAAGCTTCCTCCATGCCCACCCGGCGCAGCATGTCATAAGCTGCCGCTTCCATGTCCTCCCTGCTCATGGCCCGGGACTTATCCAGCGCGGCTGCCGCCCGCAGGGGCTCCTGGAGCAGCCAGCCGATGGTTTTCGCCGGGTTTAGGCTGCTGTAGGGATCCTGGAAGATCATCTGCGGACGGACTGTAGTGTGACGGATTTCTCCGGTTATGTCCCGGTTCATGCCCAGAATTGCCCGGGAAAGCGTGGTCTTACCGCAGCCGCTCTCTCCCACCAGCCCCAGGCTCTCCCCCCTGTAAATCGAAAAATCCGCCCCCTGCACCGCCGCATGGCGCTTTTTCCGGGAAAACAGACTGTTGGTGCCATCCTGATAAAAGACCGACAGATCCCGTACCTCTACCACCGGGGGGAACGCCTGCCCCTCCACGCCGCCCACAGCCTCTTCCGTCTCCAGGCTCTCTCCGATCCGCCCGGGGCAACGCTTTTCGCCCTTCGCCGGACACGTTTCTTCCTGACCGGAGTGCCTCTCTTCGCCCTCCGCCGGGTATTTCCCCTGAAAGACCGATGTCCGGCGCTTTAAACGGGAGGGCACGGCCTCGATCAGTTCCCTTGTGTAGGTTTCCTCCGGGTGTTCAAAAATATCTTCCGTCTTTCCCAGCTCCACCACCCTGCCGTCCTTCATGACCGCAATCCGATGACAAATCCTCCTCGCCAGATTCAGGTCATGGGTAATAAAGAGCATGGAGTTCTGCTCCTTAGTATTAATGGTGCGCAGCAGCTCAATGATCTGGTTCTGAATGGTCACGTCCAGCGCCGTGGTAGGCTCATCGCACACCACCAGGTCCGGATGCAGAATCACCGCCATGGCAATCATCACCCTCTGCCGCATACCGCCGGAAAGCTGGTGGGGATAGCTGGCGTAAACCGTCTCCACATCCCTTAACCCCACGGCCTCAAAGGTTTCCAGCACCTTTTCCCTGATCTTTTCCTTGCTGAAATCCGTATGCAGGCGCAGCATTTCCTCCACCTGCCTTCCCACCCTGACGGTAGGGTTCAGGGAAGTCATGGGCTCCTGAAACACCATGGACATTTCCGCCCCCTGGTACTTCCGGTACAGAGCCTTATCTATGGGTTTTCCCGCCTCTCTGAGGACCACGCCGTCAAAAACGATACGGCCGGATGTAATCTCCGCCGTATCCGCCACAAGCCCCATGAGGGTCAGCGCCGTCACCGACTTGCCTGAGCCGGATTCACCCACGACTCCCAGGATTTCCCCGTCCTTCAGCTCCAGAGTTACATTTTTTACAACCTCCGGGCCGTCAAAGGCTACGGAGAGATTTTCTATCTTAATCAAGCCAACCTCCACGTCGCGGCTCTGCCGTGACTCACATCCTACACTCAGCAGTCCTACAGCGGCGGTTCTTTTCAGACCCGTCGCCGTATGCCTTCACTGAACAGGGAAAAGCCCAACACTACCCACACAATGGTCAGGCCCGGCGCCAGAGCGTACCAGGGCGCGTTCTGCAGATACCCCTGGGCATCCGACAGCATTTTCCCCAGGCTTGCATCCGGGGGCTGCACCCCGATCCCCAGATAACTCATACCGGACTCCGCCAGAATGGCATTGTTAAATCCGATCATCACCGAGACCCAGAATACGGAGAAAATATTGGGCAGAATATGCACAAAGAGAATCCGTATCCTGCCCACACCCATCAGCCTGGCCCGGCCGATATAATCCGCGTCCCGAAGACGTATGAATTCACTTCGGACAATCCTTACATAGCTGGGGATAAAGACAATACCCAGGGCAAGAATCACATTCTGCCTCCCGTTTCCCAGCAGGCTGATCAACACCAGGGCCAGGAGAATGCTGGGAAAGCCGTTGACCGCGTCCGTGACCCGCATGACAATCTCGTCCACCAGGCCGCCGAAGTAGCCGGTCAGCGCGCCCAGCAGAATGCCCGCTGAAGCCGAAAAAAACACCACCAGGCTGCCGATCACAATGGTGGTGCTCAGACCCTTCATCACCCGGGAAAATATGTCCCTGCCGAAATTATCCGTGCCGAAAATATGTCTCAGGGAAGGGGCTGCAAACTTCTCGGAAGCAGACATGGCCGTGGTACTGTAGGGCGTCCAGAAAAGCCCCAGAATGCCAAACAGCAGGGCAAGACCTGTCATAATCAGGCCCGCCGTCAGATATTTATTCCATTTTCCGCTGTCAGGTTTCTTCATATCACCCTCCATGCCGCGGTCCTGCCGCGACTGATAATCCCATAGCGAACAAGTTCGCAAGCTGCCCTGTGAAGCTTAGTTTTTCACGCTATTTCCCGCTGATTCTGGGATCAATGACCCGATACAGAATATCCACCAGAAAATAAACAAAGATCACAACAAAGGTAATGTAAAGAATCAGGATTTCCACCACCGGAAAATCCCGGTTATTGATAGAGCTGATCAGCAGCCTGCCGATCCCCGGCAGCCCGAAGACCTGCTCCACCACAATGCTGCCTGCCACAATCTCCGCAATTATCATGCCGAGAAAGGTAACTACCGGCATCATGGCGTTCCGCAGCACATGCCCGTACATCACACGCTGCCGGGAACATCCCTTGCTGTACGCGGTACGCACGTAATCTGCCTTCATTTCCGTCAGCATGGAATTTCTCAAGAAGCGGGCCGTCATGGCAATCTTGGGAAGCGCAATGGACAACGCCGGAAATACCAGATAGCTCAGAAATCCCCCAAAATCCTGCCTGTAGCTGACATAGCTGCCGGGGGCAAACCATTTCAGCACAACGCCAAACAGGAAGGTCACCAGGATTCCCAGGAAAAAGGAAGGCACCGCCATAGTGGCCTGGGTCGCTACCCCCAGAGCCGCATCCAGAAAGCGGCTGCCGCTCTTTGCCCATAATACTCCCAGGGGAACGGACACCACAATAATCAGCACCATCGCCAGCCCGGCCAGCCACAGCGTCACCGGAAGCTTATCCCCGATCAGCTCCGCCACCGGCATCATTTCATTCATGTTCTTGGAATACTGATAGCTGCGGCCCAGGTCTCCCCGCAGCACACCGCCTGCCCAGTTGAAATACCTCACCACAGGCGGATCATTCAGGCCCAGCTCCTCCCGAAGCTGTTCCTCTCTTTCGGGAGTGGCTTCCGTTCCCAGAATGGAGGTTACCACATCCCCGGGAATAATCTGAAAGGCAAGGAAGGCGCCCACGGAAACCAGAAACAATGTCATAATGAGAGTGATAATTTTTTTAATAAAAAAGTTCACGGGAACGCCTCCTTTCCTGTTTTTTCAGCCAGACATTTTGCAAAACCAAAACGCAGCGGTCACGCCGGGACTTATTCCACGCAATATACCGTGCTCATATCCTGCACATACACCGGATAGAAGGTATATCCCCCAAGCCTGGGACTCACCGCCAGTGTGATGGCAGGCACCTGGATAAAGGCACTTCCCGCCTCATCACACAGTATCTGCTGCAACTGCTTATAGTATCCGGCCTTTTCTTCTGGATCCATGGCTGCCGCCGCTTTCACATACACCTCGTCATACTCCGCATTGTCAAAATTGATGAAGTTCTTTTTAGATTCCTTCTGGAATCTGTTCATCATATATCCGGGTGTGGCATCACTGGTAAGGCCGCTGATGGTGGACTGGTACTTCCGCCCGTTGTAGCAGTCCTCCAGCCAGGCATTCCACTCCACCGGATTGATGACCGCATTGATCCCTGCCTTCTTTAACTGCTCCACAACTACCTCCGCCGTCTGTACATGATATTCGTAGTTGGAGGGAACGGTAATCTCCAGGTCAAAACCGTCGGGATAGCCCGCATCCGCCATCAGCTCCTTTGCCTTGTCGATATTGGCTCCGGTGCCGTAGGTATCATTCAGATCCACGTAATAGCTTTGCAGCGTGGGCAGCATTGCCGTGCTGATAATTGTGGCATTGCCTCCCGCCAGGAAATCATTGATCTCATCCTTATCCAGGGCGTAACAGATTGCCTGCCTGATCCGGACATCGCTTAAAAGGGGATCGGCATTGTTTAAGTACAACGCCTGCACCACCGCTGAGGGAGCAGACAAAATCTGGAAGCTGTCCTTCAGCTCATTTGCCTGGCTGTCCGTCAGATAGGGGTAAATGTCAATAGAACCTCCCTGCAGCTCCAGCAATGCCGTATCCGTGCTGGTGACGATCTTGAATTTCACCTCATCCAGATAGGGCAGGCCCTTCTGCCAGTAATCGCTGTTCTTCTTTACCACAATGCCCTCCTGGGGCGTATAGGACACAAAAGAAAACGGTCCGGTACCGATGGGCGTCCCGTTCTCATCCTCCCCGCTGCCTGCAGGAATGATGGCTGCCACAAAGCTGTAGATCAGCTCCGTATTGGCACCGCCCACTGTCACCTGAACCGTTTTTTCGTCAATAATGTCTACACTTGTCAGAACCTTTAGCGATGAAATCAACGGTGTGCCGTCCAGAAGGCCGGAAGCCCTTTCCAGGGAATATTTCACATCCTCAGCCGTCACAGCACTGCCGTTATGGAACTTTACACCCTCCCTTAAGGTGAAGGTATAGACCAGGCCATCCTCGGAAACGGTGTAATCGCTGGCAATCGCCTTCATCAGGTCCCCGTTCTTATCAGGCTTTACCAGGCCCTCAAAGATGTTAAACAGAATTTCCTTAGTTCCTGCCGCAGTTGCTTTGTGTGGGTCAAGACTGTCAATATCCTGCTGGATTCCTACAACAACGGAGCCTCCGTAGACCGGACCACCTGCCGGCTCCGAAGCAGATGGACCTGTTGAGGAATTATTCCCCGAAGACTCTCCTGTACCGTCTGAGCCGCATCCGCCCAGTACAGCCGTCGTCAGAAGCGCCGTTAAAAGTAAACTCAAAAGTTTCTTTTTCATACTCTTCTCCTCTTCGATTCCTAAACCTCTCACTATTCGATTGTCACCATCATTTTACCATACAATCCGGTATTTGCAAGCTTTTTTCACAGAGCACGGGATAAATTATAGCGTGCCGCTTATACCATCACCCCACGCAGTTACTCATCAGCATGGCAATGGTCATGGGGCCCACGCCCCCGGGCACCGGCGTAATGGCACTGCAGTGCGGCGCTGCCTTCTCGAAATCCACATCTCCGCAGAGCTTATTATTTTCATCCCTGTGGATGCCCACGTCAATGACCACGGCCCCTTCCTTCACATAGCTCTCGTCGATAAACTTAGGCTTGCCGATGGCCACCACCAGAATATCCGCCCGTCTGGTGACTTCCCGCAGGTTCTCTGTCCTGGAATGGCAGACTGTGACCGTGCCGTTCTCCCGCAGCAGCAGCATGGCCATGGGCTTGCCCACGATATTGCTGCGCCCCAGCACCACACATTCCTTCCCCTGGATCTCAACGCCGGACCGCTTCAGCAGCTGGATCACTCCCGCGGGGGTACAGGACACAAAACCCGGCCTGCCGATACTTAAGTTTCCCACGTTGACAGGATGGAATCCGTCCACATCCTTGTCCGGTGAGATGGCAAGAAGTATTTTTTCCTCATTGATATGCCCGGGCAGAGGCAGCTGAACCAGTATACCGCTGACCGACCCTTTCCCGTTCAGCTCTTCAATCAGCTTCAGCAGCTCTTCCTCCGTGGTTTCCTCCGGCAGCCCATAGCTTAAGGATTCGATACCCACATACTCGCAGGCCTTTTTCTTATTATTTACATAGACGCTGGAAGCCGGATCCGCTCCCACCTGAATCACTGCCAGACACCGGTTCTCCCCCCGGGCCTTTAGCCGGGCCATTTTTTCCTTTAATTCATCCTTGATCTCCTGCGAAATCCTCTTTCCGTCAATTACCTGGTACATACCTGTATATCCTCCTTCACTGTTTTCTGATGCCGGTGGCATCTCTGCTCTTCCCATTTTCCGACATGCCGGCTTTACCGCAGTAAATCCTTTACCACTTCCCCCGCCAGGATCAGCCCTGCCACGGAAGGTACAAAGGACACGCTGCCGGGAACGGCTCCCGTACTGCGGGGCTCCTCCTCAGAGTAAACCACCTTCAAAGACGGAATCCCCCTCTTCCGCAGCTCCCTGCGCATCACCCTCGCCAGGGGACAGACCTTTGTCTCATAAATATCCGCCACCCGGAAGGCTGTGGGATCCAGCTTGTTCCCTGCCCCCATGGCGCTGATAATCGGCGTTCCGGCCTCCCCGGCCTGTTCCGCCAGCATCAGCTTCCCCGACACCGTATCGATGGCGTCCACCACATAATCATACCTTCTGAAATCAAAACGTTCCGCCGTATCCGGCAGATAAAATATCCTGTGAATGCTGACCCGGCAGTCCGGATTAATGTCCCGGACCCTGTCCCGGGCCGCCTCAACCTTAGCCTTTCCCAAGGTACTGACGGTAGCGATGATCTGCCGGTTCAGATTGCCGGGCATCACCACATCGTTGTCTATCAGGTCCAATGCTCCCACGCCGCAGCGGGCAAGGGCCTCCACCACATACCCTCCTACGCCGCCCACGCCGAACACAGCCACCCTTGCCTTTGCCAGCCGCTCTATGCCCTCACTGCCCAGCAGCTGCTCCGTCCGCTCATACCAGCTCTCCATATCATTTTCTCCATACCTGTTCTTCATCCGGCCCGCCGCGCTTGACCGATTGGCCGCCTTTCCGCCCAGCTCTGCTTCACCGCCTCCTGCTCCGCGGAGATAAACCGCTCCGGCTTCTTCCCTACCCAGGCAATTACCGGCCCCGGGAAGAAAGCCACCGCCGCGGTGACAATCCCGACGTCTCCCCCCAGGAAAAAGCCTGCTGCCATAAAGCAAATATCCCGGATCATTCTCACAGCCTTAAAGGGCAGTCTCTTTCACACCCAGCCCCACCATAGCCAGCCTGTTTTCAAACTTGGGCGGCCTTGCAAAACACGTCAGTTTCATGCCTGTACCACCATATACATATTTTCAAATTTTTCAACCGATATGGGCCTGGAGAAATAGTATCCCTGGAATATCTCACATCCCATTTCCACCAGGAAATCTCTCTGTTCCCCGGTCTCCACACCTTCTGCAATGACGGACATACCCAGCTGTCTGGCCATGGAAATAATGGAATTCAGGATAACGCGGCTTCTTGCCTCATTTTCCGTCTTCTTTAAAAACAGCATATCTATTTTCAGAATATCCGCTTTAATATCCTTCAGCATATTCAGGGAGGAATATCCGCTCCCGAAATCATCGATCTCAATTTGGAATCCGTATTCCTGCAGGCTTGTCAGCACCGCCATGTGCATCTCCAGATCCGCCATCAGCACCGTCTCCGTGATCTCAAGCTTTAAATTTGCCGGTGAAATGCCGTACTTCTCCACCAGGCCGGTAAACTTCCTGTACAAATCGGTGTAGTAAAAATCCTTGGCAGAAATATTCACCGAAATACTCAAATCCTGACGGCCCAGGTCCTTCCACTTCTTCAGCCTGCCTGCCGCCTGCTCCCACATATACTCGTCCAGCTTAATAATCAGCCCTGTCTTCTCTGCCACGGAAATAAAGTTTACCGGCAGGATCAGTCCCTGCGCAGGATGGATCCACCTTGCCAGTGCCTCCCCTCCCCTTGCCTTGCCGTCCGCTCCCACCAGCGGCTGGAGGTACATCTGAAACTGCCCGCCGCTGATTGCACTGTCAAACTCGCCCACAACCGCCTTTTCGTGCAGCAGACGGTTCAGCATTCCGGTATCATAGAAAACCACGTTTTTCTGATAATCCCCCTGTACGGACTCTATGGCCATGCTCGCCTTATCGTACATAACCTGGGGCGCCTCCCCGGGATCCTCTATCTTATAAACGCCCAGTACAATATGTATCTTATAATTGCTGTCATTGATCAGATACTGCAGACGTCCTGTGCTTTTTTCAGCCAGATCGGCATTAAAATGCTCCTTCGCAATCAGCATGGCAAAACGGTCGGCGCCGATCCTTCCCTGGATGCAGTCCTCGTAATTGCTGAATTTCAGCATCGCCGCCTGATCCACCAGCACCCTGTCCCCTGTTTCTTCGCCGAACAGGTCGTTTACCAGCTTGAAATTCTTTATATTGGTGCAGATCATAAACCTTTCCACGTCCGGTTTGCGCCGCAGGATCTGCTCCGCCTTCTGGAAGAAATATTCCCTGTTATAAAGACCGGTCAGCCTGTCATGAGTGGCAAGATACTGTTCTTCCCTGAAACGCCTGACTTCATCGGTCATATCCGTCAGCTTAAAGAATACCCCCATAACCGCATTTTTATCATCTTTAAGACGCTGATATTCCATACGGAGGCTGCGCAGGCTTCCGTCCGCCTCATGCTCTTCTTCCCATTGGGCATAGTCTTCATTACCGCCGTGGTTCTGCTGCTTCCAGTCCCTGTAATACTGCTCAAGGCGGCTGTACTTGTCCCCTTCCTCCACCCCAAACATCTCACAGGCCCTGGCATTGGCATAGATACACCTTTCCTTAAAGTCATAGCAGACGATGCCGTTGCTGAAATCTGCCACAACATGGGAGAGCATCCCCTCCAGCAGCCCCTTTGGCGCTGCATACAGCGATCCGTAGCAGATACAGATGGCAAGCACTGCATAAAAGAACAGGGACAAATCCAGCGGATAATCCAGGGAGTAGCAGACGGCATTCACTGCCAGCACTGTGATAAAGGGTACTATCGTATAATAATACATCTTCCGATATATCCTGGACGTGCGGGCCAGCTTCCACACCAGTATGGCAAAAGCCGCAGCGGCAAGGACATAGCAGAACCCGAGATGCCAGTAATGCAGGGGCATAAACTCCGCGCTCCAGTAAGTCAGCCCCATCCCGGCATGTACGGCAGGCTCCAGACGGAACATATGCCCCGTTCGAACATTGAGCAGCAGCGATACCGTATCCGTGATCGCATAGCCCGTAAACAAGATACGGAAAAGCGGTGTATGCAGGCGGACATCCGCGTATCTGCACACATATCCCAGCATACAGAGCAGCATCCAGTCCGTACAGACGAAATAAAGGCCGTCAAAGACCATCGCTTCGGTCAGGCTGTCGGAAAGCAGGAAAAATATGTAACTCACCACCGCCACAATCCCCGAAACAATCAGACGGAGTATCGGGACGGAATACTCGCTTTTCTTTTTTGCGGTGACAATACCGCATCCGGCCATCACCACCAACAAGGCCGATAAAACCGCAATATACCCTGTTTCCATGCGCCGTCTCCTTTATCTGAGAACCATAAAGTTACCGTAAGCCTCCGGGCAGAGCCCCGGCCGCCTCCGGGAGTTTCGGGCAGAGCCACGCCCGCCTCCGGGAGTTTCGGGCAGAGCCACGCCCGCTT
>ERZ777011.924-NODE-924-length-38590-cov-21.714753_pt1 | contig 38590 bp, 37 predicted proteins | sample MGYA00374964_ERZ777011 | MGnify/ENA primary metagenome ERZ777011 (study PRJEB29310, sample SAMD00008975) | mouse gut metagenome | study: EMG produced TPA metagenomics assembly of the Metagenome analysis of fecal microbiota from mouse which was promoted...
TCAGTAGGCTCTTTTGTAACCAGCCATTCGCCCCATTTATGCCCTAAAGCAGGAACAATATCATCTGTATATGAGTCCCCACAACTGCACTTATAAGTGGTATAGCCATCTTCTGTACAAGTAGGCTCTGTTACAACAGCCTCATACTTATGAGTATGCTCTAAAACAGGCAGGAAAGCACTTTCTTCTGTATTACATATAATACAAGCACGCACCTGCATTCCCATTTCTGTTTCAGTTGGTTCCTTAACAGTTTTCCATTCTCCCCACTTATGCTCTACTGTCGGGATATTCTCTGTATAAGAATAGCCACAAATTGTACAGATATATAAGCAAGAACCCTCTTCTGTACAGGAAGGTTCTTTTGTCACTTTCCCTGCATCGAATTTATGCTGACACTCAGATACATCTACATGACAAATAGCAGTTATTCCATTTGCAGTAACCTTAATATCTGCTTCACCATAATTCTTTGCTGTCACAACACCATTTTTGACAGTAGCAACTTTACTGTTTGTGGTACTCCATTTGATTGTCTGACTTGTTCCAATCACATCCACAGGGATATTTCCTTTTTCCCCTTTATCCAAGTGCAGATTCTCATTCTCAAGAATTACCTTGCTTTGTCTTACTGTAATAAGGCATTCAGCAGTAACATCATTCGCTGTTGCAGAGATAATAGCTTCTCCTTCGGAAACAGCAGTTACTTTTCCCTTATTCACTGTTGCAACGGCATCATTGGAACTATTCCATAAAACAGTTTTGCTCTTTCCGTCAACAGTTGCTTTTAAGTTAAGGGTATTACCTTTGTTGGTATACAGTACATAATTACTCTGATTCAGTTTAATGGTTGGAAGGAAATCTTCTACTGTTACTGTTACACTATCTGAAACACCATTTGCCGTTGCTGTAATCATTGTTGTTCCTGCTTTCTTTGCAGTCACTTTTCCCTTACTTACGGAAGCAACTTTATTATCGCTGGAAGTCCATTTAACAGAATTACTTCTGCCTGTTACAGAACTATTTAGCTGATAAGTTTTATCTGTACCTTTCGTCCTAAGAAATACAGTATCTTCCTCTATTTCTGTAACAGTATTTTTCACTGTTGCTTCACAAGAATCAGTCTTTCCATTACATTGAACACTGACGATAGCTGTTCCTTCCCCTTTTGCGGCAACAAGTCCATTCTCCACAGTTACAATACTGTCATCAGAACTGCTCCAAACAAGAACATCCTTCTTTCCAGCATTGGTTTTTAATTGCTTTGTTTCTGTTTTTGTTCCTCCAACATAAAGCAGTACTTTCTCTTCATTGATAGAAACAAGTCCATCTGTAACAGTTACAACACAGGTATCAGAAACGCCATTTGCCATTGCCGTAATTGTTGCCGTTCCAGACTTTTTGCCTGTTACTTTTCCACTACTTACTGTAGCAACTGTCTTATCCGAAGAAACCCACTTTACAGTTTTCTTGGAACCAATAATAGCCGGAGTCAGTTTCATACTGCTTCCAATCCCCTTGTTGCTTAACTGCATTGTATCCATATTGAGAGCAATACTGCTTTCTTTTACGGTTACTGTACAGCTTGCACTTTTCCCATTTGCCGTTGCAGTTATGTTAGCAGTTCCTTCTGAAACAGAAGTTACTTTTCCCTTAACATCTACTGTTGCAACATTAGTATCAGAACTTTCCCACACAACATTCTTTGTCGCACCCTTAACAGTTGCTTTTAACTGAAGTGTATTTGTTGAAGTGCCTCCATAGTAAATGGTAGCAGTCTTCTTATTCAGCTTTATGCTTGAATTTACTACCTTTACAGTGCAGGTTTTTGTCTGAAACCCTGACCTTACTTTAATGGTTGTCTTTCCTGCCCGAAAAGCAGTTACTGTCCCATTCTGGTCTACCTTAGCGATATTTTCGTTATAAGATATCCATACAGGCTTCTTATCTGCGTCTGATACCTTCAGTTCCAGCAGGTCGCCTATATTCATAGTCGCCGCCTTCTGGCTGATTGAAAAATCTTCCGCATTTGCGGTCATGCCCCATGCCATGATAAAAACACACAGCAGAAGTAAAAACAATCTTACTTTTCTTTTCATACTTACATATCTCCTTCCTTCGTTTATCTTAAATAACCCTGATATGTATGAAATTTCTCTTATTATGCAGCAGGAAAGACCTTTTCTTTCTTAATTATGCCATTCTGTGAAATAAACACATTCATCATCCGAACCTGTTACTTCAAAGTAAAAACGAGTCCAAGAATTGCCTCCATGATTACCAATGGATGCAGATTCAAGATTTGTTTCCCCTGCCCATTGAATGTAATCCTTATCAAGATAGAAGAAACCTGTTCCCCAACTTGATACATCCTTAAGGGAAGGATCCCAAGTCATTCCTCCGCCTTCCATAATAGAACGATAATCTGCCATTGCTTGCTCAGGAGTATATTGATTACTTTCTACAGGTGTTTCAACAGGTTCTGTCGCTGGAGGAGTATTCTGTAAAGAAGTATCCTCAACAGGTTTAGTCTGTGTCTGCTGTTTCTCAGCTTCTGCATCTGCTTTTGCCTGTACTTCAGCTTCTGCTCTCATTGCATCTATTTCTTCAAGAGTCATTGAATTTTCTTCAATTTCAGAGAGTCTTGCATATCTCTTAGCGTTATCCATACCAATATAGAAATAACACCAATCTCCACAGGTTGCAATTACTGAAAAACCTACATCTTCATCAATATAACCTGTTCTGACTCCGTTTGAAGCATACATAGGAACTTTCTCTGTTGTCTGAAAATATACATCTTCTACAAATTCAAATGTTCCATCACTGAAAACATCTTCATCTGTACACAGAGACTTATCTTCAAGATAATCATGATAGTTTTTCAGAGCCAACTCGGAATCATCTTTCTCTATGATTACAGGATTAAACTCCTGTATTACATCCATAGATACCGCCTCTGCAATGTCTTCCGCAGTTGTTTCAGAATCATCTGCCACCACTGCCTCTGTATCACCATTAACAATAACACTTTCTGTAGCCTTATTGGTTTCAACCTGATCTCCGCATCCACCAACTGTTACCATAGTTACAACCATTAAGATTGCCAAAAATTTCTTTTTCATAATGATTTCTCCTTTTAATTAAGAGGTTGCAAATTTCTTGCAACCCCCTATTCTTTTTAGATGGTTTTATTCCAATCAATCTTATCTTTGTAGTAAAGTCTGACTGTAATCCAACCATCAGCTCCATCTTCACACTCAACATACAATGTCTGATAATCAAACATCTGAATGCCTCGTGAGAACTCTTCATCGAGCCAATACTCTAAATCAAGTTCATCAGTGTAGACAGACATCATGTTGCACTCATAAACTTCCATATCAGAAGCCTTTTCGTCTAATACAACATAATTGATTTCTTCGTTCAAGGAACTATTTAAAATCCTATCAACAATTCTCTGTTTCATATCCTCTGCTGTTAAACTAATTTCATCTGCATCAGTTACGAAGTCTTTTAAGACATACAGATAATCATAGCCCGCTTCAGGAATTGGATTTTCAAAACGAGCCCAGCCAATATCGGTCCCCGTTTCATCAAGTGTAATACTTGAGCCGTTTTTGATATATCCAACTGCATAACCGCCGCCATTGTAAAGAGGGATATCTTCCATAGCTGATACAGTATCAGCACTTGATTCATAATTCTTTTCATCTAACGGACAATAATCCTGACTTCCAACTTCTGCATACAGAACTATGTTTTCGTCTTCCGCACCAACGAACTCATTTTCAGTTATTTTTTCTTCTTTGACCTCAACATCTGCTTCTGTATCTTCTGTTTCGGTAATTTCATTACTAACATCAACGATCGCATTGCTGCTTTCAGGCACCCGCTCCACTGTCCCTGTCTTTGTTCCGCACCCTGTAAGGGATGCCACAATCATTCCTGTTACCCAAATACTTACTACTCTTCTTTTCATTTCTTCCTCCTTGGTTTACATTTTATTACAGGCTTTTCTTGCCGTGTACTCTGTCCAGTTTCTTATTTTTTGTATTTTTTCCGTAAAAGCTTAATTCATCTATTGCCGAATTATATGTTCCTTCCAATGCTTCATTTTCAGGATCAATGACAATATTTCCCATACTGTCAATGGTATAATCATATCCATGGCTGGAACCACCTTCTGACACTCGTACGCTATGGTCATCTAAAAAATCCATTTTAGAACCACTATTTGACCTATATTCATTTCAATATCATTAACAGGATAACTGTAACCCTCCATTTCGCCGCCGAAAAAATATCTTCCTGCACTATTGCCTCCTGATCTGCCTGCGGCTGCAATACTACATTATAATTTCCACACCCCACAATGGATACTACCAATATTATCATCAGCAAATCAATCATAATCTTCTTTTTTCATTGTCTTCACCTTTTATTCATTCAAATATTTCATTTTTACAATTAGTTTTTAATTGCAATTTCATCCTTAATATATACTCATTGCATTATTTATTGTCTGTTCATCCAGCGGCCTGTAATCAATTGGCAGATAGATTGCCTCCAGTTCCTCTACCCTCTGCAAGCCCTGTTCATAGGTAAGCTCCACTTTTGAATCATTTGTTTCAATTTCTGCGGACACTCCTTCTCCTGACCATTCTGTAATCACCCGAACCATTTCCACGATTTCAAAATCCACCACCCTGTAAGCCAATACATTACCAGGGTTGTAGGGCTCAAAATTATCATCCTTATACGATAAATATATAAACTCCGTTGCTGTACTCCCATATCCCATAGTAGGAGCAATACCATATGTATATGATGGAAATGGTCTTACTTCATTCGTAAGATTGTGGAAATGATATATATCAATTATATGGTTCTCTTCCGTACTTTTCAGTAAAATTTCAGGGATCCCATCTTCATTCAAATCATGTAGCTCAAATCCTTCATATATATTATGATCCAACCCCAACAGGAACTCTTTATATGCACTCTGCCATCCTATCTCCTTTTGTAATTCTCTACTTTCAAAATCCTGTGATTCAGTAATGTCATTGGGACTATCCATATATGTATCATCTTCCATATCCCTATCCGCTACATCTGTATTTTTTTCAGTTTCATTTTCCTGAGACTGCTGAACATGTTCTGGCACAGCATTACCTGTCTCCTGTTTTCTATCCTGCAAAAGAACTGTTCCAATAAGTACAACTATCACTGCAGAAACCAGCATTTTGGTCTTTATAGATGCCTTTGTGATCTTCCTGAAGATTCTTCCGACTCCTGCTGATGATGAGACAGATACAGCCACACTTTCTGTAATCTCTTTGGGAACCATACAGGCCCGTATATCTTCCTTGAAAAGCAGAAGCAAAAACGGCGCTACACTATATAGCCTTGTATCCTGTTTCTTTTCTAAATCAAGCACGCCTCCCTTAATTTTCGCTTTTGCCCTTGACAGATTTGTTTTTACTGTATTCTCTGGAATCCCAAGCTCCCGTGCGATTTCCGACTGCTTCTGTTCATTGTAATAAAATGCAATGATACAGATCCGCTGTATTTCTGTAAGCTGCGTATCAATAATCTCCCTGACAAGCCGCTGTTTTTCCCTGTCCTGCATAACTTCCTCTGGAATAATATTGTCATCATCCGCAAGATTTTCAAAAGTATCATCTTCCTCATTCAGAAGCACATACTTCCTGTTCTTTTTCAGCCACGCATAGCATTTCCTTGTAGCAATGGTGCCAGCCCACGAAAGAAAGCTGTTTTCATTATCTAATTGTGTGATATTCCTGCTAATTTCCACATATGTATCCTGCATAATGTCACAGACTGCATCCTGAACATTATCATTGCCTCCCATGACTTTATAGATACAGGTATATATATATTTGCTTGATTCCTCATAAAGCATGGTAAAAGCTTCTGATTTTCCCTCTCTGTATTTCTTTATTGCCTGTTTCAATTCTGCTGTCGGTTCCATATATCCACTCCCTCATAAGTATTTAGATTTTCTATTTTTTCTTTCTCACAAAAAACAGGGTTGCCGACACTGCCAGCACAACTGCTGCTATCACAATAATAACAGGGACAATGCTATCTGCTTTTGGAGTTTCTTCGCCAGCCGTTAAAGGTTTTTCCTCAGTCTTCTCCTCACTCTCTGCCTCCGCATTTGATGTATCTGTTGTCATATCGCTGTTTTCCTCTGTGTTATTAACAGACTCCTGCTTTGTTTCTGTTTTTCCCACCGCTTCTGTACTGGTATCCGCTGTTTCTGCCTCTGGTTTATAACTTTCCTTTATTTCCGATTCCCAGCCCATATCCCACATGACAGTGATCCTTGCCTTATCTGCCGTATCAATCACATATATTCCCAACGGAACATACTCAAATGTTACTTTGCTCCCCTCTGCTGTTATGCTCTCGTATGCATCTATCCCATTTTCTTTTGCATATTCCAGTACATCCGCCGCAAAGGCCTGTCTGACCTCCTTAGATGACTCCAGATTCACTGTATAGAGGTCACTCCCTTCATCCGCCATAGGATAATTTCCATCATTTTCCTTCGGTACCAGCATCGCTACAGCATTCTCATTTGCTTTTAGGAACTCTTTCCAGTTTTCCGTTGCCATAAAAACAGAATCGTCACCGCCCGCTCCAATACATTCAAGCACTTCATAAACTCTATACTCATACCCCGCCAAAGCGTTAGAAATGATAATATCCCCTGCAAACTCGCCATCTGCCAATGCTGTGATTGGAATAAACAGTGACAGAATAACTGCTGATAATGCCATCGTAAGCCTTTTCAAATATCCTTTTCTTCCCATGTTCTTTGTCATAATATTTATCTCCTTTTTCATCATCTGATTGTAATTGAGATCTCTTTTATTGTGTTTCCTATATGCCTGCTATTCCCTCTTAATAATAATCTGCTGGACATGCAGGTACACTGTTCCTATCCCAGCTCATACCACTCATCGCTGCATAAGTGTCCCCTGACAACAAATAAAATGCTTTGAACCCTGATTTATCATTTCCCTGTACGTCTATAATGTACCAGTTCCCATCAATGCAGACCTCATTCCACTGATGGCTTGGATTGATTGCATTGTCATCCGCATGAACATAATAGCATCCGACTCCCATAGCATCACACAATGCTTTCATTGCCCTTGAATAACCTGAACACTGTGCCTCATGATAAATCAATGCGCCCCATGCTGTATTTGCCCGATTATATCTCCAGTCTGGTGCAAACTGACAGGTATTGCACAGATAATCATGTGCCGTAGCAACCTTTTCATATTCACTCATAGAAGAAAAATCATAGCTGTCCATATAAGTCTGAACGGCATCTGCTACCTCATTCAACTCTGCCTGTGACAGTTTTGGTCCATAAACACTGCCTGGGCTGTAATTTCCCGCTGGATATGTTCTGGCTGGTGTTTGTGGAACTTCTGGCGCAGTCTCTCCTATATCCGCTGATTCCTCTTTTGATTCCTTCGTGGATTCCTCCATCGCCGCTTCCAGAACTTCCCTGTTCACAAAGAAGTATGCCACAGGCATAATACTGTCCTTAGCAAAATCATATATGTATTCATCCATATACTGTTCACCATTTATGGTTTCCGTACACATAAAAGCCATATGGTCCTGTTGGAAGTTCATTCCCATATAACCTTCCAGCTTATATTCTGATACAGGCACTATGGCATATCTGTTCACAGCTTCTTTTATATTTTCTTCTAATTCAAGCACTTCAGGAGCCATATCTTCATTGTCTAAATCAAGGAAATATATTTTGCCCCTGTCCACACCATCCACATAATACAGTTTTCCATCATACAGATTCATAAAGACCGCATCTGTCTCCACAATCACCTTTTGATCACTTCCATCAAGTTCCATAGAGCGGATAGAATATTCCTCATTTTCTTTCCCAAGGAAATAAATTCTGTCTTTGTATACTGTAGGCATGAAGGAGTAAACCCTGTTTATCTGCGTAATCTCCCCTCCTTTGCGAGGTACACTGTATAGATAATGCTCATCATTATCCATTGCAAAATAAACTGCATCTTTATAAATGCAGGGAGTAACAATCGCCTGATCCACCAGAACTGTTTCTTCCCGAGAACCCAGAGAATACTTCCGCAGGCTGTTATCAGATATATCCGTAAAATAAAGTTCTCCGTCTGCTGACAGCAGGTATTCTATGCTGCCCTTTCTTGTTTCAGCCGTTTCCCCGCTCTCTGGATTTATCTCTACAATGACTTCATCCTGTGCATTATTCGCATAAATCTTGCCATCCACCATATTAAGCTGCAGGCAGTACCCATCCGCAATCTTGTCGGAAACCCCCGTCTTTTTCTCAGTCCTATAAACACAGTTATCATATCCGTGATATAGATAGTAATAGTCATCATCTTCCAGAAGTAACCCACCGCCCAAAATATTTCCCGCTGTATTGCCATATATGGTGGTGTCCGCTTCTGCTTCTGGTGCTTCCTGTACCTTCTTCAGTACAGCTTCCTCTTGTGCTTTTTCCTGTATCTCTTCTATAGAAGTAATTTCTTCTGTGGAAGTTTCTGTTTCTGAGATGATATTTTGACCAGCCATCTCATTCGAAGTGCTGCCACAGCCTGATAAAATTGCTATAACGACTATTCCCAGCAAAAATATAATGTATTTTTTCTTCATAATATTTGACTTCCTTTTTATCGGTTTAACATCCCTTCAACTTTTATGGGGATTACCACATCACCACGCTGCATAAATGGATACTGGTCTACTGCTGGACTGGCACCAAACCACTCACTGGCATAACAGTACTCAATCGGATTCATTCGCACAATATCATTGGATATCATTTCATCTATCGCCTTCTCTACGTCAAGGTCTGGTATCTCTAAATATTCAAGGACCTCCTCTAAAACATCCCTTACATCTGGCATATGCTCTGTTCCCAGTTCAGGATATGAGTATTCACCAAATAGCATCGCAAGGTTATTTTCTATCCCATAGGCAGTCGATGTACTTCGAAAAGTACCACTCAGAACTGTCTGGTTCACCTCTATGAATGACAACTCAAAATATTGGTATTTATGATGACTTCCCTGATATTTACTCGTATCCACGGGCATATCTGCATTTGCATATGCCATATACTCATCCAATGAAGCAAACTCTTTATATGTAGGCTCTACACGTGGAATATTGCAACTTACATTTTCCACACTTACAAAACCCAAAATATATCTGGCGCTTCCATCAACTTCTATATTCAACCTGCAATTCTGCGTTTCAAAAACAATACAGTCTTCTCTCACACCAATACAATTTGTAATTTCCGAAACAAGAACATCAGTTGTTGGAAATTTTTCTTTTAATTCATTATTTTCTGTTGTATGTATCAGTGCTGATAAAAGCTGAATGTATTTGTCATCAAGACTTACACCTTTGTCTGGATGAAAATCATATTCAAAATCTATCACTGTATTAAGCTGGTTCTGTTCATAATTATATAGCGAATATGCCATCTGTACAATTTCATATTTCTTTTCTAATATTTCATAACTTTCTTCTACCCCATACAAAAAGCATTGATTTGGTGTGACTTCATATTCAATCCCACAACTTTCATATACATCCTTAATTTTTTCCATCCTGCTGTCCTGATAGTTTTCCAGTTCCTCATAAGAAGTAATTGCCACTTCCTGCAAATCTTCCTGTGCCTCTGTTCCACCCTGCACAATACCCTGTTCTACATTACCATAGTCCTCCTGCACAGCCAAATCTTTACTTGAAATCTTTTCTTCCTTTCCACAACCTGACATCATCATTGCTGATGCCATAACTAACACTAATAATTTTATTGCTTTTTTCATGCTGTCTTCCTCCTGAAATTTATTCTGTTTTTACCATGCAACAATTTCTATCATTCCCATATTTTCATTCCAGCCCAATACCTCAAAATAGTATCTGGTGGTTGTATGTCCTGTTCCATCATCAAAGGCAAAAGATTGAAGATCGCTGTAAGCACATCTTTCAATGTCTTTGGGATCTAAAAATCCTGTTCCCCAGCTTCCGCCATTGTAACCATCATCATATTTGTACCACTCATATATGTCATGTTGTCCGATTGTTTCACTCCAGTTTCCTTTCAGACTGGGATCCCATATGATTCCATTTGCTTCTATGACATTTCTATATACTGCCAGTGCTTCCTCCACTGTATAAGAATCTCCTGCTGGTTCAGGCAATTCAGGATATACAAATTCCGATGATAATGCCAACCTTCCTTCAGACTTCCCATATTTTACATAATGCTGATACAGCTTCTTTGTGTCCCTTCCATATGCTGCCATCAGGTCAGGATAGGTTTCTGCATAATAGTCACTGTCAAACAGTGTTCCATCTTCCATCCTTGCAGGGGTAGCATATGCCGTAATCCCACCTTCAAACATCATGCTCATTACAAGTAACATCGTCATAATTTTCTTCTTCATAGTTTTTCTCCTTTAACCGTGATATTTTATTCAGAACTTTTTCCCTGTTATATAAGGGAGAATTAACCTTCCAAAAAAGTTTCATATTGTTCAAAAATTTCTTTAATTAAGATTTTTGACTTTTCTGTGATAAAAATTCCTTTAAAATTCTCCTGTTCTAAAATGCTGCCTGTAATTTGCACTTCCTGTCCTTTTCCTATAAAGATATGATCCTTTACCGCCTGTCTTTCTGTTGACAGGATCAGATACACCCCTTCCTTTCCTTCTACGGAAAAGATACAACAATCCTCAATCAGCATCGGTTCTCCCTGTACAATTCCAGATATCTCCATACCCATGCTCCTTTCCAGAAATTCGGTTTCCGCTTCTGATATAAGAGAGCTACTGATTCACTGAAAAGTTTCAACCAATATCACATTTCCAGAAATATGTTCAATTTATTACCCCTACAGATTATAGCGCGCCCTTTCATACAGCGCAAGCGTAATATATTCAATATTTTACCTGTATAACATATAATGAATGTGCAATATTTTATAACGGCACTAAAATGAATATATATTTCTAATATCAGGGGGTATGGAAAATGATTTCATATCAGCCATTATGGTCTACCATGAAAGAACGCGGTATTACAAAATATCAGCTTATCTACCATTGGGGAATAAGCAGCAACACTTTGCGGAGAATGGGGCATGGGGAACCAATCAGTTCCAGCACTCTGAATGAATTATGCCTGATACTCAACTGCAGGGTACAGGACATTCTCCAATTCAGCGCAACCGAAGAAGAAATGGCATCAGTAAGCCAACGAAAAGAAGAAATCGGCAACTTTAGAAACAAGCCAAAAAAAATAAGCCCATGTTCCTTTTCTTCAAGGGACATAAGGCTTATTTTTCTCTATCCAGATTTTTCTCAGCTCTTTTCCTTTCTTACCATATTATATATAACCCTTATTGCATCAATAGCAAAAAATACTGCACCTACCGTAGCTCCCACCGCCACCGCCAAAGCCAATCTGAAAGTAGTTCCGCTAACACCGCCAGGATGCAATTCTTCTCCTGTTTCTTCATCAATTGGAGGCTTTCCTGCCTCTGCTACAATTTTTTTCCCATACCAAAGACCTCCTATCATAAAACTTGTCACGATAGATCCCCAAAGCTCATGTGTAAAAAAATATCCCACATGATGCCGAACAAATATAACATTTATCACAAGCGCCATAAAAAATAAAATTGCTGTAATTGTGGGCTTCTTAATTCTTGCCCTTACTGTCTCCATATCACTTTTTATAAAACTCTGCATAAGTTCTTCTCCTTGTTATTTTTTCAAGATTATAGAATCTATATCCTCAACATTGATTACATTCGTGCCGCCCCCTAGACTGCCAAATACTGCTATTATTGCGACTATAGCCGCTCCCCAGATCATCTGTTTCACATATTCATGATAGACTATGACAAACAGAACAATACTTAACACCGCCACGGGCGAAATAACTTCCCAACGGAAATGATACTTTTTATCCATCTCCCTGTATTGTTTCTTAAACATTGTAACCCCCATAAATGCCCCAACCAGAATACAGATAACCCGCGCTGCCAGCAAATTAGAAAAGGTCTCCGAAAACTGCGGACAGAGGATTATTATTCTCAGACCAAAGTAAAGCATTTCCATTGCACTGCACCTTGCAAATTTAGCACTCATACATAAAATGTAAACCACCACGACACATACAAGATAAAATCCGCCATGTAAAGCTACCGATATTGGATTGCTGTCCGCAACGGAACTGTAATTATACCTGACTATCACCCTTCCAAGTGCATACAGGGTATTAAAGATATAGAAAACCATCCATAAGGTGTCATTATAAAGGATATCTGTTATTGTAAACTTCCTGTGTTTTGTTTTTACTTCTCCCATATCATTCAACCCCTTTCCTTTGTGTGCCAGCCGATAGTGTGTTCATCATTCTTCTCATAGGTATCTCCTTTAACTGTAATATTTCAGGTTTTATCCTGTTATATAAGGGAGCAATGTTTTTTCCAAAAGGTTTCATCCAAAAACAAATTTTTTAATATGTTCAATATATTACTCCCCATTCATACTTATTAAGTATAGCGTGCCCTCATTATCAACGCAAGAGAAATATGGTATACATATTGCATGTATTACATATGAACCATACACTTTGTGATCTCTCTATCAAAAATCATAATCTATATTAAAAAACAGCAAAAAAAAATAAGCCTGTGTTCTATAAAGAACATCTGGCTTATTTTTGTTTTTTCAGCTAACCTGCTCCCATTAGGGCGACATGCAGTGAACCCTTTGAAAAAATGACTGTTTAGGTACCGCCATCCTCCAATGTCTTTTTATCGCATTACAGGTTGCAAGCCCTTTTCGGGCTTCCCCTTATTGCGGGGTTAATATATTATAAACACCTGCCTCGTAGATTATAACTGAAATTGGAATCTTCTATAAAAAGCCGTTTGCAAAGCAGAAGAAGGTATCATTTCTCTCTATAATAAATATATTATTTTAAAGATATATCAAAAACAAATTCTGCCTCTTAAAAAAGAAAAATAATGGGTAGTGGATGGACTCTATATTGACTGCTACTTGTCAGAAAAAATAATCTGTTTTCTTTTAGCTTGCAGTTACATCCCATTCCATACCAACCAAACTTTTTCTTTTTTACAAGGCAGATTTTTTATTCATGGGGCTTGATTTTTGATTTTCAACATCTTTCCTAACTAAACGGCATCAGATTTCTTTATCCGATAAATGCCTTATAATGGAAATATCAGATTTTCAAGGAGATAAAATTCTTGTTCTATATATTATATTTTTCTTTATTATCGTAAATTATCTTAAATTTACTTCTATCTTTCTTCATTTCCTCAATAACTAAGTCATATAGTGTTTTAATTGTTCTTTTCATTTTTTCAAGTTCAAATTCTGTTTTTAAAATTACATCATCATAGAAACGATTTACATAAATAACTCTATAGATAATATCTTTATTGTCAGGCAGCAATCCCTCTTTTATAATATCCCTAATCATGTTATCAAGTGTTTTATGAGATGTGTATGGTTTTATTTTTTTAAGTGTAAATTCTGGATTTTTTGCAATAATTTCATCTAACAACTTAGTAAATGTTTCATAATCACAAAATGAGATTTTTCCAATTCCATCATTAAATTTTTTTATAATTTGTGTATCTTCTCCATTCATTACTTCATCTAATAATTCTAATCCTTTTTTTCAATATCTTCCATTTTATCTATCATTTCTATTCTCCTATTAGTTTTTCTAATTCTCTTACAATTCTGATGATTTGTTCATCTTTATCTAAATCAAGCAAAATTGATTTATAGTAAAATAGATATAATGCTCTCTTTATTATTTCTCTTGTTGCAACATACTTATTTTTTATTAGTATATTTAAAATTCTATCTGGTAAATAATCAAAGTTATATATTGGAACTTTTAAATTTTCAAGAACTTCACTTTCGTCAACATGATTTGTTATATTATCATTACATATCTTTTCAAACAATTCATAAAATTCATCTTCTTCGTACCAGACTTGGTTATTATTTTCCATTCTAATATTTGGATTATGTTTATTAAATACTTCACAAACAAGAGGTCTATCAGATTTTTCAAGAAATAATAATCCATTTAATTCATGATTTATTTTGTTTGCAATTTCAAGTTCTTTTTCCATTTTTTATCTATCTCCTTTAAAAAAATATACTTTCTACTTTTACATAGAGAGTATACCGAATTGTTAAAGATTTGTAAAGCAGCTTCAAGGCTTCTAGAAGTTCAATCTACCAAGCACATTCTCTTTCTGCGAAGCGCTTCCCTTACAATACTGCCTATATTCTGTCTGGTTTTCATAATCATTCAAGAAATTAAGCAACTTATGGCATAAAAAGAACCCCAGCACTAATGCCAGAGTTCCCTGTTTTTATCCTTTGAAATAAAATTCTGCAAATATCTGTTCACAGTCCTCAAGGGATGCCAAATCATAATGCCCATAATTGAGCGACTGTAACTGCTCATTCCAGCTAGTCCATACTGCATATGTGCCATCCTCTTTTTGAGCCGATACCATAAAGAGATGGCTGTCTTCTGGATGATATGATTTTTTCCTGACTTCCAATACTGTGTATCGGGGAAGATGTTCCTTAAAATACTGCTCCACATGTTCCCTGATTTCATTTAAACCAATCTTCATAAAAGTTTCCTCCTGTTTTCAGATTAACGGTAGCTTATAAAAAGATTCACCCAGCAATTTGATTAGTGTCTGGCTTTCCTTTTTGTTACAGGATTGCAGGAAATGATAAAAGACAAGCCCTGAAAATGTCTGCTGCAAAGTCCTGTGATACATTTCCATTCTTTTTGCAACATCCTCCATTCTCTGGTTATCAGTATGCTCCATTTTCCTCTTAACAAAAGAAATTCCTGCAAGCTGTCTGCCTATCCTTGCCGATGCTTCATTCCGAAGATCTGTTCTGTATGCAGGGCTGGACAAAATCTTAATCCAACAGATATCCAGTTCCTTCATTTGTCTGGAATCCTTCTGTTCCTCTGCAATCTTATCAGGCTTGAAGAACAGGTTGTTCACTTCATGGGAGAAATAAGATGCTATCTCCTGTGAACTGGCAGTTTTTAAATCCATCATAATATTTACCCCTTTCCTTCTATGCTTTAGCAAGTTTTTTCTTTTCTTCTGTTTCAGTATTAAATTTCACTTCTACAGAGCCATACTTTTCCCTGATATAGCCCATAGAGGCAGGCTTGGAACTGAATTTATGAAAATCATCAAAATGCAGGTACCACATCTGTTTCTGCTTTGCCCAATGGAACCCCAGTTCTTTCAGCTCCTTTCGGTACTCATAACAGTTGGACACCCAAATCCACACACCGATAATTTCAACAGTGATGCCTTTAAACTTTGAAAGCCGCATGACCATTTCCCTGATCTGCCTGTCTTTCTGCCAGTCATACTGTTGTTTCTGTTTATCGGTTGCATTTTTGTATGTATCCTTATGCTCAAAATCATTTTTCAGCCTTTTGAACAGGCAGTCATACTCTGCATTGATTTCCTTGATGGTTTCCTCTGAACCACCATTATCAGGATGGTATTTTACCACCAGTTTCCTGTACAGCTTCCTCAATTCATTAAGATTATTGATCTCCTGAAACCACTTCATAAATATATCATCCTTTCACAGTATTTTTGCTTCTTTAAAGCTCAAATAGGAATCACTCCCGATAATGATATGGTCAGCAAGATTTATGTTTATCATTTCTCCCGCTTCCTTAATCTTTTGGGTGATTGCTATATCCTGTTCGCTTGGTATAGCATTACCTGACGGGTGGTTGTGACAGAGTACGATCTGCACCGCCCCCGCAAGCAGTGCCCTGATATAAAGCTCCCTCGGAGTAACAAGACTTACATTCACTGTCCCTTTGGAAATAAAAAATACCCCCAAAACCTTACAGGAGCTGTTCATAGCAATCATATAGCAGTGTTCTTCCGCCATCTGTTCCACATGCAGGAGCTTCCGCATCATAAGCACAATATCTTCTGGACTGTTCAGTTTCCCTACATCATAATTTACTCCCTTTTCCTTTACCAGCATTATCCTTTTATCTTCGGACAGTCTGGCTTCATAAAAATTTATTCGCATAAATACCATCCCCACAGTCAGTATTCTTCAGGAAGAAGAAAAGTAATGACATCCACATCATTGATACACCAAAACCTGATGCACTTTCCATCACCATAGCGGTATTCAAAAGTCTGCAGATAGTCTGCATCATCAGGATACTTTTCCAGAATCAATGCCAGTGCCGTAAATGCAACTGCTTCTGCTTCTTCTCCAAAAGTATTCCGAAAGCCGCAGGTCATATACTGCCTGATTCCTGTAAATATGAAGTTTCCGCTATCTTCCTGTTCATTGATATAGACTTTCCCTTTTATCATATAACTGTTCCTTTCTTTTATCTGAAAACAGGGACAGACAATTCTGCCCGCCCCTGTTCCTGTAGCTGTGTAACAGCCACACTTCTATATGAAATTTTCATGCAGGCTACATCATTCCTCTGCATCAACAGGGGCGCCGCTCTCCCCTGTGTCGGGAGGTTCAGGTTCATCTTCGCAATGCCCTGCATCCCCTTCTTGGTCATCAGGGACAGATTCCTGTTCCATTAGAGCTTCTGCATCCTTCTGCACATCAGATGCTTCTTCCTGTTCCTCCGAATCAGCTTTTCCCAGTTCCAGCATATCCTGCTCTTCCTGTGCCGATTCGGCAACTGTTTCTTCCTGTTCTGTATCTCCAGTATTAGGAACATCACCGCCCTCTTTTTCTTCCAACATAATATCAGATTCTACCGATGCAGATTCCATATTTTCTGTCTTGATAGCTGTAATCTTTTCTTCCACTTCTGCCGCCATATCCTTAAGTTCTTCGGGAATTTCGATTTCATGGTAAGCGGAAAAACTCTTTACCATAACAGCAAGCCTCCCGTTGACTTTTTCCAGCTTCGTAGAGCCGCTGCTGCAAAACAGCTTGTAATCTTCAAACAAGGCATCTTCCTCTGTAAAGAACTCCCACCACTGTCTGAACAGCATCGGTCTGATTTCCGCATCTTCCGCCACATCTGCAAGATATATCAGCATCGGAATATTGATCTTCTTCAACTGTTTATCCTTTACAGGAAATGCTTCCGTAAGATACTGCACCGCTGAACGGAGCAGATTGCTTTGCTTATCGGTATAACAGCCCTTGATGCTCTCCGCGTACTCCATAAGGCTTGTTTCTGAAATATCCCTAAATTCAAATCCAGCGACATAATTCCTGTCAAGGAGCATCATAGCCTGTAACAGACACCTCTGGTCATCCGAAGTTTTGAGCTGTGCCTTTGTGAAAGAAGCACTTTCCGTAAAGAACTTTGATGTAAGAAGGTCATTCAAAAGGATTGCCACATCTGTTCCTGCTCTTGCTTTACAGAGTTGTGCCGAAGTAAGAGGGACTGCTGAATTTAATCTGCTGAACACTTCCTCAATGGTATTGTTCACATATTCCTCCGTATCCCCATCCTCTGGCTCAAATGCCTCTATCCGCAGTTTAAATCTGATAAGCTCCTGCTGGCAATCCTGCTCAAGGTCTGAAAAATACTGACCAGACACATTATAGGCAGTGCCATCGATCACAACAGGCGGAACCTCCGCAAGCGGAAACTTATTGTCGATAAAGTCAAAGACTGTCGTAATCCGCTGGATGCCGTCAATCACCGAATACTGGTACTTCTTATCGCCAACCATATCTTTCCTGAAATATACTGTCGGCACCGAATAAATGCTGTTCTGCAGGATGCTGTGGATGAGTAGCCCCTTCCTTTTTGCATCCCACATGCCACTTTTTCTCTGGATCGGCGAATTGAAATCAATGGTATCCTTTGAAGGATTGTCCTTCATTGCCTTTAATGTTTTGATTGTCATGCTGATATTGTTCCTGATCATAAAAATTTCTCCTTCCGTATAAACATTTCTATTTTCCTTTTATACAAGGGAGACAGCAGAGCCTCTGAAAGTTTCAGAAAAACAGACTTCTGCTCCTGTCTCCCCCAAATTAAAATAAGGAACCGATAACTGCAATATCACAGCAACGCTCCCCTTCCTACAGGCATCTTATTAAGTTGTGGCAATGTACTTCCTTACTTAAAAGGCAGGTCATCAAAGCCTTCGGGAATGTTCATAAAGGAATCATCATACGGCATTGGGGATTCCCCCTTTTTACCGCAGTATTCAATCTCTTTTACAAAACATTCAAGAGTATAGACTTTCTTCCCCTCTTTGTTGTCGTAACAGCCTGACTGCATTTTACCGCAGAGAAGAATTTCCTTGCCCTTACAGAGATTCGCTTCTACAATCTCTGCCAGCTTCCCCATACAGATACAGGGAATGAAATTCGCAGGATAATTACCATCCTCATCTTTTGTTCTTTCCCTGTCCTCAGCAGCAAGCGTAAATCTTGCAATACAGACAGGTGCTTCGCCTGTTGTATACCGCACATCGGGATTCCTTGTCAGTCTTCCTTTTAAGATAACCTTATTCATATTCTTCTTCCTCCTGCATAACGATCTCCCCTGTTTCCCTGCAAAACTGATATGCATGGTCTGACAGGATTTCCTCTGGCTCTAACTGCGTCTGGTTCACTTCCCTTATCATCTGGGCCATTTCTTCACATCCCCTTGACATATACATGGGTATAAGAATAGTTTCATGTATGCTGCTTAGGATGATACAGATGTCGCAACCCCATTCATCAGCAATCTTCTTTAAGAAGTTGCTATACAGAATGCATCCTGCACCATGAAATTTATGTTCGTTGGTAAGCACATACATAGGCATGGTGTTTTTTTCAGGTTTTCCACTGTCTGGCAGACTGTCCACTCTGATTCCATAAATCTCCCGCACAATCTCTTCCATACTATATAACCTGCACCCCATTAACTCAGGGGTGTTCTTTAAAGCTACGGCATACAGTTCATCCGATGCCACTCCCCATGCTTTCATATGGTCATTGCGAATAAGGATAGATGCACCGCGATTATCATCCGTATCTAAAAAGTACTCATACACCACTGCAAGGTCAAGTATCTTCCGATGGGGTACTTCTTTAAGGAGTTCCCTGTTCTTGTCAAAATTGACAAGTTTGTATATTATCCTCTCTTTCATAACATTCCATTTCGTGAAAAAGGTAATATCAAACTTTTCTTCTCTCCTGTTTTCCTGATAAATCTGGAGAACATTGTCTTCAATTTCTTCAAGTGTCCTTCCTGCTTTGTACTGTTCATAAAAATACTCCATATAAACAGTTGGGTGCATATTAGTCCCCTGTTCCATAATGATTAAGCCTTTCAGCATGGTATCATTGTTTTTGATAATATCTTTTAACAAAACCTCAACCCCGCTTCCAAGCCTTTTTTGTATGTCCATCTTGACACATGTACAGAACCCGTCAAATGACATGCAATCCCTTTCCTTAAAAATTGTTCCCTGCATAAAAAATTTTCTCCTTCCTGTGCCTTTGCACATAAAATTTCTGGCTTATGCCATCTCCTCAGCAACCTGTCAATGCATACCTGTAAAAACAGACAACCTGTTTCTCTGCTGCTTTAACCTGTTAATAGACCTTTCAGTCTTATTCATTGACACAAGGATTATAAATAGAAATCGGGGAAATATAACTAAAATCAAAAAACAGGCTTTTACACCTGTTATCCTCTTATACAATCATGGAAAGCAACTCTGAACTTTCATTTATCGGAACATTTCATCTCTGATCCGCTGTATTGCAGTCTGATAATATTCCCCATTATTTTCAAAGCCAATAAAATTCCTGCTGTTTCTGATAGATGCGGCCGCTGTTGTTCCAGAACCCATGAAGGGGTCTAAAACAAGCTCCCCTTCCCTACTGCTGTTTCTGATAATATTTTCAATAATTGGCAGGGGTTTGACCGTTGGATGTCCATAGGCTCTCTTATCCTTCACATTAGCGGGAAGATACCAGACTGTCTTTGCCTCTGCATATCCCGATGGCTGACAGTATGCGCCCTTTCTGAAATACAGGCAGTATTCCTTATCCGAAAGCCATTTATTATTGCATAACGGCATGGGGTTTGTCTTATTCCATATAAGGATATCCATCCTGCATTTCTTTTCCAGAACAAAATATTTTATGTACATGGGAACCTGTGCAATATTGCACCAGATATAAATGTTCGGGGCTTTCATTACCCGAAAGATTTCATCCAGAATCCTGATGTCATATCCTTCCGTCAAATTCTTTTCCTGTAATGGCTGCTGGTATTTTATGATATGTTTCCCAAGCTCATTTCCTTTGTATTCGTGGATATTCTGCATCAGGTATGGCGGATCTGTTACGACGAGGTCTACTGATCCAGATTTCATCTGCTTCATTCCCTCCAAGCAATCCATACAGTATATTTTATTTTTTTCTATAAGCATTTATATTACTTCCTTTCCTTAGATTGTAAGCAAAAGAAATAATTTCATCACTCGCATGTAAAAAAATAACAGGCTTTTACACCTGTTATCTTCACAAAATAATGAATTTTATAAATTCATAGGCAAATCTTCTAAAACCCCAGTAAAATCAATGATTTAACTCATTTATACTCTAAAAAAATGTTATATTTTCTATAAAAAAAGCACTTATTTTTTGTATTTTCTTACCCAAGTATTCTTGACTTCCAGTAATCATTGATATCATGGAACTGCTGTGGATAGTCACAGACTGCATAACTGTATTTATATCTGTGACTTGGTTTTTGATTATAGGATTCAAAAAAATCTTTCAATTCCTCCGCTGCTTTTCCGCCAGCCTCATCATGGTCGAAGCAGATGACAAATCTCTCATTATAGTGCGGCACATAATCTTCTGCCAGATAATGGATCAGGGATTTTAAGTTCGCAATACTGTTAAGCGATATGCTTCGGAAACCATTCATTGTATATGACAGGGCATCCTCCAGCCCCTCGCAGATATAAACATCTTTTTTGTTTTTGCTATGCTCAAAACCCTGTGTAATAAAATTGAAGTTTGCTTCACCCAATGCCCTTTTTACATGATTCCCGTCAATACTTTTCTGCACTGCCATGTGTCTCTCCGTATCCATGAAGAACCCTGCACAGTAAAGATCATCTTCATCATCAGCATCATAGTCAACGAGATAAATGATGCTGTTTACTCCCTCCCAGTAGTTATGCTTAATCTGTATTCTGTTCGCTTTCAGGATAGGGGCAATCCCCTTATAAAAAGCACCATTATTCTTAATCTCGTTTAACCGATTGATTTCATTCTGGTCTGTTTCTATCTGCATGGCTTTTTCAATGATCTGCCTTGTATGAACTTCCCCGCAATAAACATAGGAATCATAAAGCATAATACCTCTGCCATGCAGATAATTAAGTTCATAGCCCGTAAGAGGTCTACTGTTATGAATGACCATTTCATAGGGGCTGCTATTACAGTTTCCATTACCAGCCTGAATATTTGGCTGACTGCTTTTGCTGCCGTCAGGCTGACATCCATTGACCTGATTACTGTTGCTGGTTATTCCTGCACTGCCATTGTTTCCATTTTCCACAGCATCCAGCTCCAGAATTTCTTCCACCGCTTTATAAAAAGGAACTGTCCTTCCATCTACTTTTTCCGAAAGACGGCGGTACAGGTCAATGGTGTCAAAAGATTCCCTGCATACGAAGCACCTGCAGGTGTTACGTGATGCAGAAAATGCACAGCTTGGTATGCTGTCTTTGTGGTCAGGATTTGGACATCTTATTTTACCATACCTATCCTTATCCCACTTAAACTCATGAAATATAATATTCATATCTACTGCTTTCGCAGACTGTATTGTTACTTCATCTATCATATATTTTCCTCCCTGTAAATAAAATTTGCTGCCTCTTAAAAAGGAAAAAGGGGATTTTAGCTATTATTTGTAATCTGATGCCTCTATTGAGAAAATATCCTTTTCATTGGTCCTCAACTGGTTGCGAATTACACCGCTTCCCTTGGACTTATACATCTTCTTGATCAGTTTTCTAACCATGCCATTAGCAGTTTTTTTATTAAGGGATTCTTCTTTAGGATATACCTTTTTATAAAAAGCAAGAATCTCTTCCGCCAAAGCATCCGTCACATTATAACATCCGCAGCCTTTCTGCTTTAGGTAACAATATATAGCTACCTGTAAAGTATCTTTTAATCCCCTGCTGTATAAAGGAATATCCTTTACATTCATTCCATCGAATTTTTCAAGCATCCTGTTGGATATGACCAAAACATAAGCATTTTTATACTTTGTCACTTTCCCTTTTGATTTTGAGTTTACCAGCACTTGAAGTATATTCTCTTTTGACATCTGTAGTTTTTCAAGACTTTTCATCAGTTCCTGCATATAGCCTGTCCTTCTGATGCTTGAAATGTTACCCTTATGGTGTATGTCCGAAGTATATTTGTTTTCCTCCCACTTTATGATCGCATTATAATAATGTTCATCACAGACTACTTCCTGCCTGACTTGTTCCAGTCCTTCCCACAGGTTATTCCTGTCATATTCTCTTTTTCCTTTCCCTGTTGCAGTCTCCACAAAATCAACTCTAACCTTCATTCTGGCTTCCAGTTCCTCTTTCAACTTATCTGCATTATAAAGATATTGTTTCTGATACTGGTTGTAACTGACCATATACAAAAGCCTGTAATCTATCGTAATCTTGCCATTTTCATATTGCAGACAATCTTTCAATTCTTTCTGGGCTTCAATTCCTGCCAACGTCATAATCTCTATCAGCTTATTGTCATCCAGCTCCAGACCTTCCATCTCATCATCTGTCAGGTTCTCATTTATCTGCCTTTCATCCCTTGCTTTTGCACATGCCTCCACAATAGGTTGCAGAGTATCGACTACCCTGACCGCTCTCCTGAAATTTGATTTCAAAATATCCAACTGTGACCTGAACCTTTCTACATAAAAGAATACAGGTTCAGAATCCTTACAATAAGTGCCTTCATCCTCACCGCAGGACTGAATATACATTTTCTTTTCCCTTTTCCCGCCATACAGCTTTAAAATTACTTTGTAATCTCCATTTGGAATCCCATCCATCTGACTTGTGTCTTTTATATACACAATACTATTTTCTACCGCAATATCATGGAACTCACATAACTTCTTTCCATCCTTATCAAGAAGAACAGCTTCGGGTGCTTTCTGTTTCGGCAAAATAACTTTTGCACACTCGATATGGGATGTGTCTGTCCTTCTCACTCTATTAAAGAACTGCTCAATGCTGTCAACACTCATATTCCAGTCATGGAAAGCCGCAATCATCTGTAAATCAGATGGATATTGTGTCACATTGAGTCCAACCTCAGATACACTGGTGGTAAGGATTCCCCTGTATTGCTGACTCTGGATTGTCTCCTGATCAACAATGGAATTATACAAGTCATTGCCCTTCGTTTCGCTTGTGATCATGGCATAAGATGGCACATAATTTTTAACTAAATTTGCAATAATCTTTTTATCGTTGAGCCTGACAAACGGGAAGCATTTATCCAAATCAATATTTTTCACATACTCCACCACATCATCCACAAACTCTATCTCTATCCTGTCCATGACAGGCTTATAAGTATTACTTTCAAATTCAATACACTTATCGCATCTGAACAGCGGCATAGGCGCTGGTGTTGCTGTTACCAGAATAACGCTGTCATAGCAATTATTCTCAATGCCAGATATGATTTCCTTCATAGCCCATTTTCTAAACTTATGCTGTGTCACCAGATAATGGCATTCATCGAGTATCAGCACATGCCTTTCCTTGTTTCCCTGATTTCTTTGCATTCTGATGTGATTATTCACTTTGTCAAGTTTTTCATAAGTAGTTGCTGTGATCTTTTTGCTGGTATAAAACATATCACCGCCAACCATTGCCCTGACATCAGGAATGTGCCCTGTCTGCTGTGTTGTGTCTACTGTCGGCAGAGCTATATACACTTTACAGTCTTTATCCTGCTTTACTACCTTTTTCGCCACATCAACCAATGTCTTTGTTTTCCCCGAACCTGTTGGCGCGACCACAAGTGTGATCCCATTATCTGTCATTACTTCCTCTAATGCTCTCACATTATCGGGATCATCAGCAATATATCTGTCATATTTTCGTGTTTCTACATTCCTGCAGTAATGGCTATCATTATAAAACAGCTTTCTGATCTCTGGCGACATCTTCCTGATCAGATCTGCTCTCATTCCCATAATTTTCTCCTTTCTCCCCTGTGTGGGAAGGTTTCAGCGAAGAGCTGAAACCTTTTTTCATTAATTCTTTGTGTTACAATAACGTCTGCTATATGCCTCTTTCAGCTTTGCATAATTGGTTGCAAACTTCATTCTAACTGTATTCCCAAGCAATGTATCTCTACCACAAACACCAATACCTACCATTATTGTAAAGGCATATATCTTTTCTTTGTGATTCCTGCAGCAGAGCCACACGGTAATCCTGTCATTAACACCAGATATATTGCCATTCTTTACAAGTTCTGCATAAAAGTCATGACCCAGTTCTACTTCACCAATAATTTCCCCATCATTGGAATAATTTTTTCTTTTATTAAGTTCCTTTGAAAAATTGTAATTTTCAGTATAATCATAGTAATCATGTCCCATATCAACATCCTCCTTAATCACTTATGAGAATTTAAAATGTCTGTCATTTCCTGAATCATATCAACCATTCTTTCCCTAATGATGATGGCCATATCCCTGTCGAAAACCTCTAAAGGCATCGGACTATTAATAGCAATATTGTCATCCCCTATTCCAATCGCATATACAGGGTATCTTAGTGCAATTTTGTTAATTTTCCCTTGCAAAGATTTCTGATCATATTTGCCATTCATAGAAATAACCATCAGTTCAACCCATCCATCCCCTATCAGATAATAAATGGCCATCTCCTGCCCTTTCTCATTATTCAATGTTGTTCCGACATGATAAAAGTCCACATTCTGCTCCATCTTGAAATTCCAATGTGTAAACTCATTTGCAAATTTCATTACCTTTATGGCAAGTTCCTTTTCTCGTTTCATATAATTTCTCTCCTTTTTATTTTTTTGATTTCGATGCAGATTTTTATACTCCACATCTTGTCGGAGTTGCTATAAACAACCCTGCCTCTATCGACTACTGTTGATAAAGTAACAGCAGAACTTTTGGCTTCTGAGCCTTGTCTGGTTATGCACCAGCCTCCCCAAGCCTACTGTCTGGAGAGTGACAGGCAGGTAAAACCTGCTATGTATGAACTGTTTTCTTTTATTATCAGCCCATTTTTTCATTTGTGCCGAGCAATACTAAATTGCATTTTTTGCATAAAAAAAGAACTCCCATTATCTGAAAGTTCTTCTTTTCATACTATTTGAATATTTCTCCCTGTAACGATGTAATCTCTCTATTCTTCTTTTTACCGAATTTATATGCTTCTCTTAGAATCCCTTTTCTCTTTAAGATAGCAGCATCCATCCCCTCTGCTATCAGCTTCAAATAATCATTTGCGATCTGCTTCATCTGATCTTCTGTTTCCGCACTACTGATTTTATTTTGATATTCTTCCTTATATTGATTTACAATCACATAAAAATCATTAACCAGTCCTTCAATCAGATCATTATAATCCTGACTCATATTATCCATCACATGATGATACAGCCTCTTCCGTTCATGCTGTGTAATATTTTCAATGATATCAGATTTCCCCTTACAAATAACATTCCACTGGTATTTCTGCTCTTTGCATGTATACCAGTATTCTCTGGAAAAAAGACCTTCCTTTTCATGCCCGCTTTCATCACGATACAGTCCATTACAAAGGCTGTACCCATCATAATACAGCCTGCTGCACAGTCTGCTCCTTTTATCATCAGAAACAGTATACATCCCACAGTTTTCACAGATAAAGAAATTTACATTGCCCTTTATCATAGCATAGCATTCTATCGCCAACGCCTGCTCTAGTGATGAAGGAGTAAACCAATCCCCTGGTATCATGCTTTGCAATTTTTTTCTGCTGATTTCCTCAATCTCCTGACAATATCTTTCAGAATTTTTCCTTTTATCATTTTTATCTTTCGGGAAAAACACTTTTTGACAGAATGCTTTCAACCTTTCCTGAAGGTCTTTGATTTTCTGCACTTCCTCCAAATCATATTCCCATTTTTCTTTATTGATAAAACTGCAGCCAAACATTCTGATGAAAAAAGGTATGCTTTCACGCAGCCCATCGCCAACTTCCTGATTACCCATTACCGAATAAGAATTGACTGCCTGCCTTATATATAGCTTGCTTAAATCAAATCCCTCTGTTTTCTTCCATCCGATGATATGGCTTCCTCTTTCATCTTCTCCTTCCTCCCATAGTAATCGGTATCCTCCATTCATAAAGCGGTCAATATCAAAATTAAGGAAATTTGCAAGCTCAGTTCCTACGAGCGGGAGTTTATCCTCTTCCAGATTAGGCTCTATTTGCGGTTCTTCCCTCTCAATCCAGACTGCATCTGTAAAAGGAAAGTTTTCCATGCCACAATCATCAGCAATTATTTTGTCCAATACTGGCAGTTCTGTATGTGTCACATCAACTCTTGCTTTCCCCCGCATTTGGCTATTGTCCTTATTATATTTCTGATAATCTATATATGGAAGAACTGGAAATTCAAATCCTTCTTTCTCATATTCATGGGGAAAGGGCATTTCCTGCTCCTGCACAATTTCATAAGACATATAGGTTCCATGGCAGTCCGCTATCTCATGCCCTTTATCCTTTGTTCCCTTAAATATGTATTTTATCCTGTATTCCAAATCTATTACCCTCCCAAATAGTTTAAATTCATATTATTATATCATTTGGAAAAATAAAAAGGAACTCTGTCTCAATACTTTTATGTCCGACACCATCCTCATTTTTTCCAGACAAGGCTTGTCTACTGCTCAACATCCGACAAAGCCTGTTAAAATCAGCATTTCATAACATTTTATCAAATAAAATGCCCTCATTGTAACTATTATAAAATAAAATTTTTATAGGTATATTTATTATCATAAATATCTGCTTAAAGTAAAAAATCTGCCCCTTAAAAAGAAAAAAGATAGGTATCATATAGACAGACAGTAAACCACTCAGCAAAGAAGATAAATATATGCTTTTTCTTTAACCAATAATTCCCATCCTATAATGCACAATCCCACTTTTTCTTTTTTAAGCGGCATCCTTTCTTTTACAATAATGTCTGCACCAGTTCATACAATTCTGGTTCTGCTATCACTTTCAGATAGGGCAGACATACCAGTACATTGTCTTTTCTCATATTAGTGAGCGTCCTGACTTGCTTCCAGTTGAGTATTTTCCCTTCTTTCTGGATTTTATGTACAGTCCATACCAATTCTCTCGCCCAATACTGTTCCTGTGACTCCTGATACTTTAATACTTCTGCTCTGCACAAAGGCATCAGTGCCAATCGCTTATCAGGGAAACCTAATATTTTACAGACTGCAAATTCTGTTACCCTGTGTGGTCTTTCGTCTCCACTTCCCCATAACTGCCTGACTGCAGTTTTTACCGATGGAAAAGATTCCCTGTCTATCCGATCCCAGTCTTTCGGTTTTGCACCGCATTTCTGATGTATCTCTTTTCGATAGTCATATTTACCATATCTTCCACCACCGACAGGCTTTACTACATTGTAGGAAGCGTTTAATCTTTTTGCTATTTCAGGATACTTTAATCCCTGTTTACGAAGTTCTCTTACCTTATCATCAAATATCTGCTCTTGTGCCTTTTCAGGTAATTCCATGTTGCATAATTTCTCTACTGGTATATTCAGAAACATTGCTATCTGGCACACTTCAAAACAGTTGAGCCTGTAATTGTTAAACACTTTCTGTATCTGCCACAACTCCGTTAATCCCTGTTCAGGCAGTTCCTCATAAAATGCAGAAAAATCCTCATAAAATGTCTGTATATTCCTCTGCTCTCCCCTGACTGACAAATACTCTGTACCTGCCATTTGAGAATGGAGAAACTGACCGACAGCAACAGGATTTTTCATATCCATATCTGACCGAAAAACCTTTCCCACATACTCTGCAAGCTGTATTTCTATCTCATTCCCACATATAACATTCTGCTCTTTGATTTCCTGCTCTGCCGTAACCAGATTAGGGCTTGCCTTTCCACTGATAATTACAGAACTGTTCCATAATTTAATGCCATGTTTGGAACATACCGAAACACCTGCCAACTGGTGGCTTCTATGCCAATAGGATTCTCCATAAAGCTGCCTGTCCTTTTCTACACATAAAGGGCAGTACCTTAAATATCTATTCTCCCCATTCTTCTGTTTTGGAATGGCAAGCAGATTGTTGTAATCTCCGCTCATGCTGCACAATGCTTCAAATGCCCTGCTTCTTCTCTCACAAGGCAGAAACCTTGCATAATAAGGAAACATGGTATGCCTTTCGACCAGTTCTGCCATAGTCATTTTCCTGCAAAGGGATTCCAGCACTTCTGGCTTCAGCGCATTCACAAACTCCTTATCTGGACTTACCCTTTTATTCACAAAGACATCCGCAGCACAAAATATATAGGCGGAGTAACCGCCGTGTACATAATACCTTGCAAGCACACTGTAAACAAGTTCATCTGGATAAACCTCTGGAAAATATGCAATTCCCATAATGCCGCTCCTTTCAGACTGCAATCTCCGTAATGCTGATTTTCCCTTTTAACAGGGACAGCATATCGCACCGATTCCTTTTTGCCTGTTCCGCAAGCTCCATGAAGCTCCAATCAGGATCACCGCTTTTATCTGCCGAATATATGACAGGCTCCATACTGTCCCCTGTCCTGTCAATACTGTCTGCTGTACTGCCGACACTTTCAGCATCCGCTTCCAGCGGCAGTACATTATTCTCTTTCTTTTCTTTCCCATCAGAATTGCCGACTGCTTCCAATGCACTGTTACCCTTTTTCCTTTTAACAGAATCCTTTTTTATCACTACAGATGGCTTTATATGGCCGTGAAGCATATTCATCCGCTTGTCATATGCTTCATTCAGGGAAACCATATCCAATGTCTCCCTGCCGCTTAAAATGCTTATTTCCTGTGCATCATGGATAAGTGAAACAACTACTGCAAGCACTCCTGCCGAATGTTCATACAGCCATTGGATTATACCATCAGATATGATCGATTCCTGCCCTACATACTGATACTGGAACAAAATATTACAAAACTCCCTGAAATAAGCATTATACTCACAGTTTCCATATCGGAGCCCCAATGCCCTCCTTGCAAGATAATCAACACTCTCAAAAAAAGTCTCCGCCTCTGGTGTCCCAACCATGCAGATGGATATTCCGCTGTTATTTATAAGCTGTGTCAGCATCCCCACAAGGCTTTTTCCCTGCCTGTGGTTTACGATATTCTGGATTTCATCTACGACAAGCAGCCCTATATGATTTAATGCGATCTGACTGACACTCCCGATCAGCATATCTGTTGTTGCCCTCGCCCTTACTGCCATATCATAATAATGGGTATCCAGTTCCATATCAATCTCCCTTAAAATCTGTAACAGGATTCCCTTTACCGAACAGTCAAAAGGGCATTGTACCATTACAACGGGAATGATCTTACAGAATGGTTCTTCCATTTCAATCACCCTATTTTCGCTTGCAATGCTGACAGCCCTGCTTATGGCACTTGATTTACCGATTCCAGATGTTCCGATTATAGTAAAAGAATCGCTTCCTCCGATTATTCCCTGATAACCATGATCAGCACCATTTATATTCCTGATCCTTCTGCCGTTCTCATTTCTCTGCTGTACTGCCAGCTTCCCCTCTTTCTTCTGCAAGCTCCGCAACATGGCAAGGTAAATCTTTGAGTAGATTTCCTCCGACATGACAGATGGAAGATAAATGCTGTAAATATCATTTAATGCCATAAGCCTTTCTGATTTAACTTTCAATCGGTTACAGTTATCATAGAAAGGTCTTATCTCCAGTTTCCTTTTCAGTTTTTCCCCTGACAGCATAGTTGGCAGTTTCTCCGCGAAATTCCATTTTTCATTAAGCATTTACCACCACTTCCTTTCCTAAATCCTTATGGAGCTTTCTCTGCTCCTTTTCCCTGTTTGCCCTGATATTCTTTACAGATGGCTTTGCCTGCTCTCCTGATGCTCCTGCAATGGCATTGATATGCCCTGCAAGGTCAATCTCTGCCTGTGTCTTGTTTTCTGCCTCCTGCCTTACAAAATCTCTCTGCCGCTGTTTCATTTCCTGCACTCCTGTCAGGTTCTTCTCCCTGTATCTGCTTTCTATCAGATCAAAGGGAATGTAAGAGCCATTTTCAATCATCCATATCTGGCATACATTGTCTGGATTATAAGAAACAATACACTCTTTCCCATTCAGATACTGTTCCCTGTAATTGATATTGTGGTAGTGCATCCCATTAACAGCCAGACCATATCTTGTGAACTTACCTGCCGCCCTCGGAAGCAGTGTTAAAATAAGCTGTTCCCTGCACACATTTATCAGACTGCATCCATCCTGCCCACATCCATAATTCCAGATTTCATTTGCATAAGGCTTAATTCCCTGTGAAAGCATTTCCTCTGTATAAGGAAAATTCTCTAAAACCCTTTTGCAGTTGTAAAACAAAATACAATGAATAATTATCTTCTCAAAGTCTGCCATAGTCAGACAGGCATCTTTCCTATAATCATGTACCCCTCTTTCCTGAAAATCAGGTTCTACAACACCTTTCCCCTTAAGCTGGTTCCTGTAATAGCTCTGGATACAGTCAAAGAACTTTTCAACTTTGCTTTTCAACTCTGGTCTGTAGGATGGCAGATTTATGATCTGCACCCCTAAATCTGTTATCTGCTCAAAGTTGCAGCTTTTGTATTCACTTCCCATATCAGTAACAAACTTCCCCAATAACTTGCTGCAGTTCCAATCCTCCCGATCGATTTCAATGCCAAAAGACCTGCAATGCTCCACCTTATCGGTTATGACATTCAGCATCAAATTCCTGAGACTATATACACCGCCCTCCCATGAAAGCGAGTACCCACAGCACAGACCGCTGTAAGCATCCACACAGGCAGTAAGGATAGGTCTGCCGACAATGCCGCCAGCTTCATTTATTAAATAAATATCAAGCACAGTTGCATCCAGCATCCCTACTCCCACATGGGGAGCAAAAGCCTGTACCCCATCCCCTACAAGCGGTCTTTGGTTTCTCTGGTAATAAGACAATCCATTCCTGCTGATATATTCTGTCTGTTTCGTGTTGTATTTGCGGAAAAAATAACGGAACTGGTAAAAAGATGGATATGCAGCAAACAGCTTTCCCTCTCCGTCACAATAGGAATCCCTTAACATCATGGTATAGACATTCTTCAATGTCCGCTTCTTTGTAGTGTAGTAATACTTATTCAGGGCTTTCCGCATGTTCTTTTCATCTTGTGTTAATGCCCTGTCTGTGTTCCTCTCCTGTGGTGCAAGGCTCTTGATATCCTGTGATGCTAGATATTCACACAGATACTTCCTTACCGATTGTTTACTGATTCCATGTTCTTCTGCCATCTTTGTTATCAATTCGCTTCTCATGGCTTCATCAGCCACAAAAGGCAGAATCGCAGAGATGATGTTGTATCGTTGATAAATGATTTTTCTCACATCAGGGCCGTAATCTTCCAGAATGTCAAAATTCGCTGCTTCCGAATGATTATCTCCCTGTGCTTCCTGTTCTTCCACAAAATCATCCAGCTTTTCAATTTCTACCCATACAGGCATTGTTTTCTCAATACAGTCAATCACAAGCACTTTTTCTTTTTCTATTGCAAGCACCCTGAAAAGCTGTGCAGTATCTCCGATATTATTTCCCTTTCTTTCAGAATCTCCACTCCCCTTAATATTGTCTTTCCTACTTTCCTTTTTAAGAAGCATATTTTTCTTTAAGCTATCCCTATTCATTTGCAGCCCCCTCTTTCTCAATCACAATCCCCCAGTCTGATACCCCATGCCTTAGCCAGAAATCCCTTGATGCTTGCAGCAGTTTCATAGTCAATGGTTTTGTAAGATGCTTTCTCTCCACACATTCCCTTACCATCAGATCATGATCCGCTTTGACACAGACAAAATCGGAAGTATAATCTCCCTCCATGCCATCCAGCAGGACATTTACCCGAAAACTTTTAATATCCCCTGAACCATTCAGCAGGTCTGCATAGACATACTGGATGGCATCAAATGTCCTGCATACATCTTCACATTTAGACAGCTTCCTCTTTTCACATCTTCCCTTAAAGTTCTTCTTTCTCATAGTGAAACACCTCCAAAATTAGGAATCACAGGTATTCAGGCATATAACAGCTTATCCCCAGAATGACAGTGCCACTTTTGGGAGAATCCCCCAAAAAATAACACCCTTTTCCCAAAAGCAAAAATCCCCAAAAGCAGTAAATCAGCCTCTTTATTTTTGGGAAACAGGAATCCCCATTTTACAGGTACTCCCAAAAACAGAATCCCAAAAATAAGCTCCCAAAAGTGGTTTTTGGGGAAATCTCTATGTTCAGGGGCAAACCCGATTATCCTCAAAAGGCAATTTCGTGTATCCTCGCCAAAATTTTCCCAAATTTTAATCGGGAAGCAAAATCATGAAATAACTGCCTCTCGGATACAATCCGTATTCACTCCTGAAACCCTTTATTCCCTTTATTTTCAAGGCTTTTTCTCTCCAAATAAAAACGACCTCATAGAAAGGATTTTTCCTCTCTACAAGGTCGTTCTATTGCTTCTTATTCTCTTTTTGGGACTACCCCAAATTGCCTTCGCAGGATATTCGGGTGTGCCTAGGGATATGAACGTCATTCCATTTCTATTGTCCCTGGCGGTTTGCTCGTCAAATCGTAAACCACCCGATTGACCCCCTTCACCTCATTGATGATCCGATTCATGACCCCCTGCAGCACCGCCCAAGGAATCTCCGCGCTCTCCGCTGTCATAAAATCAATGGTCTTGACCGCACGCAGCGCAACGGCATAATCATACGTTCTCTCATCCCCCATCACACCGACGCTGCGCATATTCGTAAGGGCTGCAAAATACTGATCCGGTTTCCAAGGTGCCGTCTCACCATGCTCCTTGGCATACGACACAGCTGCCTTGTCCACTTCTTCCCGATAAATTGCGTCTGCATCCTGCACGATCCTTACCTTCTCAGCCGTCACTTCACCGATGATCCGTACCCCCAGACCCGGACCTGGAAACGGCTGTCTGTACACCAGATATTCCGGGATTCCAAGCTCTAAGCCTGCTTGACGCACCTCATCCTTAAAAAGTTCCCGCAAAGGTTCAATGATCTCCTTAAAATCCACATAATCGGGAAGACCGCCCACATTGTGATGAGATTTAATGACGGCACTCTCGCCGCCCAGACCGCTCTCTACCACATCAGGATAAATGGTCCCCTGCACCAAAAAGTCCACCGCACCGATTTTTTTCGCTTCTTCCTCAAACACGCGGATAAACTCTTCACCGATAATTTTTCTCTTTCGCTCAGGTTCTTCTACGCCCGCCAGTTTTCCGTAAAAGCGCTCCTGCGCGTTGACGCGGATAAAATTCAGATCGTAATTCCCATCTGGTCCGAAAACGGCTTCCACTTCATCGCCTTCGTTTTTGCGAAGAAGACCGTGATCCACAAACACGCAGGTCAACTGACTGCCGATCGCTTTGGAAAGAAGGACTGCCGCCACGGAAGAATCAACGCCGCCGGAAAGGGCGCACAGCACTTTGCCGTCTCCCACTTTATTGCGAATGCTCTCCACTGACTGTCTGACAAATGAATCCATTTTCCAGTCGCCTGCACAGCCGCAGACCTGATAGACAAAATTGGATAACATTTTCGTACCTTCCACCGTGTGAAGGACTTCCGGATGAAACTGAATCGCATATAAATTTTTAGTAGGATTCTGCGCCGCCGCCACGGGACAGTCCGCCGTATGCGCACAGACGGTAAATCCCGGTGCCGTTTGAGAAATATAGTCATTATGACTCATCCAACAAATCGTTTGCGCAGACACGTCCTGAAACAGTGCGCTGTTATTGTCCACCGTAACGCTTATCTTACCATACTCTCTAACAGGAGCTTTTTCCACCCTGCCTCCCAAAACCTGCATCATGAGCTGTGCGCCATAGCAAAGCCCCAGCACCGGGATCCCCATCTCAAAAAGCTCCGCAGAACAGGAAGCAGCTCCCGGCTCATAGCAGCTGTTCGGGCCTCCGGTCAAAATGATGCCCTTCGGATTCATCTCCCGTATCTTCGCCAAATCCGTCTTATAAGAATAAATCTCACAGTAAACATTACACTCCCTGACGCGGCGCGCTACCAACTGATTATACTGCCCACCAAAGTCAATCACTATGACGGTTTCTCTGCTCATGTTGTCAACCATGCCTTTCTCTCTGTCTCTCACTAGATGATCCTGCCCATAAAGTATACTATTAACCCATCAGTATTTCAACCCTACTTCCCGGCCGCTTCCCTCTTTTGCATGATTGTCTCCCACTTGCTGCCCCGATAACGCAGCATATAGCAAACTGCGCGGAACGTCCAATCGATCGTCATGGCGATCCAGATGCCAATCAACCCCAAATGGAATACATAACTGAAAATATAAGCTGTAATAATGCGGAATGTCCACATCGACACAATGGCAATGATCATCGTCCACACCACATCACCCGCTGCCCGCAGCGCATTGGGCAGAGAAAAGGACGGTACCCAGGAAATCATGCACATCACCGCGTGAAAGCGGATCACCTGTAAGGCCAGTGTCGTCGTTTCCGGCGTCAGGTGATAGATCTTCAAAAAGAGCGGCGCACCCACTATCATAATGAGCGAAACGCTGCTCATCGCAATCCAGGTAAGGCGCATCATTTTCCTTGTATAATATCTGACCTGCCCAATCTCCCCCGCGCCAATGCAGACGCTGCTCACAGACAAGAGCGCCATGCCGATGGCCATCCCCGGCAGGATATTAAAGTTTGTGATCGTGCCGCAGACCGCATTTGCCGCAATTGCGGAAGTGCCAAAAGTAGATACCAGACTTAACAGTAAAATTTTTCCAAGCTGGAACAGGCTGTTCTCCAAACCGTTCGGCACACCGATATAGAGGATCTTTTTGACTAAGGAAAAGTCCATGCGAAGCGTAAGTCTCCCATTAAAATTAACTTCTCTTTTTTCATCCAACATCAGCTTGAAAATAAGGACAGCCGCTACGGTCCTTGCCACAAGCGTTGCGATGGCCGCTCCCGCGACGCCCATATGACAGAGAAAAATCAGAATCGCATTTCCCACCAGATTGATGAGATTCATCAGCAGGGAAATATACATGGTCGTGCGCGAGTCGCCCATGGCGCGAAACAACGCTGCACTGCCATTGTAAAGCGCCAGCGGACAAATCGATAACCCCGTGATAATGAGATAAGTTGCCGCGCTGTCCATGACCGCTTCCTCCACCTGCCCGAACACCGCCCGCAGGATCACGGTATGCCCGCCGACCAAAACGATCGTGGTGATTGCGGATGTATACAGCAAAAAAAGAACCATCTGCCAGGCGGAACGTCCCGCCTGATCACGGTTCTTCTGTCCAAGGGCATGCCCTGCTACCACAGCGCCGCCGGTGGCAAGCGCAGCAAAAATATTGATGACCAGAATATTGATATTATCCACAAGAGAAACACCCGACACAGCCGCCTCTCCCACGCCGGAGATCATGACCGTGTCGAGCATTCCCACTAAAATAGCCAGAAACTGTTCCATGATGAGCGGCAGGATCAGTTTCGTCAGCTCTGCATTGCTGTATAAAGTTCCCCGTGTCTTCTCCTTTGTTCCCATTGCCTTCATCCCACATTCACATCAGACGTTGTCTTTATTCTATGCCCATTTTATGGGAATGTAAAGTCTTTTGCCCAATCAGCTGCAAAGCGTGTGTTTCTCTCAAACCGCGTGTTGATGCAGATATTTTTCTCTTGTCGCCAGGCCGCCGCGAATGTGGCGTTCGGACTTGTTCACATCAAGCACCTTTCTGGCTTCCGCCGCAAGGGACGGGTTGATCTGGGCGAGACGTTCTGCGACGTCTTTATGTACTGTACTCTTACTGATCCCAAACTCCTTCGCCGCCTGCCTCACTGTGGCATTATGCTCGATAATATAGTTTGCAATGTTCATCGCCCGCTCTTCAATATAATCCTTCAAGAGAAAACCCCTCAGAATACTTTTTTACATTGTATGAGGGGGTGGGTGGGGTTATGACTACATAAAAATAGTATTCGATTATTACTTTACAATAGCACTTGCAGATTTTGCTTTAACATCGGAATATCCTCCAGTAGGGTATTTCAGACGATTTCCATATCAACATTTTCGTAATCATGCGTATGTAAATTTCTCATTCCTCTAATCGCCCGCCATGGAATGCTTGAGTTGCTTTCTTTGGTTTCATCCGACAATCTGTTTGCAAGTTCTTCAATCTGTATGATACACATATTACACGAATACTGAAAAGAAATATCTGTTTATCTTTCAAAATCTGTACTGAATCTTGCCATGAGCGTACCAATATCACTACAATACTTAATCATTTTCTTAATAATTTGAATGTCCTCATTCTTCATACAGAAGTACCCCTTCCTGCATAATTATTACATACAAAATGGTTGATTATCTCAAAAAAGCCTTGATTTACGGGCATACACGCAGGATTTCAAGCTGAATTTACTACCAATTTACTACTTTTGAGGGAAAGAGCCTTGATATGCCGCCCGGAACCCTGCAAGCCCAAACACCAGCACACAGCATTGAGAAAGAATAAATGAAAACTGAATACGACGCAGACGCGGTGATGTTGTATCATTTTAGTTGGCACCTTATACTCAAGGATTTGATGTATAATCAAAGAGAATCAAGGAGGCAACTACAATGGCAAAAAAACAACGAAAGTACGACATGGAATATAAAATCCAAGCCGTAAAATTAGCAAAAGAACTTGGCGGTGCAAAAGCAGCAGCCGAGTTAGGCGTCCCTGAAAACACTATGTATGCGTGGACAAAGGCTGCCAGAGAGGGAAGGCTGAATGTCGGTTCCGGATCACATACTCCGGAAACTGCCATGAATCTTGCAGAAGAACTGGCTCTCCTGCGCAGACAGGTCAAGGAGCAGGAAAAGGAAATCCGACGCCTGAAAGAGGAAAACGAATTTCTCGAAGAGGCAAGCGCTTTTTTCGCCGCCAGCCGTCGGAAGTCTGCAAGAGGCAGAGAATGATGTTTATTGCCTTAAAAACGGAGGACGGCGTTATCAAAGGAAAGCTTTCTTTCTACTGCAGGATGCTGAACGTGACACGGCAGAGATTTTATAAATATCCGGCAAACAAAGACCGTCCGTGGAAATATGAGGATCTGGCCGATGCCATGCGGGCAATTGTGGCAGAAGATGTATGCAATGACACTTATGGAAGAATCCGTATGTATCAGGGTTTTGTGGAATGAGGTTGAGAAAATCGAGAAAGCAAAAAACGCCCAGCTTGCGCGGGAGATTGAAATTGCCTTCCCCCGCGAACTGACAAGGGAACAAGGCATTTCCCTTGTCCGCGGGTATGTGAAACGGCATTTTGTGGCGGCGGGAATGTGCGCCGACGTATGCCTACACGACACAGGCGGCGGCAACCCCCACGCCCATATCATGCTGACAATGCGCCCTTTTGACGAGCGCGGCGAGTGGGGAGCGAAGCAGAAAAAGGAGTACATTCTTGACAGGGACGGGAATAAAATCTATGACCCGAAAAAGCGGCAGTACAAATGCAAGTCCATTCCCGCTACCGACTGGAACGAGCAGACCAAAGCGGAGGAATGGAGGGCGGCATGGGCGAGGCTCTGCAACCAGTGTTTGGAGCAGAACGGACACGCGGAGCGCGTAGACCACCGCAGTTATGAACGGCAAAGGGAAAGCGGCAATCCTGCCGCCGACCAGATACCCACCGTCCATTTAGGCGTTGCCGCTTCCGCTATGGAGAAGCGCGGCATCCGCACCGAGCGCGGCGACCTCAACCGCGAAATCGAAGTGACTAACCAGAAGTTACGGCAGTTAAAGGCGCGTATCTCCAAACTGCAAAACTGGTTGAAAGAGGAAAGCGAGAACACCGAGCCGCCTACCCTTGCCGACTACATTCAAGGCATTTTGTCACGCAAGGCACAGACGGGAAAATCGGGATATTCACAATCGCTGTATAACCTCAAAGACGCGGCAAATATGCTGAATTTCCTGCAAGCCAACAACATCATGGATATGACGGGGCTTGATGAAAAATTCAAGTCCATGATAGG
>ERZ777011.925-NODE-925-length-38550-cov-54.781894_pt1 | contig 38550 bp, 34 predicted proteins | sample MGYA00374964_ERZ777011 | MGnify/ENA primary metagenome ERZ777011 (study PRJEB29310, sample SAMD00008975) | mouse gut metagenome | study: EMG produced TPA metagenomics assembly of the Metagenome analysis of fecal microbiota from mouse which was promoted...
CTGCTAAATCGGCTCCCGAATATTAACATTCATTATTAAACACCCTCTAAAAAGAGGCACAGCATCCGACACACTCATACCGTTGATTTCGTTGCGTTCACCAATCAAACCGCCTTCAAACCGGCCATAAAATTTTTCAGCCTGAAAAGTATAGCCAGCCATTGCGCCGTATGCCAATTGATGGAAACGTTCAATCGAAATGGTGGAGCCGGAATATTTTACCTTATCATTGTTGAAAATGTAATAGCCTTGCAGATCAACCACATTTCGCTCGTTTATCGCCTTGTTGACCTGCAACATGATTTGCCCCATTGCAGCCTCATCACTGGCATTGGTATTAATTGCCGTTTCGCCCGCACCTTGATAAAGACTTTTGCTTTTTGTCTTCTGATATTGCAGTTTGGTAACTGTATTCAGCTGGAAATTCCTGCCGAGGTCAAAGTAGAAGTTGCCGGTCCATGTGGGATATATCACATTTGAACTTGATGTAGAAATATAGTCGGATGTCTGATATATCTTCGGGGTGAATGTTACTGTTCCGTTGGAGTTAAGACGCGGTCTGTTGGTGGCGTCAAGTGATAATATGTTGGAAATAGACATTTTGTCCGTGCCATAGATAGCGCGAAAGGAAATACCGAGGTTGTTTTGCTGTAAACGGCTATAACCGATTTTATTTTCGCGTATAACCTCTTTCATTGTTCCATCAGCGGCAGGGAAACGGAAAATCTGCGTTCTGTCGGTTCCCTGATTATGGCGGTCAGTGTATTTGTCAGACACAATCATGTCGTATGTCATACGTTTGTATGACAATTTTCCATAGGCAAGGCCACTTCCAGAACCGGCCATTATGTTGCCACGTCCAGTAAGTTTGGAATAACCGCCAAACTCATATCGCCTTAACTTGAAATTCACAACGTATGGTTTATGCTGATAGCGGGGGTCTGTGGGATATACGAGATACTCAACTTTTTTAACATCTTCCGGGCGAAGAGCTTCAAGCTGTTCCTGCGATGCAGGCTGCATGTCAATATAGATTGAAACAGGCTGTCCGTTAAGTGTGAGGACGGAGTAGGACACCGGATTAACCTGAATTTGAGGAATACCCATCTGCGACAGCAGGTCTATGGCATCTTGTGCAGATTTTTTCTGATTGTTTCCTGGCAGATAGGTTGATACGGCAGGTTTGACGGTCTGCAACTGACCCTCAACCACAACCTCGTTGAGATTTTGCGTCTTGATGCTGTCGGGCATCTCAGTCTGCGCCATAATGTTGGTAGCGCATAGCAAAGAGAGGCTAATGAGAAGTATTGTCTTCATATTGGAATGGTTCTTTATTTTATGACGCAAAGTAACGGCGTTTTGCAACAATAATCTTCAACAAATGTTGAAAAGGGACCCGAATCAGATATTTTTCCGCAGTCTGCTCAGATGTGTTTGCGTTATATTCAGAAAAGAGGCTATATCTTTGAGTGGAAACAGAGAAAACAAGTCGGGATGTTTTGAGATAAGATCGTTGTAATGTTGTTGAGCTGTCTTACAGTGCAAATCCATATATCGGTCATAGACCGTGGCAAACACAGCCTCAGTACCCATCATCACAATCTCCCTGAATTCGGAGTCTGATTTAAGACGTTCTCCCAATGTTGCCGTAGAGACACAATAAATCTCGCATGGGGTTTCCGCAATCACCGACGTTCTTGCCTTCTGACCTCGCAACGAAAAAGGAAAATCAGTAACAAACTCTCCGGAAAACTCAAGTCCGAGTACATGTTCAGTTCCGTCATCACTGTACGCAACATATTTAAGTGTGCCTGATTTTATATATCCGAGATATCGAGCCACAGTTCCGGCGGAGAAAAAAGCATCGCCTCGGTCATACTGGCGTAATTCACCCTCTCGCAAGCATAGCTCACGCAGATAGTCCACAGCGGGGCTTTCAATATATGTATTGAAGTTATTCGTCATAAACAATCGTACCGTGGCTCTCGGCATTGGTTCATAAAGAAAACGTGAGCCAACTATGCCACGTCCCAACTTGAAGGCCCTGAGAAAGCCGGTGAGCAGATGTAACAATAGCAGCCCACGCTATAAGCGTGAGAACCACTATGCTATCCTTGCTCGGTAGAAAGTTTCTCAGGTTTTCAAGTCGCAAGACATGCATAACGCTTCTTATTTATCAAAATGTCGTGGGTAAACTTGTGTCAACCCGACCACAAAGGTACGAAAATTTTATGGGATTTTAACGATTAAACGTGGTGACCCAGCGAAATTTTGGCTAAAGTCACCACATTTTTATGGCTCGAAGGTAGTTAAAGTCTGTTAAAGTTTGGGGTTGTGGGGCGGTTGTGTAGGGTTGAATGACGCTGAATGGATTTGGATAAATTTAAATTGTGCAGTGATTATCAGCATATTAAGCAACTAAAAGAAAAGATATGCGCTTGCTCTTACACGCATAACGTACAATATCACAGCGCGTTAGCGTGGGTGCGGTGACTTTTGTGGTGACTCGGAGGGGTGTAGTTGAATAAAAGACCGCTAACTCATTGAGAATTAGCGGTCTTTTGTGGTGCCACCAGGAATCGAACCGGGGACACAAGGATTTTCAGTCCTTTGCTCTACCAACTGAGCTATGGCACCATCATTTTTATTTTTGAAAGGTTCTTAATTTATTAAGAAGTTGCCTTTCGTGTTTTGCGTTGCAAAGGTAGAAAGTTCCGTTGAACTTTCCAAATTTTTCATCGACTTTTTTAGCCATTAACGCATTCTAGGTGAATTTTTATCCGATATTTCGTCTTAATCAATGAAATATGGATATGCAACATCACAACTCCACAGATTTTCTAACCGAAATATCTGACATACTCAAATTGCTCTAATATATTCCGAGCAGAACAATTTTATAGTTTAAGAGCTTTACGAAGGGGTCATCAGTTACTCGATACGCAGAAATAGGATGCCACGTGACAATCGGACTGCCTATGAATTTTGTTTCACTCGGTCGGCTCGCTTCACACCATTTATCTTAAACACTTTCTTGCATAGCTCATCAACGTCAGCCGTACTTCCGACAAGCACTCCGAGATCGCAAGTAAACACTTCTTTTTCGGCTTCAATGTTCAGACGTCGTATGTCAATGTTAAGTGCTGTGGAAATCATGCGGGTAAGCTCCGAAAGAATACCATGACGGTCGATACCCTCTATGCGTATGCTTGCCATGAATTTCCCTGCCACTTCATCCCAACGTGTGGCAAGAATACGAGGTCCGTAGCTCGCCTTAAGCACCTGCGCACGAGGACATGTCAAAGCATGAACCTCAACTTCGTTACGGTCGTTTATAAATCCCATCACCTCATCGCCGGGAATAGGACGACAGCAATCGGCAAAACTGAAATTACGTTCATTTTCGTTGAATTTCAGCACGTAAGTCTCTTTCGTATTTATGTTTGCCGCTTTTGGAAGCTGAGGGAGTTCTGCGGAATCCTTCTTCTTTCTGGCGCTCTTATCCCCGCCAAAACCGAGACGGAACAGGCGTGACACCAGCGAACGCGCGCCCTTGGAGGTATTGACATTCAGATAATCATCGATAGATGCTTCGCCCGTACCTAATTTCTGGAACAGTTCTTCTCGGCTTGCGACCTGATAAGTACCGAGAATCTTAGTCATCACCTTGTTATTAAGGATGATGTCATTCTGGACCAAAAATTCATCGAATATCTTCTTACCTTTCTCCATCACCGGAATCTGCTCACGCCTCAACTCTTTGCGTAAACGGGTCTTAGCCTTAGCTGTGGCAAGGAAATTCATCCACTCAGGCTTAGGCTTCTGCGACTGGGAGGTGAGCACCTCAACCTGATCGCCGGAATTAAGCTTTTGGGACAATGGCACAAGCTTATGATTGACCTTTCCGGCAATGCAATGCACACCTATCTCGGAGTGCAAGGTGAACGCCACATCAAGGACAGTCGCACCAGCCGGGAGGGTCAACAATTCACCTTTAGGCGTGAACACAACAATCTCCGATGCAAACAAATTCAATTTAAGTGTGTCAAGAAAGTCGATAGCATTAGGTGTCGGATCATCAAGAATATCTTTAATGGTCTTCAACCAAACGTTTAGCTCCTTCTCCTCATCACTCTCCCCTATCTTATATTTCCAGTGGGCGGCAAAGCCTTTTTCCGCAATCTCGTCCATGCGCCGGCTGCGGATCTGCACTTCCACCCAATTTCCATCCGGTCCCATCAGGGTCACATGCAAAGCCTGATAGCCATTAGCTTTCGGGTTGGTTATCCAGTCACGGGTGCGGTCAGGATGTGGGCGATATAAGTCGGTCAACGACGAATATATCTTATAGCACATCTCCTTCTCCGACAAATTCTTCGGCTGCTCAAAGATGATACGCATGGCATACAAGTCATATACCTCCTCAAACGGCACATGCTTTGTCTCCATCTTACGCCATATCGAATAGACCGACTTAAGCCTCGCCTTAGCCTCATACTCAACACCTATGGAGTCAAGACGTTTAAGGATCGGTTCTGCAAAGTCGTTATAGACAATCTCGCGTCTTTCCTCGCTCTGTCTTATAAGATTGGATATACGTTCATATTCCGTGGGATGCTCATATTTGAAACTCAAATCCTCAAGCTCTGTCTTAATGGCAAAAAGCCCGAGACGGTGAGCCAGTGGGGCATATATGTAGAGTGTCTCCCCGGCAATCTTATACTGCTTATTGGGCGCCATCGACCCGAGAGTACGCATGTTGTGCAGACGGTCAGCCATCTTAATAAGCACAACACGTATATCCTCGCTCATAGTGAGAAGCAGCTTACGGAAATTCTCAGCCTGAGCCGATGCTTTATCACCAAATATTCCTCCCGAAATCTTAGTCAAGCCCTCGACAATCTGAGCAATCTTCTTCCCGAAATGCTGTTCGATATCCTCTACGGTATATTCAGTATCCTCAACCACATCATGGAGCAGAGCGGCACAGATGGAGGTAGAACCGAGTCCTATCTCCTGTGACGCAATCTTAGCCACAGCAATCGGATGCAATATATAAGGTTCACCCGAGCGCCGGCGCACACCTTTATGCGCTTCCTTTGCAAATCGGAATGCCTTTTCTATAATCTCCACCTTTTTACGGTGATTGCTGGCAAGGTAGCCATCGAGAAGTTCGCGAAACTGCGCTTCCACAAATCGTTCCTCTTCCTCAGGTGTCTTATTATATTGTTCCATCGCTATTCTCCAATATGATTTAAGATTATTTTTCTATTCCTTCCCGGACACGGGTTCCCCTCATTAAAGATATTTGTCTTCGTACGCAAGTTTCACATCATTAACCATCTGCTTTATACGCTGTTCCTCGCTTTTCGGGCACACGAGCAACACATCGCCGGCATCCGCCACGATATAATCCTTTAACCCATGCACAACCACCAGCTTATCCTCTCTTACGGCAAAAATATTTCCGGTAGACTCATAAGTAAGTATCTGGCAATTCTGGGTCACATTTGCATCACGGTTTTTTGGAGAGTTATCATATAGCGCACTCCATGTGCCAAGATCGTTCCACCCAAAGCTAACACATTCCACATATACATTGTCAGCTTTTTCCATCACGGCATAATCAATGGAGTTGGCAGGACAAGAGGGGAAATTATTTTCAATGAAATCAGTCTCCGCAGGTGTGCCGAAACAGCCCTTCCCTTTATCGAATAGAGCGGTCAAATCTGAATCATACCGATGAAGGGCTTCTATGATTGAAGAAGCCTTCCAAAGGAATATCCCTGAATTCCAAAAGAATTCACCTGACTCCAGAAAGACCTTAGCCAATTCAAGATTAGGCTTTTCAGTGAAGGTCTTGACTTTAAGTATACCCGGTTCTGCCTCCTGACCTATCTGAATATAACCATATCCGGTCTCGGGACGAACGGGTGTGATCCCCAATGTCAACAAAGCGTCATGACTCTCCACAAAGTCAAAACCTCTTACTACACATTCAGTAAACACATTTTCATTGGTTATAAGATGGTCACTGGGGGTAACTATCATTGACGCTTCAGGATCGAGGGCAGCTATGTGATATGCAGCCCAAGCTATACACGGCGCAGTGTTACGCCGGGCAGGTTCAAGCAAAATGTTAGAGGGGGATATATCCGGGAGTTGCTCACGAATAAGATGTGCGTATTTTTCATTAGTAACCACCACTATGTTCTCTTTCGGAACTATAGGAAGAATACGGTCATAGGACATCTGAAGCAACGAACGACCTGTGCCCAAAAAGTCAATAAACTGTTTTGGACGGTTTTCGCGAGAATAGGGCCAGAAGCGGCTTCCTACACCACCACACATGATGACACAATATCTATGAGATGCCATATCAAGATTAGGATTGGGATTAAAGATTTGTTTTAATTTTTTATATGATACCAAACATGAGCCGGTCAAGAGTCCAGTCAGATATCTGGTGCTAAGATACAAAATTTAGCGCCTAATGTCAATAGTTGAAGCGATTTTTTTCACTTAACAGAGTCAGAAGGCAGACTGCGGGAAGATATGAACCCGGAGAGCAGTCCTATCACTCCCACCACGCAGACGACTATACATACATCGGAGAGCGCAAGCCTGCAAGGATATGCGTCAATCGACATTTGCGAATGATCACCTCCAAGCGAAATCAGTCCGAAATGCTGCTGTGCAAGAGAAAGCCCCACGCCTAACAAAATACCTATCGCACCGCCGATAAGAGCTATCAGCAATCCCTCCTCAAGAAATATTCGCCTGAGCATTGATTCCGACGCTCCCAACGAACGCAGTATCCGTAGATTGTCCTCTTTCTCTATTATCAGCATAGACATGGTGGAAAGTATGTTGAATGAAGCCATGACAAGCACAAACACCAACATGAGGAATGTGATCCATTTTTCGATAGAAATCATCCTGAATGAATCGGACTGCTGACGCAACCTGTCGGCAATTATATATCCGTCACCCAAGATCGCTTCCAAACGTCCGATTACAGCATCAACCGAACTATTGTCAAGCACGGAGATTTCTATTGCCGAGCCTTCCGAGGTATAGTCAAGGAGTTTACGTGCCGATTCGAGCGGCATATAAAGCCTATCGTTGTCAAACTCTGCCTGATTTGTCTGATACACAGAACTTACAAGCAAAGTGTCAGTAGTAAATGCGGCAAGCGGAAAAGCAGGGTTTATACGTCCCATCCTGCGAGGCACAGTAAGCACAAAAGGCTTTTCCATAGATGGACGGGCACCTAAATTTATAGCAGAGCCTACGCTTAGCGACACACATCCCTTGCCTGCCGCCTCGTTGACAAACTCACCGTCAATAACCAGCGAAGCGATTTCGGACACATCGGAATAGTTGGCAGGCACACCCTTGATCATCAACGGTGATTGCGCACCGTTAAATATAGCCAACGCCTGATCCTCGACCGTAACGACAGCCACACCGACACCGGGCACTTCCGACAATCGTTCAGCCAACGAATCGGCATTATTAATAACCTTACCGCTCACCGGCGTCACCTTTATATCAGGGTCAACCATAGAGAGCCGTTCAAATGCCAAATCGGAAAAGCCGTTAAACACTGACAACACGCATACCATAGCCATAGCAGCCACTGCGATTCCCGCCATTGATATAAGCGAGATCACATTAACAGCTGTATGACTTTTTTTTGCAAGCAGATAGCGTAATGCAATGCGTAGCGCTAACATGTCTGATTGGTCGGAGTATAAAATATTTTACGTGATTACTTTTCCAAAAGCTTGTCTATATTCTCAATATAGTCAAGCGAGTCATCGAGATAGAACGTCAACTCTGGGCATTTGCGGAGCTGAAAACGCACTTTCTGTGCCAATTCATAGCGCACAGTTTTGGCACTTGCACGGATGCTCTCCAGAAGCTCTTGTGATTTCTCCGGCGGGAATATGGACAGATATACCTTTGCCACGCTCAAATCGGGCGAAACTCTCACTATGCTCACCGACACAAGTGTGCCATGAGTTTTAGCGGTCTGCTGACGGAATATTTCACTCAGCTCCTTCTGGAGGAGACGGGATATCTTGGCTTGTCTTGTTGTTTCCATAATTATAATTTATTCGGGACCCGTCTTAAAACGACAAGTCCACAGTTTAAAATTAAAACGCCGCCAGCCTTACAAAGTTCTCGCTGACATTATATGACAAAAGGGACATGCTTAGGACGCAGCAAGCAGTTCCTAACCAAGTCCCTTTTATACGTGAAACGTAGATTCGATTAGTCGATTATATCAAATCCGGTATATTTACGCAGACATTCGGGTATCACGATTCCCTCGGGTGTCTGATTGTTCTCAAGAAGAGCTGCTACGATGCGTGGAAGTGCGAGTGCCGAACCATTGAGGGTGTGGCACAGACGTGTTTTTTTATCTTCGGCACGATAGCGGCATTTGAGACGATTAGCCTGATAAGTTTCAAAGTTAGACACTGACGAAACTTCAAGCCAACGACCTTGTGCTGCGGAATAAACTTCGAAATCGAAGGTTATAGATGAAGTGAAGCTCATGTCACCACCACAAAGACGGAGAATATGCCAAGGGAGACCAAGTTTTTCGAGCAATCCTTGAACATGATCCTTCATTTCCTCAAGAGCAGCGTATGAATTTTCAGGTTTTTCGATACGTACTATCTCAACCTTGTCAAACTGATGCAGACGGTTAAGACCTCTCACATCCTTGCCATAAGAACCTGCCTCGCGACGGAAACATGCAGAATAAGCACAGTTCTTTATAGGAAGCTGGTCGGCTGGAATTATAACATCTCGGTAAAGGTTGGTGACAGGAACCTCGGCAGTAGGAATGAGATACAGTTTATCTTCATTGATAAAATACATCTGACCTTCCTTGTCGGGGAGCTGTCCTGTGCCGTAACCTGAAGCCTCGTTAACCACGTAAGGCGGCTGCACTTCAAGATAACCGGCTTTACCTGCCTCATCAAGGAAGAACTGAATCAATGCACGCTGAAGACGTGCTCCCTTGCCTATGTATACCGGGAAACCGGGACCTGTAATCTTAACACCAAGATCAAAGTTAATCAGATTGTATTTCTTGGCGAGCTCCCAGTGTGGAAGAGCGTCAGCCGGAAGATTAGGCATCTCGCCACCGGTCTTTTCCACCACGTTGTCCTCTGCGCTCTTTCCTTCAGGAACAGCATCGCAAGGCACGTTAGGAATACCGAGAAGTATGTCACGTATTGCGTTTTCAGTCACATTCAGACGATCGGCAATCTCTTTCTGCTGAGCCTTTATCTCAGCCACCTTCTTCTTTGCTTCGGCTGCCTCATCGGCACGCCCCTCTTTCATAAGGCGTCCGATTGAATCGGCATATTTCTTAAGCTCAGCTGCCAAGTTATCATTCTGATACTGAAGGCTGCGTCGCTCATCATCAAAATCAATCACATCGTTGACCCCTTGCTTGCCATCAAAACCTTTTATGGCAAGACGCGCTATGATACGTTCGGGATCTTCCTTTATCTGTTGTAGCGTAAGCATCTTATTTTCTGATTAATTATTTAACAATTCCTTTACTTTTGCTGAGATGGCTTTGCCGTCAGATCTGCCTGAAAGGGCTTTTGAAGCCACACCCATCACTTTGCCCATCTCCTTGGGAGAAGTTGCGCCTACCTGAGCTATTATTTTCTTCAATTCCTCGGTAAGTTCCTCGTCTGTCAACTGTTTAGGGAGATATTCTTCTATCACAGCGGCTTCTGCAAGCTCATTGTCACGCAAATCAATACGGTTCTGCTCGTCGTAAATCTGAGCGGTCTCACGACGCTGCTTTACCATCTTAGCCAAAATCTTTAGAGCGGCGTCATCTGAAAGGGAGCCGTCGCCACCTTTGGCAGTCTTTGCTTCTATAAACTCTTTTTTAATGCCACGCAAAGTTTCGAGTCTCACTTTATCACGAGACAGCATTGCGGCTTTGATGTCAGCCGAGATTTTGTCAAATAAGTCCATATTTTGATTATATATGTTTTTAGAGCCACAAAGTTACACAGAAATTTGCGTAAAAAGGCACACCTTATTAAAAAAAACGTTATCCGAATGAATTTTGCTTCATCCGGATAACGTTTCCAATCCTAAATTAATCTTTTTTACAAGCGTAGATATTACCTGTCCTAAACATTTTCCAACGCCTGACTTATATCCGCTATAATGTCGTCGATATGTTCGGTACCGATGCTCAATCTGATGGTTGACGGCTTAATATGTTGCTCCTCAAGCTCCTCGGGCGACAACTGAGAGTGAGTCGTAGTATAGGGATGAATAACAAGGCTCTTGACATCAGCCACATTTGCCAACAGCGAGAATATGCGTAACGAGTCAATAAATCGCCAAGCTTCATCCTGTCCACCTTTGATCTCAAATGTGAAAATGCTTCCTGCCCCGTTCGGGAACAATTTAGCGTATAATTCATGGTCAGGATGATCTATAAGTGACGGATGGTTCACCTTTGCGACTTTCGGGTGTTTTGCCAAGAAATCAACCACCTTCAAGGCGTTTTCAACATGTCTCTCAATTCTCAATGAGAGAGTTTCAACACCCTGTAGAAGTATAAATGCATTAAAAGGTGAGATAGTGGCACCGGTATCACGCAACAGCACCGCACGTATACGTGTCACAAATGCCGCTTTGCCGGCAACATCGGCAAACACAGCCCCATGATAACTTGGATCAGGCTTAGCCAAAGTCGGGAATTTGTCAGGGTTAGCTTTCCAGTCGAAACTTCCACCATCGACAATCACTCCACCAAGGCTTGTGCCATGGCCGCCGATGAATTTTGTGGCTGAATGTACTACTATATCGGCTCCATGTTCAAGCGGACGTATGAGATAGGGAGTGGCAAATGTGTTGTCAACTATCAGAGGGATGTTATGCCTGTGTGCTATCTCAGCTATGGCGTCAATATCGGTCACATCAGAGTTAGGGTTACCGAATGTTTCCACGAAAATCGCTTTTGTATTCGGACGGATAGCCGCCTCGACTGCCTCAAAGTCACGGACATCCACAAATGTGGATTCAATTCCCCTCGAAGCGAAAGTGTGGGAAATAAGATTATATGAACCGCCATAAAGGTTATCGGCAGCCACCAGATGATCACCTGTTTGGAGTAGATTTTCCAACGAATAGGCTATTGCAGCCGCCCCGCTTGCTACCGCAAGCCCAGCCACTCCGCCCTCAAGCGCAGCGATGCGTGATTCAAGCACATCCTGAGTGGAATTTGTGAGACGTCCGTAGATGTTTCCGGCATCACGCAGCCCAAATCTGTCGGCGGCATGGCGAGAATTATGGAAGACGTATGATGTAGTCTGATATATGGGGACTGCACGTGCATCTGTTGCAGAATCGGGATTTTCCTGTCCGACATGAAGCTGGAGAGTTTCAAAATGGAGATTTTCGTTTGCCATAATCTTATAATGTTTTAATTGTTTATATTCAATAATTTTTACATCACAAAATTACTGCGCTCCTAATTTTATTCCAATAACATTGATAAATTTAGAAAATAACACTATATTTGCGAATATATCAATTACATCTATTCTAAAACCATTATTCTAATTATTCCTCAACAGAATATTATTCCTATCACCACTCATGGCAAACGATATAGACAACACCGATTTGAAAATATTGCGGCAGCTTCAGGATAATTCAAGGCTGACCACAAAGGAACTTGCTGCTGCAATACATCTGTCAACCACTCCCACATTCGAACGCATGAAACGGCTCGAACGGGAGGGTTACATCAAAAAATATATGGCTGTGCTTGACGCAGAGAAACTCAACTGCGGCTTTGTGGCGTTCTGCTATATAAAGATGAAACAACACACCTACGAAAACGGTATGCGCATCATGGAAGCAGTGCAAAGCATAAACGAAATCGCCGAATGTTATAACATATCCGGCGATTACGATTTTCTTTTAAAAATATATGTGGCTGACATGAAGTCATATCAGAGGTTTATACTACGAATACTCGGCGACCTCGACTGTATAGGTTCACTCAGCAGCTCATTCGTGCTTGGTGAAGTAAAAAATTCGCACACCATCCCCCTACCGGAATAGCTTTCAATAGCCGTTATTTAATATCGGATAGAATGCGTCCGGGATATGCTCAACAGTGTAGTGCAAGGGGTTCCCTATCACTATAAATATATCGAACTGAGGGTCATGCGGCACGTTGTATGTATGAACATATAGGTCGGCTGCTTTTGTCATGCGGGCACGTTTGCGGGTATCTATAGCCTCAGCGGGATCCTTGAAATCGGTGGAACGTGTCTTGACCTCGACAAAGCAGATGCGATTATCTTTTATAACTATAAGGTCAATCTCTACTTTACCGATGCGCACATTTGTCCCGGCTATGGCATAACCGTGAGTCAAGAAGTAGTCCTGCGCTACTTTCTCGCCCCACTTTCCTACATCGTTGTGCTCTGCCATGCTTTAATTGTCGATTGTGTAATCGTCCTCGTCAAGCATCTCTCCGCCATAGTCTTCCCCTTCGAAATCCTCATCGTCATCATAATATTCTTCCTCCTCGTCATCGTCAGGAGCGGGAGCATTTTCAAATATGAACTCATCCTCCTCACGCACACGGTGATGCCCGTCAAGCGGACGATGGGTTATAGGATTGACCTCGATACGATTACGCTCATCGGTTATCTCACCCCAAAGTATATCCTTAAGCTCAGTTATCCCCATTCCGGTGACAGCTGATATGAATATATGAGGAACTCCCTCTGGGAGTGTCTTTTCAATTTCCTCCATTAATTCCTCGTCAAGCATATCGCTCTTAGAGATGGCAAGCACTCTCGGTTTGTCGGCAAGCTGCGGATTAAATTGCTCAAGTTCCGAGACAAGTATGTCATATTGAGCCTTGATGTCATCGGCATCGGCAGGCACCATGAACAGCAGCACCGCATTTCGCTCTATATGGCGCAGGAAACGGAGTCCTAAACCCTTTCCTTCACTTGCGCCCTCTATGATACCGGGAATATCAGCCATGACAAATGACTTATCGCCACGATATGAGACGATGCCGAGCTGCGGCTCCATAGTGGTAAAGGGGTAGTCGGCAATTTTAGGACGGGCAGCTGATATGGCTGACAAAAGTGTGGATTTACCGGCATTCGGAAATCCAACAAGCCCCACGTCGGCAAGCAACTTCAACTCCATTATAATGCTCTTTTCTATGCCCGGTTCACCCGGCTGAGCATATCGAGGTGTACGGTTAGTGGCACTCTTGAAATGCCAGTTGCCAAGACCGCCGCGACCGCCACGAAGAAGCTTTACCTCCTCACCATCATAAGTGACCTCACACAAAAACTCACCGGTCTCTGCGTCAAATACCACCGTTCCACAGGGTACTTCAACTACCACATCCTCGCCATCCTTACCGAATGAACGACCGCCGGAACCACTCTGTCCGTTGCCGGCAAATATGTGACGGCGATAGCGCAAAGGCAGTAGAGTCCACATGTGGCTGTTGCCTTTTAATATAATGTGACCGCCACGGCCTCCATCTCCACCGTCGGGTCCACCTTTCGGGACATATTTTGCACGATAAAAATGCCTTGACCCGGCACCACCTTTGCCTGAACGACAAAGAACCTTTACATAATCTATGAAGTTGGAATCAGCCATGACTGAATTTTTTTGATGATTATAATAATAATTATAATTATGACTATAATGATAGTTATAATGATAGCTATAATGACAGCTATAGTGATGTGTCACACATGAAAATTTCCTCCACGCAGACACAAGTCCTTACCTTACTAACAAACATCCGCCCAAATTGTCAATTGAATTAATTGCAAACCACAATAATTGTCAATTGAATTAATTGCAAGGCAAAATAATTGTCAATTCTCAATTGTCAATTGTCCCTTGTCAATTGTCCCTTGTCAATTGAATATGTTTCATAAGCTCCTGCGCATGGCGGAAATCAGTGGGCGAACCTATATCTATCCAAGTGCCATTAATCGGGAAATAAGTCACCTTCTTCCCATCGGCGATCGCACTCTCGATCAGATCGGTAGCATCAACTCGCTCATCAGGCTTCAGCCCCCTCAACAGCTTATTGGAAATGATATATATACCGGCGTTGGCATAGTATGAATATGAAGGTTTTTCCTCCAAGCTCTTCACCAATGCCCCCTCAGTTCCAAGAATTGCGTATGGGACAGACACATTATAGGGTACTGCGGCTATGGTTATATCAGCCTTCTCCTCCTCATGTCGCAGATACATATCCTCAAACGAAATAGTAGTGAGAAGGTCTGAATTCATCACTATAGTGTCACCGTCCTCAGGTAGATTGACAAGCGCCACAGATCCAATAGTACCTAACGGCTTGGTCTCGCGCACACATTCAACTTTCACATCCGCTACAGGCGATGCAAAATGCTCGTCAAGCTGCTCAGCAAGATAGTTAGTGGTCACAGTTATGCGCTCCACCCCTACCCTCGCAAGAGACTCTATATTATAGTCAATGATAGCTTTATCGCCCACTTTAAGCAACGGCTTCGGCGTGGTGAGAGTCATGGGTCGCAAACGCTCCCCCTTGCCGCCAGCCATGAGTATTGCGCTGACAGGAAGTATGGTCTTAGTGACACAAGTGTCTATGATTCGGCACACTCTACCATCCGCATCCAGCATCGGGACCAGCCTTATACCTTGATTTCGCATCTCCCGCAGAGCAGCGACATCACAGCTGTTTTCCCTCAGCCAACGGAACTCACGATGCATCGCATTGGTGATCGGCGACTCCAAGGAAACGCCATTCAGCAATCCCCTTCGCACATCCCCGTCAGTCAACGTGCCGGTCATCACCCCGTCATCGTTGGTGACAAGCAGTGTCATCACCTGCCCGGACAAGGTGTTAAGTTGTTTCAATGCGTCAAGTAGTGATGCACTTTCATTGATCAGATGCCTGTCCATAATGTCAGCTTTTTATTCCGTTCATTAACATCTCGGTAATATGCCAGTCAAGAGGGGTGTCGAGATCCACCGATCTTGAGCGTGGCATCTCGTATGGTATCCTCACGGGAAATTCCCCCAATCCCATACGGCGTATTGAATCGGGATTAATCACATATACCGCACCGTTATATTGCCATGCTTTAGGCACATCCTGACGACGGGTATATTTACCATCACCCTTCGACACATGCAGTGTGCCATCCTCCGCAGTCTCAAAACAATCGTAATATGGGTTACATGCCGCCTCTGTGACAGACACTACCATATCCACACCCGGTTTATACAGAGCCAGACAGCCCCTCACATCATCCACATTCCTCATTGGAGATGTGGGCTGCAACAACACGACCTTATCATATCTGGTGCCCTTACGGTCGGCATAGTCCATGACATCAAGTATAACCTCCCGAGAACCAACGGTATCACCACCGAGCGATTCCGGACGGCGGTAATCAACCTTCAACCCTGTCTGCTCTGCCACCTCACGTATTTCATCGTCATCGGTAGATACTATGACATGAATATCATCGGCAAGCGCACGAGCCACATCTATGGAGTAGTGTATCAGCGGACGACCACACAATTCCTTTATATTCTTGTGAGGTATCCCCTTACTACCACCACGGGCAGGGATTATATATAATGTGTCGTTATCTGTCATAAAATTTCTTTGAATGAAGGGTTTCCAACGGCGTTTCGGCTATTGCTCTGACTATCTTGTCGAGAGTGTCAGGTTGATAATACGGATTCTCACTCTCGGCAGCCTGACGTTTACCTTCGGCGCTAAGAGCAAAACTTATGGCATCTGCAATTTCCTGTGCAGTGTCACCACAATGAATCACACTGTCACCGCACAATCTGCCTCGTTGCCTTATACCTATGTCAACAGTCGGTATTTTCATTGAAGGCACCTCAACAATACCGCTTGATGAATTACCAACCACAGAGCTTACATATCTCAAAGCCGACAAATAACGACGCTTGCCAAGCGAAGGGATAACCTTTACTCTCCCTTCCCTTGTCGCACCATAAGCCTCTATCATATCAATTATCACCCGGCCTCTTGAATCGTTGTTCGGATAGGTGATGATAACTTTTGATTCGGGGAACCGGTCGAGAGCGTTAAGCAGTTCTTTACATCTCGATGCCACATCGCCATCGTCAAGAGTAGCCGGATGATATGTTACCAGCAATGACCCCTCCGGCAATTCCATGCCAATAGACTCCTCCAGCTCTTTCCGGGAGAGTATAGGCTCACACATTATATTATATACGCCTATAGCTCCGGTGTTGATTACCCTTTCGGGCTCTTCACCCATAGCTATCACCCTTCGGCGATACAATTCAGTGGCTGTGAGATGGAGAGATGACATTTTGGTGATGGCATGACGGATGGAATCATCTATCGCACCCTCCGAGATTTCACCACCTGCGATATGGACTATCGGCACACGCATCATAAGCGCAGCCGAAGCCGTAGCAAGCATCTCGAAACGGTCGCCAAGTATCACCAATATATCAGGTTTAATCCTTTCAAATGCCTCAGCCATGCCTGACATACATTCCGACATCGATTTCACCGCACCAAGCGGACTGTCGGTGGCATCGCTTACAGGCACTTTCACAGGATCGAATCCGTCAGCTGTTATCTCATTTATAGTATTGCCATAACGAGGGAAGAGATGCATGTTAGTAGCCAAAATCTCCACCTCGCAGTCAGCTCTCGCAGCAAGAGCTTTCGCTATGCCGCTGAGCAACCCCCAGTCAGCGCGTGTACCTGTCGCTATGGCAATTTTCCTCATGATTAGTATTCCCTTTCTCCAAATATGCTTGTACCGACTCTCACCATATTGCCACCCTCATTGACAGCTATTTCCCAATCGTGACTCATACCCATACTTATAATATGGAATTCCTCTTTTCCGGGAAATACTGCGGATTTCAACATGTCAAACGCCTTGCGTATCTCACGAAAATCCTCACGAATACGCACTTCGTCATCCACATTTGAAGCCATTCCCATAACTCCGACGATATTCACACCTTTTAATTCGGCTACCGATTCAGGAGTTATAACTTCGAGCATTTCATCAGGAGTAAACCCAAACTTTGTCTCTTCCTTAGCCACATGTAGCTGTATGAGGACATCTGTCCTGCGCCCCAATCTTAACGACTCGGAGTCAATGAGTCTGAGAAGTCGTTCGGAATCAACACTATGTATCAAAGACACATACGGGAGAATCTGACGCACTTTATTGGTCTGCAAATGACCTATGAAATGCCATTTAATATCCTCAGGCATAACCTTGGCTTTCGACACAAGTTCATTGGCACGACTTTCGCCGAAAACACGCTGTCCCTCATCGTAAGCTTCGGTCAACGCCTCTACAGGATGAAACTTAGACACTGCCACAAGCTCCACCCCTGCCGGGATGGCACTACGCAATTGCTTCAGATTCTCTTTTACCGACATTTCAAAATGAATGGTTGATTAGTTTCAAGCTTCTACCTTTTCCTCACCACCTAGATTGGCATCATACACATCCATTATCAGTGTTTCCTGAATGGTATTGATTTCAAAATCAGCCATTGTGCCTTTCATGCCATCCATGAAGTTATCGTATGCTTCCTTGAAATTATCGGCAGACACAAGTATTTGGGAAATAGATTTTTTCTCTACCGCTGTTTTCTCATCAAGAGTAATAAATGCCACCTTCACAAGATACCATTTGTCACCCATCTTTTCACGGAAAATCTCTGCGATCTTTGTGCGTTTAACTGCTGAAACAGAAAAATCACTTGTGAAATGTGAAATCTCTTCCGAAATACGGGCTTCTGCCTCGGTAAATGAAAGAGCATCAACCATATATGCCTCGGTTACTTTTTTAATCGAGCCATTTTCCATTGTTTTATCGTAGCGGACCTTAGTCTCAAACCATTGTGCCATATCTGTAGTATGTTTTGTTATATTAATCTGTTTATTTTCGATACAAAGTTACAAAAAATTTTGCCCCGATTGCTTATAAAAAATTTTTTCGTAACAATTAAGCGTTTCCACAACACTTTATCCGATGTTTTTACTTATCTTTGCATAACGATTACGACATCAAACATCGAAATCACTAATAAACCAATATATCAAACTTAAATCTCTAAACCGTTATGTATCAAAGACAACTCACATTTGGTGAAGCTGTAAAATTGGCTCTTACCACTAACTATTGCAATTTTAACGGTCGTTCATCACGTTCCGAATTTTGGTGGTACGCATTATTCACATTCATTCTAAGCTCTATCATCAGCCTTATTTTCAGCGGTTCAACCTTGCAGGTTGTAAGCGGAATCATTAATCTCGCTCTACTTCTTCCGGGTCTCGGTCTTGCCGTTCGTCGTCTCCATGACGTAAACAAATCCGGCTGGTGGGTGCTCATCAACTTGATTCCCGTGGTAGGATGGATCATATACATCGTATGGGTAGTAAAAGAAAGTGATCCTGTTCCCAACCAGTACGGTCCCGTCCCCAACCTTGTTCAAGGCTAATCGTTAATAAATTACCACATTTATACCACCGCTTCAGTCATTTCCGGCTGAAGCGGTTTTTCATTTAAGCATACTTGCAGTTGGCAAAATCTTGGTATGCTTATATTTCGATTTTAACAGGGAAGGGAGATAAAATATCCCGATTTTTATGTACTTTTGCGATATAATATATAACTGATGACTAACGGAACACTTGATAAAGATTTAATCTCTAATCCCGATATGTGGAATCTGCTTTTACGCCTGAGTCCTTCGGAACTCCATGTCGTAGCATATTCCATAATTGAGGACAACTCCCTTATCTACCGTCGATTCCCGCTGGAAAACAATCCCGATTCATATCTACGCTCACTTGAGGAGACAATTTACGACAATCCGATGCTCCTTGGCGATTTCCGCCGTGTGTATTGCGTGATTCAGACATCGACCCATATCGTTGTCCCCGCTGAGTATACATCGGATAATGACAGGGAAACTCTTTTAACAACGTCACATCCCGACTTCAAAGGTAGCATCTTCACCGACATCACCGGTTGCCGGAATGCCGTCATCATAGCTGGGATAGAGAATGACTTATCAGCGTTTCTCCATCGCACATTCCACAATGTTGCAATCAGCTCACACCTCTCACCTCTTTGCCGCTTCTTTTCGGCAAAAGCCGGAAAGAGCAACAATATAAAAACTCTCGTCAATCTTCGGGAATCATCGCTTGATATAATCATAATGCAAGGGGGCAACCTTATGCTTGCCAACACATTTTCTTTCTCTGACCCGATGGATGCGGTTTACTATATACTTGCCTGCCGCAACCGCATAGGACTTGATCCGCACAACGATGAGCTTCTATTATCGGGAGACGCATCGGTAAGGGAAAAGATATTACCCATGCTTCGCACTTATCTTGCGAGAGTAATGCCGATGATCTTCCCGCCACAAATGTTCAAATCCGGGAAAGATGCGATGATAGCTCCTTTCGATCTAATTGTGACACCTATTTGCGAATAACATATATGCGAATAATACGAGGAAAATACGGACGGCGACGCTTTACAGTCCCGACAAACATAACTGCAAGACCGACAACAGATTTCGCCAGAGAAAATATCTTTAATGTAATCGACAACCTAATCGACCTTGAGGATGCCAAATGTCTCGACCTTTTTGCCGGAACAGGGGCTATATCTTTCGAACTATTGTCACGGGGAGCAGCTTCGGTGACCGCCGTGGAAAAGTCGCCTGTGCAGGGACGTTTTATAGAAAAAGTAGCACGTGAACTCGGCGATAAGAACCTACGTCTACTACGCACCGATGCTCTACGATACATACGTGAAGCCACAGGCTCATTTGGTTTCGTATTTGCTGACCCTCCTTATGATCTTGACGGTTTCGGTGAAATACCCTCAATGGTGCTCGAATCCCAGCTTCTGCATCCGGGCAGCATCTTCATAATAGAACATTCCAAAGCTTTCGATTTTTCCTCTCTTCCAAATTTCTATCAGCACAGAGCGTATGGGTCTGTCAATTTTTCCATATTTATAATTCCTGAATAACCGGCAGTTTAAAATATGACAAAACAAGATCTCAAAATAGTATTTCTCGGCACTCCTGATTTCGCAGTTGAAAGTCTCCGTCAAATTGTTGACAATGGGTTCAATGTTGTCGGAGTAGTCACTATGCCTGACAAACCGGCGGGCAGAGGGCACAAAATGTATCAGTCACCGGTGAAACTTTTCGCCTTAGAGCATAACCTGCACGTCATGCAACCGGTTAAGCTGAAAGACCCGGAATTTGTTGAAGAGCTTCGCTCGCTTAACGCCGACCTGTTCGTGGTGATAGCTTTCAGGATGTTGCCTGAAGTGGTATGGACTATGCCACGCCTCGGTACCTTCAACCTTCACGCATCTCTGCTTCCACGCTACCGAGGTGCTGCCCCAATAAACTGGGCTGTCATTAACGGTGATACTGAGACAGGTGTGACAACTTTCTTCCTCAAACATGAGATTGACACCGGCGACATTATAGCACAAGAAAAGGTTGCCATACTTCCTACCGATAATGTGGGTGATGTGCATGACCGACTGATGGAACTTGGAGCAAAGCTCACCATACAAACCATCAACGATATCATAGACGGCAAACTGTCGCCCATACCGCAAGACAAGCTCATAGGTGATACTGAGCCTACCCCCGCGCCAAAAATTTTCAAAGAGACATGCTGCATTGACTGGACAAAAGATGCAACCTCCATACACAATCTTGTAAGAGGTCTATCACCATACCCAGCCGCTTGGTCAACTCTGTATGACGGCGACAAAGAGATCGGTGCGGTTAAAATTTTTGAGACAAACCCTGTTCAACAGACTAAAGCCATCCCTGCACCCACTACCGGCACTGTGACAGTTAAAGACTCTCGTCTGATAGTCGCCACAGGCGATGGTGACATAGAAATATTGAGCCTTCAGGTTCCCGGCAAACGACGCATTTCAACCTCTGAATTCCTGCGAGGGGCACATCTCTCGTCTCCACACTTTTCATGACAAGCTTTTTCCGACTTGAATTATGGTAGGTAATTCGTGAATTATGATTAATCTGTTACTGCGAAAGCGAGTAATTTTGCATCCGAGAAATAACGGATAAATATTCCGAATTAAACACAAAGCTTGTAAAACCAAAAGTATATATTCAGAATCATGAAAATAGTATCTGATGCAGAGTTTGGCGGCGAACGTCCGCTTTTTGCCACTCACGACCTCATTCTTGAAAATGTAACTATCCATGCCGGCGAATCGGCGTTGAAGTGCTGTTCTGAAATCACTGCCAACAACTGCCGCTTCGAAGGTAAATACCCTTTCTGGCACACTAAGGGATTCCGTGTCAACGATTGCGTGTTCACACCCGGAGCACGTGCCGCTTTATGGTATTCCTCTGACCTTGTTATGACCAATACTTTAGTGGAAGCGCCTAAAATGTTCCGCGAGATGACAAATCTCGCGCTGACCAACGTGCGTATTCCCGATGCGCAGGAGACACTTTGGCACTGCCATAATGTGTCACTGAATGACGTGGAGGTGAAGAATGCCGATTACCTTTTCATGCACTCATCCGACATAAAGATTGAAAATTACCGTCAGCAGGGGAACTATTCTTTCCAATATTGCAAAAATGTGGAGATACATAATGCACATATCGACTCAAAGGATGCTTTTTGGAACACGGAAAATGTCACAGTCTACGACTCAGAACTTACCGGTGAATACCTCGGTTGGCATTCAAAAAATCTCAAGCTTGTTCGCTGTAAAATTTCCGGCACACAACCTCTATGCTACTGCAAGGGTCTTATCATGGAAGATTGTATCTTCGGTGATGACGCAGACCTCGCATTTGAGGATTCTGAAGTGAACGCAACAATAAAATCTAACATTATAAGCGTCAAGAATCCCCGCACAGGCTCTATCAAAGCCCTCGCAATCGGCGAAACAATCCTCGATGCCAACATCCTCGCTCCCGCCGACTGCAAAATTGAAACAGAGATTTAAAATAGTAATAAGAGGCTGCTAAAGCCTTTAACATAAAAGAGTTATTTGCAATATCCGAATGAGTGAATTTGATAAAATAGTTAACAGGCGTGGCACGGGATCCTACAAGTGGGATTCACGCCACGATGTGATACCGCTCTGGGTTGCGGATATGGATTTCCAAACCGCACCATGTATTATAGAGGCGTTGGAAAATCGTGTACGTCATGGTATTTTCGGATACACCTTAGTACGTGAGGATTATTATGACGCACTTATTGACTGGTTCAGCACACGCCATCTATACATATTCAACCGTTCGGACGTGATATACACATCAGGTGTCGTACCGGCTATCTCTGCCATAATCAAAGCACTCGTAGCTCCCGGAGAGGGTGTGATTGTTCAGACCCCTGTCTACAATTGTTTCTTCTCTTCAATACGCAACAACGGTTGCCGTATAGTGGAAAACAACCTCATCCGAGAGAATATCAGCGACACCGAATTCACCTATCGCATGGATTTTGACGGGCTTGAACAACTTGCTGCCGACCCTTCAAACCGTATGCTTCTACTCTGCAATCCGCACAATCCGGCTGGAAGAGCATGGAGTGTGGAAGAACTGAGAAGGGTGCACGATATATGCTCCCGTCATGGAGTGACAGTGGTAAGTGACGAGATCCACTGCGAGCTGACAATGCCCGGGATACGCTACGTGCCTTACGGAACCATCGACCGTGATGCCATCGTATGCCTGTCACCCTCCAAAGCATTTAATATTGCAGGACTGCAGATTGCTAATATAATTTGCTCCGATCCCGACCGTAGAGCCAAGATAGACCGAGCGATTAATATCAATGAAGTCTGCGATGTAAACCCATTTGGCGTGGAAGCATTGATAGCCGCTTACTCACCACAAGGTAATGCATGGCTGGAGGAACTGAGGGAATACCTTTATAATAATTATATATTTACCCGTGATTTTGTCACCGGAAAACTACACTTACCAATAACCCGGCTCGAGGCAACCTATCTCCCATGGGTAGATATTTCATCGTTAGGACTATCTGCTGACAAGTTAGAGGAAAAATTGCTTGATGAAGCCGGAGTATGGGTCAATTCCGGCGTGATGTATGGCAAAGACGGATATATCCGCCTAAACATAGCCTGTCCCCGCTCAATCCTCGAAGAAGCCCTACAAAAAATCCAATCGACAATTCTAAATTGCAAATCTTAAGTTATAAATTATAACCTGTAAATTGTAAATTGTCAATTGTCCATTGTCAACTGTCAATTGTCTATTGAATCATGGCAGATATATCCATCATACAATCCGGAGGAAAAGTCACATTCGGGCAGCAACTAAAGCTGACCGCACAATTGTCGTGGCCCGCAATGATGGCACAACTGTCAAGCATCATGATGCAGTATATTGACGCATCAATGGTCGGTCAACTTGGAGCGGACGATTCAGCAGCCGTAGGATTAGTGTCAACAAGCCTATGGCTGTTTTGGGGAATATGTTCAGCAGTCACCGTAGGATTTTCAGTTCAAGTGGCACACCGCATCGGAGCTTCGGAATACAATCAAGCCCGTGAAATTCTTCGGCAGGCAATCACCGCATGTATTATTTTCAGCATAGTCGTCACAGCTATCGGAGCTGCCATCTGTGTGCCCTTGCCACATTGGCTTGGTGGGACAGAGGCTGTGTGCGGTAAAGCCACCACCTACTTCCTTGTATTCGTGCTTGCACTTCCACTCCTTACCATGAACTACTTGGCTGGAGGTATGCTGCGATGCGTGGGTAATATGAAAGTGCCGGGAGGGCTTAATGTGATGATGTGCGTGCTGGATGTAGTGTTCAACTTCTTCCTAATATTCCCTACCCACCATTTTGACATAATGGGGATACACATCACTCTCCCGGGCGCCAATCTCGGAGTGCTCGGTGCAGCCTTGGGAACAGTATCGGCAGAGATTATCACAGCCGGAGCGATGATGTGGTTTCTGTGCGCAAAGGAGAAAACGATATCGCTGCGAGGGACCACAGGGAGCTTCCGACCGACACCCACAGTGCTACGAAAAGCCTTAAAGGTATCAGCACCTATGACACTTGAACATGCCGTGATATGCGGTGCTCAGATAGCTGTGACAGTTATTGTGGCGCCCCTCGGTGTCATGGCTATTGCCGCAAACGCCTTTGCGGTGACAGCGGAAAGCATCTGTTATATGCCGGGATACGGCATAGGTGACGCTGCCACAACACTTGTAGGACAAAGTTACGGTGCAAAGCGATTTGACCTCGCCAAGAGATTCGGATATATAACCGTAGGACTTGGTATGCTTACAATGACTTTAATGGGTGTGGTACTATACATATTCGCTCCGTATGTGATGGAAATGATGACCCCTGTGGAGGCAATTCGTGAGCTTGGAGTTGAGTCTTTGCGAATAGAAGCTTTTGCAGAACCAATGTTTGCCGCCTCCATAGTGGCATACGGTGTGATGATAGGCGTCGGCGACACCATAATCCCGGCAGCGATGAACTTCGGAAGTATATGGTTGGTACGACTTCCGATAGCGGCATTGCTTGCTCCGACCATGGGACTTGCGGGCGTATGGCTTGCCATGTGTATAGAGCTTTGCTTCCGCGGCTCCATATTCCTATGGCGACTCATCTCCGGAGCATGGCTCAAGAAAGGGCTATAATCAGATACTGAAAATTTCCTCAGTCATTGAATAGTTCAGAAAGTCGATGAACGGCTTGAGTGTATGGAATAGGTCTGCCGACCGCATAGGCCAGTCGGGATTGAGATAATATTCCTCAGGGCATAAACGCATTTTGCCATAATTTGTCATGCGTAGATATTCAGCCTGAGGATGGTTGCGGTCCCATCCCTTAGGAATAGTCTTAAGAGTGGAGCTGCACCACCCCGGAAAATCACGCAACATATCAGGAGCATTTACTATATCCTCAAATTCCTCTATATTATCGACTATTGCATGACGCAATTTGCGCAACATTAGCGGTTCCACTTCCCAAAGTCCGCCATACAGTCCTGACTCATATTCGCCGGGATAACCGATATCTAAATAATATCCAGCATTCCCGCATCGCCTTCCGCCGACATGTATCGAAGCTCCAAAATGAGTCTTATACGGTGTCTTGTCCTGCGAAAAACGAAGATTTCTATTTATGCGGTAAGCACAGCTCTTGGCATTCTGATTTTCCAATCCCGGTTCCCACACCTTCATCCGGTCGATCATCCGGTCGATATCATCCATCCAATAACTGCGCAGACTGTCGTAACGGGCACGGTTAGCAGCAAACCATTCCCGATTATTGTTTGCGGAGAGCTCAGCAAAGAAATTATAAAGTTCTGAGATGTAATACATAGTGTCTGTTTATTAAGATATTTGGTCTTCTATTTTATTCCTGCATAAGGTTTATAGCAAATTCAAGTATTGTATCCTTCCCGGCAAGCGCATCCATAGGATTCATGTCAACAGCACACCCTTCGGTTGGGGCAACACCCTGTTCGGTGCTTACACGTTCCGCATCAAGCATTGAGCAAGCGGAGAATCTCACCGACCATCCGCATGGAATCTCCGATGAAAATGGCACACCGCTCCCTCCGCCGGTGGTTGCGCCAACGACACGAACACCCGGAAGCAGTTTCATCACTGACACAAAATTATTGGCAGCGGAAAAAGTTGAACGGTTGGCAAGCACTATTATCGGTTTCGCCCATCTGATACGTCCGAGATCCGCCGGATTATAGATTATGGCTCTCGGCTCTGAAAATTCGTCATGTCCCGGTCCGGTCTTATGTGAGATATATCCCACTATGGTAGGCTCGGTTATGAAACGAGCCACTAATTTTTCCACATTCGTGAGATTACCACCTCCGTTATCCCGCACGTCTATTATAAGACCTTGCGCAGCCGAAAGGAAATACAATATATTGTCAAGATTACCTTCTCCGACAGGCGATGAGAATGAGCCATAGTAGATATATCCTATATTTTCATTCAGCAGCCCGTACATCAACCCGCCTGTCTGACGATAATTAAAATTAAAATATGATTCCTCTATAAGGCGTTTTGAAAAATTCTGAGGGTAATCACTCCACCATCTACGATAATATGAAGTGTTAAAAGGTGACGTCAGGTTCACATGACCGTCACGCAGCTCGTCAAGCATATCGGAACAAACCTTAAACAGTTCTTCACGGGTCATTTCGGGACCTACCCGGCGGACATATTTGTCATGAACCGCATCCCAGTCCACACCTTTCTCCTTGAAAAAGCAATAATGCTCATCCAAGACGGTCCATAAAGCCTCAAAATTTCCACGGGGATTATTGGTATGCTCCTCGACACTATGACATGAAGCAATAAGCAGTTGAAGAGTAAATAATAGGAAGAGATATGATAATCTATGCAATTTTTTCATAGCATAATTGTTTTTTAGAGGACGTTTAATAAATAGCTTGGATCATCGAAACCTTTGACGGCACGCCCTTACGAGGATTTACTGAAATCCAGTCGCCACTTATACCTAACACAAGTGAATGTGTAAATATATTGGTGGTTATATGGTTTACTTCCGAAGAGAATATCTTACCCCTGTATCCAATCCGTAAATTGGTATCGCCCAAATGCAGGTCGGCAGTAAGGAGATTATCAAGTGAGAAATAATTGCCCCACCATGCGCCATGCACAAGCCCGAATGTATCTCCGAGATATATTTCATAATATAATTCCCCATAATCGGGAGAGAAAAACACTCCGGTAACAGGGATTGTCGGGTGATACATCAGAGTGACAGGCAACTTGCATATATTAAACTTGTAAGCCGCATAACCGGTAAGATTAACAGTCCAAGCAGCCTTTGCCGAAGCCGGATTATTGCCATTGCGTGCATTATACAGACAGCCGGCATCAATTCCGGTGGAACCGCCAGCCGCAAGGGTGAGTCCGGGGAGAGGATGAAACTTACGCATCATACCCCAGTCAAGTGATAGCATCACGCTCCACATGGATGCGTTACGAGCCGGATTATCGGTCTTGTCAACACCTATATTTGCATGAAGCCGCATAGTCCACTTTTCAGGTGAGAATTTCATTGCCTGATAGCGTGAGTAATCAAGCCCGGTATGCCATCCGATATATTTCAATGGCGTAAGATATGTGTCAGTAAGATGCGCCGACCCAAACTCAGCTGTGTAAGCGGCAAAGACCGGGCGCACGGTCGCAACCGTTGAATCCGGTTTTTCCTCCGCTTTCAGCAGTCCTGAAATGGATAGGAGAAGAATTATAATTATCAAACGTGGTCTCATGTTATAGTCTGGATTTTGAGGAGAGGTTATTTATCAGAACAAACGCTGTTGTCCTGTAAGCTCGTCACGAATTTCATCATCGCTCTTCTCATCCTCTACACTTTCCGGGGTTGTCTCTTCCTTGAAATCGCCATCAGATTCTTCAGCCACATCAGAATCATCTATCTGCTGCACAGCTATGGGTTCAAGCTCTGTAATGTGATCTATTACAAATGTTGTGAGACGTTTTCCCTTTGCCTTGAATGACTTTACGGCGACAAACTCCGATGCCACAATCTCCAAGGGAGGACGCACAGCATCAGCCCCTCCGAATGTCACTTCCAAGCGCAATCCCGGCACATCGCTAAGCAAAAGAAGAGTCGATTTTTCATTCTCACCAAGGAAACGCTGCGGTTTCGCACTCGCCTCAAATGTGAAGCGTTTGAGGTAAGGATATTTTTGGTCAGCATCGTTTAGAACCGCAGTCCATACCTTGTGAGAATTGAATTTTTCGATACGCAATATATTATCGGGATAGTGATTTGACGCTTCAAATGTGGAGGTATAATACTCGCCATTGTCACTAATCACAAGCACACGGTCGGTGCTGTTAAATTCTCCGAGATATTCACCTCTGCCGTCATAGTTAAGACGATTGACATCCGGGTCAAACCATACTTCCCTGCCCCCGAGAGTGGAGACACCTTTCTCCTTGAGGGAAAAACGATGAACCTCGTTACGGGTCACTATGTTACCCATAGCTCCTCTGCCTTTGATGGCAAGCTCTGAGAAATCGACGTCAAACTGCAAGGTCTTAAGACGCAATTTTGGTTTCAGCGTCACTTTAACTACCTCTGCCTCTCCGTTAGGATTAGCCGTGAACCAGCATATCTTTGTGCCGGGTTCTCCGGGAGTCAGATTGTATTCCTTGTCACGGGTTATACCGGTGACTGAGAAACGCTTCATGTAGTAAGTACCACCCTTACCGTTCTGGTATATGACATTGTAGATGGTGCGGGTGTCATTGCGCTTAAACACTGACACATATTCCACGTTTTTGCCTATCGATAGCTTTTCCTGAACTTTAACCACCTTGTATCTGCCATCCTTATAGAAAATGATGACATCATCGATAGAAGAACAGTTGCCTATGATTTCCGTGTTCTCATCCTTCTTCAGTCCTGTGCCAATGAAGCCCTCAGCCTTGTTGAAGTACAGCTTTTCGTTAGCCTCAGCCACAGAAGTAGCCTGAATATTGTCAAAGTTTCGTATCACAGTGCGTCGCGGGAAAGCATCTCCGTATTTAGCTTTCAAACGTTCATACCACCTGATAGTATATTCGGTAATATGCTCTATATCATTGTTCAGCTCTTCAATCCGTGCCTTATAAGCTGCTATCTGCTCGTCGCATTTATCAGCATTGAATTTGAGGATACGCCCCATCTTGATTTCAAACAGACGGATAATATCATCATCGGTCACTTCACGGGTGAATTGCTTCACATATTTTTCAAGGCGACCTCGGATATGGTCGATAGCCTGCTGGCGGTTTTCACTCTCTTCGTATCCCTTATCTTTGTATATTCGTTTCTCAATAAATATTCGTTCAAGAGATGCGAAATGCAGCTGCTCACGCACTTCATCAAGCTGTATGCGCAATTCTTTACCGAGAATTTCACGTGTGCCCTCGGTATTATGGCGAAGCACATCGCTCACGCCCACAAAATGCGGCTTATTGTCAGAGATCACACAGCAGTTTGGCGACACTGATATTTCACAATCGGTAAAGGCATACAATGCGTCGATTGTCCTGTCGCTCGATGTTCCCGGAAGAAGATGCACGAGGATATTGGCATGTTCGGCAGTGTTATCCACCACCTGACGTATCTTTATCTTACCGGTCTCAAAAGCTTTAAGTATTGAATCAATGAGCGTGGCAGTAGTTTTGCCATAAGGAATTTCGGTGATAGCAAGAGTGCGATTATCCACTTTCTCTATCTTGGCTCGTATTTTCACCGATCCGCCACGTTCCCCGTCATTGTAACGTGACACATCAATGGCACCGCCGGTAAAAAAGTCGGGATAGAGGGTAAATTCTTCCCCTTTCAGATAAGCGATGGCGGCATCTATAATCTCATTGAAATTATGTGGCAGGATTTTCGACGACAGACCTACGGCAATACCTTCAACACCTTGCGAAAGCAACAACGGGAATTTGACAGGGAGGGTAACAGGTTCTTTTTTACGACCGTCATAGCTGAGCGTCCAGTCGGTAACTTTGGGGTTATAGACCACATCAAGGGCAAACTGCGACAGACGCGCTTCGATATAACGTCCGGCAGCAGCCCCGGCACCTGTAAGGATATTTCCCCAGTTACCTTGAGTCTCAACGAGCAGTTCCTTTTGCCCCAGTTGCACAAGAGCTTCATAGATCGAGGCATCGCCATGCGGATGGAACTGCATGGTATTACCCACTATATTCGCCACCTTGTTGAAACGCCCGTCATCAAGGAGTTTCATTGAATGGAGGATACGACGCTGCACAGGCTTCAAACCGTCCTCAATATGAGGCACAGCTCGTTCCAATATGACATAGCTGGCATAATCCAAGAACCAGCTCTGAAACATACCCCTAAGCTGATGGCGGACCACATCGTTAGTGGTGTCAACAATGATTTTCGGGTCAAACTTTTCGGGATGAGCAACCGGAGCTTCCTCCTCAAAGTTCATATCTTCCTCCTGTATATCGTCTGTGGTAATATCCTCGCTCATTGATTTAAGATTCCTTTGCTTTATAAGTAATTATTTGAAACTACCTCATGCAAAGATACAAAAAATATCCCGCTTTCGCAACTTTTGGAGCGAATCTTCTAATAATCAATTCATTAAATAGAATTGTATAAATTTGTTAATAGGGCTAATTCTTCAATATTAGTTTTAAATTATCAGTCGATAGCAATTTGCCACAAAATAGAGCTTAAACCACCAAAAATCCATATTTAACCACCAAAACTTCGCATTATGATAAAAATTATGTTAAAAACACATATATTTTCCATTAAAATAGTTGCACAGATAAAATAAAGGTCCTACCTTTGTAACGTGTTTTTCATGGTATTAGATTTAAGGTTAACTAAGATTGATTGTCGGGAGACAATCAATTTTTTTGTATATACCTATACCATCATAAATTTAAACAGTTCCTTAGCTTCCTCTTAACAAAGCGCAAGGCTCTATGCAAAAATGATCCTTGTTTCTTTTTCAATATAATCCTAACAGAGTCTAATCCATGAGCAGCCCAAAGATTCCAGAACAGAACAGTATCCTCTAAGTTTACAGCACTCCGCTCTATTGATGGATTGCCAGCAAGAGCAAGATTATAGTCCACTTTATGAAGCTCAATAGACAATCGGCTCAATACTTCATTACCTGTTACGGTATTGACAAGGATAAGCGACACCCCGGAGTCATCATGAAGATCCGGATAATGAGATGATATGCCCCAAAAATCAGCAAGAGTAATATCGCTATGCGATTTACCGCATTTTGCCGGGCAATCATAACATGACGGACGCAGATACATGTTGTTAAGAAATCCAAGCATAAAAAGATTTTTGTCAAAGCGTTCAAAAAGCAATTCCAGTCCGTTGTTTACACCAACCTGAAAAGTCTTATTTATGCCTGAGCCAACGGGGACGGATGCTCGAACCGAAAAACCAAAATTTTCCCAGCCAAGCCGCTTATCTCTAAATGAAACTTCCGTGATTACGAAATTTTTGTTCTGAGATTTAAGGGTGATGGTGTTGCACGAAGGCTCACAACTACCATTCACTATTGATTTCATGTACTCGCCCCATACAAGGGGGCTCGGAACACCGTGGCATACCATATCCACAATTAGAAGCTTTCTACCATAATCTCTTCTCAAAAATAGACGCAACCCGGCTATCTGACATGGTGTACCGGCGAACATAACCCGACGCCCGGAGTCCAAAAATTTTTCTACCTTACTAAAGCTATCACCTATCCGGCTCTGTACATATTTTGCCCCCCTAAACGACTTGACATCTTCAAGAATTTCAGCATACCCGTGAACTACCTCCCATTTGTCATTGAACCGAGCACCAAACACTACCCCACCATTGTTTATCACATCCCGAGCCAACGCAAAGAACAATCCACCCGAAGAAGATGCAAGCCTTTCATTCCTATCATTGTTTTTGGCAGCATAAGTATTCACCGGCTTCTTAGGCTCATTCTGATTAATCACCGGGCAAACTTTCTCACAAAGATGGCAGTCGATACATTTATTCAAATCTACAAGAGGATAAAGAAAGCCATGTTCGTCCTCATGCATCTCGATGCATGACTTGGGGCAACGTTGCACACATGCATTGCAACCTACACAATCTTCCTTTCTTATTATTTTAATCATTCTTTAGATAAAAGATCTTAGCTGTTCTTTCTAATTCACTACTATGTTGACTCTTATTTCAATATCTCATTTTTTGATTCAACCCATCTTAGAGATTTGTTCGATATAATATTTTGATATACTGACAGCAACCACATATATTTTCTATTTACATAGCTTTAAAATTAAATTTAGAAGTCCCATATTCATCAGCAAAATTTTCAATCTTCTCTTTCCTCCGAGAGATTTTTTATCATGAAGCATCTGAGAATACCTACGGACCTCTTTTTTATCACCATATCTTAATGCCACATCAATGCATTCACATATTATTTGCTTACGCCTCTTAAAAGTATACTCCATTTGTTCTTGTTCACTCATTTCGCTCAGAGAATTTATAACTCTGAAAGTAGTTTCAAGATATCTCTGTTTCAATTGAGTCTCATTTTCGCAGCCCTTATATGCGCCTCTTGAATGAGAGTTTTTTCTTTCGGTTATATAATATAGAGGTTCTTGGATTGTGACACAATCATAAGAATATAGCATCGGAAGCAGCATTTGCCAATTCTGTCCGGCATCTTTTTGAACGTAAATCTCACGATTTGTTAATTTTGAGAAGTACTCAAATTTAATCATATACGCACCGGCGCCAAAATAAAAGTCATTCGAGCCGAAAAGGCAATCTTCAAAGAGCAAAATTCTATCTTTAGTTCTTGGCGCATCCTTTCCAAGTATTCTTATAACATTTATTGTATCGAACCTGTCCTCAATCACTAATTCTTGGGTTCTAACCGTCCCGACATTATTGGCTGAGATGACAAATTCATTAACCATTCTACTTATTGCATCATCCGAAGCATAAAAATCGTCACTATCGGGCCATACGAGATATTCGCCGGTCACTAATTTAAGTCCGTTGTTTATAGCCGCCGATTGTCCCGAATTAGGTTGGTATATGTATGTCAGCTCATAACCACGCTTGGCGAAAAGTGGGATATAACCTTCCACAACAGTTTTAGTATTGTCGGTTGACCCATCATCAACAAGAAACATCTCAATTCGAGAATATGTCTGTCTCAATATGGAGTCAAGCAACCGCCCGACATACTTACCGGTGTTATAACATGGTGTTATAACTGATACCAAACCTTTCTTTATCTCCTCATTATTTTCCATTTTATAAACATATCTTTGATTTTGGCGAAGATTATCTCTCTTTCATTATTTTCTGAGACAATATAGAGGGTTGCGACTGACACCCCCACAACACTCGCCATTATCTCCAATCCTAACCTCACCCATCCATAGGATACTGAGAAATAAATAACAGCAGGTACTATAGCCGCACAAAAAGTGGCTAATGCACATCGTAAAATAACCTCCGAGAAATAACTCCAAAATGCAAATTGAGCTATCTGTCTTTTTATTGCATACAAATTCATGCAACATCCAAAGAAAACAAATATCGCATTACATATAAAAGGTATATATATGCTTCCCCCATGCTTGAATGCTATATAGCTTATAGGGACGACACTTAAATATATAGAACCATTAATAAGACTTGGAATCTTTATTTTACCGGTAGCATGTGCTCCTGTCACCATGATAAAAGAAAGAGTGGAAAAGTACAAAAAGAAAATTGACAATCTACATAGCCACACTGAATACAACGGGACTTCCCCAAGCCAAATCTTAAGAAGAAAATCCATCTCTATGATAACAGGTATTGAGATTGCCACGAGCAACATAAATATGTATTTTGATGATGCGTAAATGAGATGCTTCATAGCATTATAGTCACCTGAAGCGTAATTCTTTATAATCTGAGGACGCACTGCCGTAATAATATTTGATGAAAATGCGCCTACCGCACCCTGAACCTGCATGGCGATACCGTATGCAGTATTGGCAATGACCCCAAAGAAAATATTGATGAGCATATTGACCCCTTGGGTTCTCATTATCGTGCTAAGATTCCCATATAGATCCCAGCCGAAGAATGAAAATATCGGTTTTATTAAAGCTCTATCCTTAGTGAATGTAAACCTACACTCCCGATAGTGCTTAAGGCAGTAAAACCTATAGATGAACGCAACAACGAATGAAACTCCAAGCACTAAAAATCCATATATCATCAGCTTGTTACCGGCAACTGCATATAACACAAACAATATCACTAACTTTAATATCGAATTAAGGATTTCCACATAAGCAAACACATTCATATTTTCATGTGCAATAATTGCCGCATTGTATGGAACTTGCGTTATTGAAATCACAGCGGAAATCACGGAGCATTGGTAAACCCAATTTGCCGCATACATACTTTCAGGCGGTATATCGAGCTTATTGTTAAGAAACCATAGTCCGATTGTTTCCGACAGTATTAAAATTACGATAGAAATTGCAATATGTATCTCTAACGACAGGCTAAAAATTTTCTTCAAATATACTTCGTCACTCTTACCCAATCCGTACGTCAGAAAACGTGAAGTAGCTCCGCTCATTGAAGAGTTGATAAACCCAAACATCGCAACGACACCACCCACTACATTATACACTCCGAAGTCATCCACACCAAGCACTTGCAGCACCACTCGTGACGTAACCAACCCTATCCCCATAGTAAACAACATCCTTACGTATAAAAAGATGGTATTTTTGGCGATACGGCGATTGTTGGCTGACATGGTTTGACTCATAAATAAGAGAATTTTAGCTCATGGGATTAGCAGCAGATTAATGCGATATAATTGTGAATGGCGACAATTATCAGTCAAAATGTAGGAATCCGGTCACAAATTAAGCCATTTTCTGTGAGATATGCAAATGAGGTTTATGCGGGTGGCATATTATTTAATAATTTTTGAACAATATCTAAAGTCTGTGTGGATTTTTTTGAGTAGATTTGCAACAGGTATTTGATACTCTTGCATTTATTTACTTAAACACTTATAATAAATATCATGAATAATTATCCGAAAATTGGAATTCGCCCCACCATTGACGGTCGTCAGGGTGGTGTGCGTGAAAGTCTTGAAGACAAGACTATGAGCCTTGCAAAAGCTGTTGCCGACCTCATATCATCCAACCTCCGTTACCCCGACGGCACCCCCGTGCAATGTGTGATTGCCGACGGCACCATCGGACGTGTGCCCGAATCCGCTGCCTGCGCCGAGAAATTCGAGCGTGAAGGTGTCGGTGCCACCATCACCGTGACCTCCTGCTGGTGTTATGGCTCCGAGACCATGGATATGAACCCTCATTGGCCCAAAGCCGTGTGGGGCTTCAACGGCACAGAACGCCCCGGTGCGGTATACCTCGCCGCAGTGCTCGCCGCTCATGCCCAAAAGGGACTTCCGGCATTCGGCATTTACGGACATGACGTGCAGGATCTCGACGACAACACCATCCCCGCCGACGTGGCTGATAAGCTGCTCCGCTTCACCCGTGCGGCACTCGCCGTAGCTCTGATGCGTGGAAAATCATACCTCTCCTTCGGCTCCGTGTCAATGGGTATCGCCGGCTCTATAGTCAACCCCGACTTCTTCCAAGAATATCTCGGAATGCGCACAGAATCCGTGGATATGACAGAGATAATGCGCCGCATGACCCTCGGAATATTCGACCAAGAGGAATATGCCAAAGCAATGGCTTGGACCGAGAAATACTGCAAGTCACACGAAGGCGAGGACTTCAAAAACCGTCCTGAAAAGCGCAAGACCCGTGAGGAGAAGGATGCCGACTGGGAATTTATCGTCAAAATGATGATCATAATGCGCGACCTGATGAAGGGCAATCCGAAACTTCGTGAAATGGGCTTCAAAGAGGAAGCTCTCGGTCACAATGCCATAGCAGCCGGATTCCAAGGTCAGCGCCAGTGGACTGACTTCTACCCCAACGGCGACTTCCCCGAAGCACTGATGAACACATCTTTTGACTGGAACGGCATACGTGAGGCATTCGTGCTCGCCACCGAGAACGACGCATGCAATGGTATCGCCATGCTGTTCGGTCACCTGCTCACCGGTCGCGCGCAGATATTCAGCGACGTGCGCACCTACTGGAGCCCCGAAGCCGTATACCGTGTCACCGGCAAACAGCTTACCGGACGTGCTTCCGGAGGTATGATCCACCTTATCAACTCCGGAGCCACAACTCTTGACGGCACCGGACAAGCCACAGACGCCAACGGCGCACCGATAATGAAACACCACTGGGAAATGACCGAAGAAGATGTTGAAAAATGCCTTGCCGCAACCACATGGTACCCCGCCGACCGTGACTACTTCCGTGGCGGTGGTTTCTCTTCCAATTTCCTCACCAAGGGTGGTATGCCTGTCACAATGATGCGCCTTAACCTTGTGAAAGGTCTCGGTCCGGTGTTGCAGCTCGCCGAAGGCTGGACAGTGGATGTTGATCCTGAAATCAACAAGACCCTCGACATGCGCACCGACCCCACTTGGCCCACCACATGGTTTGTGCCCCGTCTCTGCCCTGACCGTGACGCATTCAAGGATGTGTACTCAGTGATGAACAACTGGGGAGCCAACCACGGCGCAATCTCTTACGGACACATCGGCGAAGACCTTATAACCCTCGCTTCAATACTGCGCATCCCCGTATGTATGCACAACATTGAAAACGACAAGATCTTCCGTCCTGCCGCTTGGAACGCATTCGGCATGGACAAAGAGGGTGCCGACTACCGTGCTTGTACCACTTACGGTCCCATCTACAAGTAAACATACCAATCTAATCCGCATTGGGGAGTGCCATCCGACAAACCCGGCACCCCCCAATGCCCTTTTCTCGACTACACAATGGAAAATAAAGAGACCGGTTACCCCATAAAGGATTACAAAGTCCCGGTAAAACGCTATTGCCGCACACTTGATCTCCGTGACGATCCCGAGCTGATAGCCGAATACCGCCGTCGCCACGCCAAAGAAAACATCTGGAAAGAGGTGCTCGACGGCATAAAGGAGGTGGGAATCCTTGAAATGGATATATACATCCGTGGCACACGTCTGATGATGATACTTGAAGTCCCCGCCGACCTCGACCTTGATGCTGCAATGGCACGTCTCGCCACCCTTCCGCGCCAGCAAGAGTGGGAAGACTTCATGTCCGTGTTCCAGCAATCAGCCCCCGGGGCATCATCTGCCGAAAAATGGCAGCCGATGGAGCGTGTGTTCCACATATACGATTAGGCTCACTTCACTATCAGAACCAATTATTATGACCGAAAAAAAATCCATCCTCCATTCCAACGGCGTAAACTACATACTCCCCTTCATCCTTATCACTTCATGCTTCGCCCTGTGGGGATTCGCCAACGACATCACCAACCCGATGGTGAAAGCCTTCTCAAAAATCTTCCGCATGAGCGTGACCGACGGCACACTGGTGCAGGTGGCATTCTATGGCGGCTATTTCGCCATGGCATTCCCGGCTGCCATGTTCATTCGCCGATTCTCCTATAAAGCAGGCGTGATGATGGGATTGGGACTATATGCTGTCGGTGCGTTCCTCTTCTACCCCGCCATGCTCACCGGCGCTTACTACCCATTCCTTATAGCATACTTCATTCTCACTTGCGGGCTCTCGTTCCTCGAAACAAGCTGTAACCCCTACATCCTCTCGATGGGTTCCGAGGACACCGCCACGCAACGCCTCAACCTTGCCCAGTCATTCAACCCCGTGGGCTCACTTTTAGGCATGTGGGTAGCCATGACATTCATTCAGGCAAGACTTAATCCGCTTGAATCAGACGCCCGCGCCTCGCTAAGCGACGCCGAGTTTGAAGCCGTCCGCGATGCCGACCTCTCGATACTCATCACCCCCTATCTTATCATAGGTGCCGTGGTGCTACTTATGCTTGCCCTGATATGGATGATGAAGATGCCGAAAAACGGCGACAAGTCACACGACGTGCACTTCCTCGCCTCAATACGCCGCATCTTCTCCCTCGTCCGCTACCGAGAAGGTGTCGTAGCCCAATTCTTCTATGTCGGTGCGCAGATTATGTGCTGGACCTTCATCATCCAGTATGGCACACGCATATTCATGGCTGAAGGGATGGACGAAAAAGCCGCCGAAGTCCTGTCGCAGAAATTCAACATTATAGCCATGATAATATTCTGCTGCAGCCGCTTCGTATGCACATTCCTGCTCCGCTTCATAAATGCCGGCAAACTCCTTGCCACGCTCGCCACCGCTGCCGCCCTGCTCACCATCGGTGTAATGGCATTTCAGGACCGCACGGGGATGTATTGCCTTGTCGCCGTGTCGGCATGTATGTCGCTCATGTTCCCCACCATCTACGGTATAGCGTTAAATGGACTTGGTGACGATGCCAAATTCGGAGCTGCGGGTCTCATCATGGCGATACTCGGAGGGTCAGTCCTCCCCCCGCTTCAGGCACGCATCATCGACTGCGGCACCATCTTCGGATACCCCGCTGTCAACCTCTCATTTGTCCTCCCGCTCATCTGCTTCATAGTCATAGTCATCTACGGCTCCCGCCGTGCCCGTAACTAAGAAGCCCCCGACCAATAAATTCTAATAACATCTCAGCCCTCAATCAGGACTCATTGCAATAGTATTGTTCCCGGACGCTTCCTCTGAGCATCCGGGAACAAATATTTAATTTTATTGCTGTCCGATAAAACTCAAATAGCGCAATAAAGTATGTCTCGAACGC